>Ga0272449_1004732_pt1 | contig 10960 bp, 12 predicted proteins | sample YNPCB0241_FD_198679 | JGI IMG/M metagenome (GOLD analysis project Ga0272449, IMG submission 198679) | Hot spring sediment microbial communities from Yellowstone National Park, WY, United States - YNP-CB-024-1 | ecosystem: Environmental > Aquatic > Thermal springs > Hot (42-90C) > Sediment...
CCCATATACTATTATCCGAAGGAAGGGCCTCCCACAATATCAGGCTACAGCGTGGTTAACAGTCTAGAAGTTAAGGTTGTGGACAAGGACGTGAACCAACTTGGGCTTAAGGCTGGTAGAATATTGGACGAGGCTGTAGCAGCAGGAGTTAACCAGGTTACGGGCATAATCTTCACTATAACAGATGAAACGTACAAGAGTCTAAAGAGTGAAGCTTTAAAGCTTGCTTTAGATGATGCGTCTGCGAAAGCTAAGCTTATGGCAGAAGCCTTAGGCGTTAAAATAGTTGGCGTGCAAACAGCAAGTGAAGGCTCCTACACTCCATCACCAATCTACCTAAAGGAAGCTTCATCGCCATCTTCAGGTACAACGATATTGCCAGGCCAACTTTCAGTCCAGTCCACAGTGCAGGTAACATACATTATAGAATAGGCCAAAAAATTTTGGCCCCCAAAAAATTTTTTTACAAAATTTAGTGAAAAAGTCTCCAGCTTCAGTTATGTAAGTGGTGGCCTTAGGCCTTAACCAGAGGACTAGACAAACAGGCTTCCAAATGGGCTAACTTTATCACACTTTAGCCAAGGTTCAAGAAACATTTATTAGAGGCAAGCTTATCCACATTAAGTGAAAAGTGTCCTCATGAACTTCAGCCTCAAATCAAGTTTTAGAGGACAGCGTTTATCCTTCACCTTAAAAGTCCTCCTTGCGATTGCACTTGCCTCAATCACAATGTTCAGCCTCTTCCACACCATCGTACAAAATAGTTTGCGAGAAAACGTTTCTGGCGTGGAAAACGATTATGTAGCAAAAGTGCTAAAAGAGTATGAGTCAAAAGGTTTGAAAGACTTCTCTTATGGTGTCTGCGGCTACAGTGTTAATTCGAAGCCGATCTACTATTACATGATAGGATGTGGTGAAGAGAAGGTGATGGTGATAGGAGGGCTTCATGGTGACGAGCCGAAAGGAGTGTACGCCTGTCTAGAACTAATAGAAGCGCTTTCAAAAGATAATCTGACAGAAAAATACACGTTCATCGTTGTACCATTATGCAACCCTGACGGCGCCCAAGAATTTAAGAGAAGAAACTCCAATAACGTGGACTTGAACAGGGACTTCTACACACTATCGCAACCGGAAACCTCCGCCATCATAAGCCTCTTCAACAAACATAATCCAATACTTTTAGTCGATGTCCACGAAAGCTTTGGAAGTGCACCACTAATAATATACGCGAACAACAGCAAATCACTAGAGCTGGCAATATTCGTGTACCATGAAAGAGGATTTCCAGCCGCCCTCGCAGCTGACGTAGGCCAGTCTGCAAACTATGCGGGAAAGAAAGACATATTTGGACTCATATTAGAAATACCGGGCTTAAGCCTAAACTATGGTAACGGTACAAAACTGCTTTTAAGCATCCTAAAATCATTTGAAAACTTTCAAAAGCCAGTCCAAAAGAGTTTAGCACCTTCTTGTTCAACAGTTTAAAGGAAACAATGTTAAACCTTATCGAACTCCCCCTTTAAACTTCTGTCGAATGTGACAAGGTTTTCGCCAACTCTTTTCGAGATCGATAGAATAATCTTATCATTTAACCTCAAAGTTGAAAGCTTTTCGTTTTCCACAGTCTTTAGGGCTTCTAGCACATCTCCCTTTTCAACATCAACCAAGCTAAACTTTGGATCGTTGACTAGTTCATAAAGTTTGTCTAAAATCTTTTCTCTTCCTAAACGTATTCTGTTCAAAAAAGCGATATACTCCACTAGCACAATTGATGGGATCCTCCACTCCGGTAGTGAATCCAAAATCCTTCTTGCATCTTCATGATAGGATGTATCCTCGAACGTGTCGTAGATTAAAACGTTGGTGTCCACTACAGTCAATCTTCTTCTCCCTCTAAACCCTCCTCTATCAATCTCTCTATGTCTTTAGGGGAAAGCCTTTTACCCACCTTAAACGTCATACGCTTTCTAGGTTCAGAAACTGTTCCACCCTCAAGTTTTCTAAGCTTCTCGTTGATAAGGAACGAAAGCTTCCTTGTCGTCCCATATTTCTCAAGCGCTTCCTTCACTAGCCTCTTGTAAAGTTCATCCTCTAATATTATTGTAGTTTTAACCATAAGAAGATAGATATTAAAACAATTTATAAATTTTACGGTTATATGGTTGCAGAATGGTAGCTAATCAAGAAAATATCAGTCTATCTCCTACCCTTAAGCTTAAACGAGCCAAGAACTTCTTGGACAAAAACTCTTGTCCCTTCACCGACACCTTTACTGTAAGCTTCCACAACATTTCTCCAGTTAACCTTGACAGTAATGTAGGTTATCAATATCGTGACCGCGACCAAAAGAAGGAGACTTACCTCAAAAGGAATATTGTGTCTGTTCGCTACCTCCACAAAAGCTCTGCCAAAAACTACTGCAAGGGATGTGACAATAATCTTTCCAGCGAAGACTGCTATAAAATAAGGTATAAGCCTATAGCCGCTTAACCCCAATGGAATATAAAGCACGTCATCTGGCAAGGGAAGAGCTGCAAAAAGGAAGACCGCTAAAAAACTCCATCTCCTAAAAAGGGTGTTAAAGCACTCCAAATTCTCCTTAGTTTCTTCAGAAAGAATTCTGCGAAAGCTTCTACCCAAAAACAGTATCACAACCTTACCCAAGGTCGCTCCAAAAGCTGAAGAAATTACAGCAAGGAAGGGCAGTTGGAAAAGAGGCGCCATAAAAACAAGTATAGCAAGATAAGGCAAGCTCACATACGGTATCGAATTAGAAATCATAGACACGAAGAATATGCCAACATAGCCGTAGCTCTGAACCAAGCTAGCAAGCAATTTTACAAGCTCTCTCTCCATAAACTACACCATTAAACCAACGCTAAACCTAAAATCTACAATATTGGCCAATATAAATTTTGAAGATCAAACAACATAAAACTTGATCAAGCATAAAACAAGGTACACGTCCTTTCTTCAACTAAACTATTTATAACCATAAACCTTTACAGTGGCTTCTGTGAAAAATTGATGATGCTCGAAGCTGCACTAGAAGGCTATGGACTTGCGATAGAGGAAAGGTTAAAAAAATTTTTTAACAAACTAATTGAAGACGCGGAATCCTATCATCCAATAATAGGAAACGTCTACTCAACACTCAAAGAATATGTTCTGAGAAGGGGTAAGAGGATAGCCTCCTACACAACCCTCCTAACATATCAAGGATACAAGGCTGTCGAAGACGAAAGAATAATGTGCGCCTGTATGGGAATAGAACTATATAGGCACAGCATACTCGTCCACGACGACCTAGTAGACAGGGACACTGTTAGAAGAGGCGGGAAAACCGTGCATAAAACCTTTCAAGAAAAATACGGTGAAAGATTCGGTGAAGGTGCAGCAATATTCTTAGGCAACATAGCCTACACCCTAGCCCAGAAAGCCCTCCTCGAATCAGGCTTCGAAGACTGGAAAATGGCCAAGGTCATGAAGATCGTCTCAGAAGAGTATAGGGCTGTCAACGAAAGCCAGATACTTGACCTAATCTTCGAACAGAAGGACGTAAGCGAAAAAGAATGGTACACTATGGCCTCTAAAAGGGCTTCATCACTCTTCAAAACCTCAATACTTACTGGAGCAATATTAGCTGAAGCGTCAGAAGAGGACATAAACATCCTAGACGAGGCGGCAGAGCACATAGGATACGCTTTCGACATACAAGACGACATCATAGACACATACGCATCACAAGAACAGTATGGGCGACCACCATGCGGAGACTTCAAGCTGGCAAAAAAGCCACTGCATGTAGCAATCGCATTAAACTCTGAAAACAAGGCTGCATCAGACAAACTAAAAGCCCTCCTAGGCAAAAGGCTAAACAAAAGAGAAGTGGAAACAGTAAGGTCACTAATAAAGGATACAAGCGCACTAGAAAAGGCTAAAGAGCATGCTAGAAAACATGTGAAAGAAGCGGGAAACCTAATCGCCAAAACAAAACTTAACAGCGAATCCAAACAACTCTACAACCAACTACTAAACTATATAGAAGAAAGCCTAGAATGGTACAAGTAATTACAAAACCTTCAACCTAAAATTAACAGACTCTAAATCAGTAAAATAATCTAAAACATAGCCCTAACATTAAATACAACAGCCCACAGAACACTTAAATAGAATAAACCAAACCATCATACCACATGATAAGGATACAAAGTAAGGATAAGGTTCAGGTTGTTCCTAAGCATGGTGAAGCATTGTATAGGGACTTTTTCTGCGCCCTTTTGGAGGAAAGTTCTAACAAGGATCCTGAAAGCGAATGCCTGCAGACGATGTGGAAGTGCTGGCTTACAACAGTACCACCAGGAGTAGAGCTTAAGCCACATGTGCACGAAAACCACGAACAAATATACTACATCATAAAAGGCTCAGGCACAATTTCCGTAGGAGAAGAAAAGGCAAAAGTCAAGGAAGGAGACTGCATATACCTACCAAGCGACATACCACACGGCTTCACAAACGACGGAAAAGAGGAAGTAGAAATATTCTGCGTAGGAGCAAACATATTCAGACCATGGATGAGCAAAAGCGTAAGAGAAAAACTAAAAAAAGCAGAACAAACAAAATAGTCTTGGAAGTAAAAACTATCGGGCAAAAGCCAAAAAATCAAGCACTGTTAGAGATAGGTAATAGAGTATGGAAAGAATCAAGATGTCTACAGAGAAATAAAGTGTAAAAATATTGGCTCTGATACATACTCATACATTCTCTTTGATAAAAGCTCGGTAGAACCCAAAATTCCTCCTAGCCAATCCAGTATAGAATAGAAATTTTAGCACATAAAAAGATTGAAGTTAACGTTGTGTTAAATGTTAATTCTCTAATACAAAAATATAAAAATATTAGGATAAAGGTAATAAATTACATTTATCTTAAAAGTCGTTCATCTAAAACCAGAAAAACTTATTAACAATAAAGCTTATCCTATATATTCTGAAGGAAAATGAGTCAAGAACCTAAAAAGGTTGGAAGGAGAATTTTCTTGAACTATGCGATTGCTGTTATCGCGACAGGCGTTATCGTTGGAGCCGCAACATATTTTGCAGTACCAAAGGGGGAAGTAACGGTTACAGCGCCAGGGACAACAGTAACAAAAACAGTTACAACAACAGTAACAGAAACGTCAACAACTAAACCTATAACAACTGTAACCCCTGACTCCTGGTGGGCTGATGCTGCTAAAAAGTATGCTGGAACAACCATACGAGTTCTAACCGAAAGTGTCCCACCATCCCTTATATTACAGAAATATGTGCCTGAGTTTGAAAAATTGACTGGAATTAAGGTTGAATTTGAGGCAACCTACTACGATGACGTGTACGCAAAGGAAATGGCAGACTTTGCCGCCCACACAGCAATATATGACGTACTTTATGTGGAAATTGAATGGTTAGGTGCATATGCTGGAGCAGGCTACCTGTTTCCTGTAGAGGATATGATGAAGGACCATCCCGAATTAACAGATCCTAACCTTGACCCAGATGACTTTGTAGCCTTAGAGCAACGTAAGTTTAAGAACAAACTTTACACATTACCATATGAAACTTTCGGCTACCTATACTACTATCGTAAAGATCTATTTGAAAAGTATGCAGGTGATTTCAAGAAGGAGTATGGTAGAGACTTAACTGTTCCAAAAACTATGGAAGAGTACGAGGATATTGCAAAATTCTTTACAGGAAGGGAGCCAAACCTTTACGGCCATCTTGCTCAAGCTAAAACACATAATGCACTAGTATGTGATTGGCAGAATTTCCATTGCATGTTTGGTTCACCAGAATATGAGAAAAACTTTCTTGACTGGAGTAAGATGAGGGCTTCTGGAGTTGTAAACTCTTCCTGGGCTATTGAAGCATTAGAATACTATATCAAACTTTTAAAATATGCTCCTCCAGGCGCGTTGACATATACTTGGGACGAGGCTGGTGCAGCGATGCAGGAAGGTCTTATAGCGCAGGGACCTTTCTGGGGTGACTGGGCGCTTTCAATGTTCGATCCGTCAGTTTCAAAGGTTGTCGATAAAATAGGTTTTGCATCATTTCCAAGGCTATCTAAGAACCCGAACGCTAAAACCATGAACGGATGTGCTAGTGGCTGGGGAATAAATGCTGACTCAAAGCATAAGGAGGCTGCATGGCTTTTCGCACAGTGGACTAAAAGAAAGGGTTTTGACGCGATATGGATGAAAGATGCTGGAGTGCTTGGTAGAAAGTCATCAGTAAACGACCCCGCTGTTCAGGCCGCTGACAAAAAGTTCGGTAACCTATTTACAGCCCTATTGGACGCCTCTAAATATTATTACTTCCCTCTGACAATCCCAGAATACAGTGAAATGAAAACTGCTGCTGAAGAACCTTTGGGTTTAGCAGTAAATGGAAAAATTTCTGTAAAAGAAGCTCTAGACATGCTTGCATCAAGATGGGATGAGATACTTAAGAGGAGCTATCCATGAAAAGATCTAGAAGCCAGCCTTGGATATGGCTTCTACCATCCTTTTTTCTATTAATTTTAGTGGGAATCGTACCATTCTTTATCCTGCTATACCTAAGCTTTTCAGACTATTTCCTACTATATCCTGATATTCCAAGAGTTTTTGTCGGCTTAAAAAATTTTAGAACCTTGGTCTTTGACCCTTGGACATATAATGCTCTAGCAACAACATTCACTTTCGTCATAGTTGCTGTAGCCTTTGAAATGGCTATTGGGCTAGGTTTAGCCTTACTCTTCAGTAAACCATTTAAGGGGATAACGCTTCTAAGGACGATAATGCTTATTCCACTCGTAATCGCCCCACTTGTTACAGGCCTTATTTGGAATCAAATGTTAAACCCTGACTTTGGAATAATAACATATCTACTGCATTCACTCGGGTTGTTCCTGAACTCAGGTCCGACTATAGACCCTTCGACAGCATTGCTTTCAATAGTTGCCGTTGACATTTGGCATTGGACCCCCTTTGTAATGCTAATAATATTGTCCGGTATTTTGGCTTTGCCTAAGGAACCATTTGAGGCTGCTAAAATTGATGGTGCCTCCAGGTGGCAAACATTTAGAAACATAACTTTACCCCTTATGAGATATCCAATAATGGTGGCTTTTCTCCTAAGGTTTATGGAAGCCTTCAAAATCTTTGATGAAATATGGGTTATAACAGGAGGTGGTCCCGGTGATGCAACGCGAGTCGTTTCCATACACACATATAAAATCGCCTTCTACAGATGGGACCTAGGCTACGGTTCTGCGATAGCACTGTTCCTAGAATACATTACTATAATACTTTGCTCAGCCTTTTATAAAATTCTGCAAAAAAGTGAGTAAGCCATGAACTATTCCCGCACTATTGAAAAAATTTTCATATACGTTTGCTTGGCTGTAGTAATAGTAGCAATATTGTTTCCAGTTGCTTGGCTGGTACTGATGTCATTTAAGACTAGGTCAATAATTTTCTCTTTACCTCCTCCACTATTTTTCAACCCAACACTTGAAAATTATGTGACCACATTTATTGAAAAGGAGTATTTCAGATATCTGCTGAATAGTTTAATCATAGCCATTTCTACAACAGCCTTAGCTACCTCTACAGGTTCTTTGGCTGCATACGCCTTCAGTAGGTTTAGGGGCTTTATTGCGGACAACCACTTCTTCTTCTGGATCCTAACCTTTAGAATGACTCCTGCGGTTGTGCTAATAATACCTTACTATCTTTTATGGACAACCTTAGGCCTTTACGATTCACACTTAAGTGTAATACTTTCACACACTACCTTTTCCCTACCAATTGTTATTTGGCTTATGAAAGGCTTCTTTGACGGCATACCAAGAGATGTTGAGGATGCTGCGAGGGTTGACGGCTGTTCATGGTTCAGCGTTTTCCTACGCATTACTTTACCTCTCTCGACGTCTGGTATGGCCGCCTCTGCAATCTTAAGCTTCATATTTTCATGGAACGAATTTTTGATATCCATGATAATAACCCGTGTTAACGCAAAAACTTTGCCCGCTTCCATAACTGGCTTTATAACAACTAGAGGGATTCTATGGGGTGAAATGGCTGCTGTAAGCGTCGTCATCATGATACCTGTTCTTGTATTCATTCTTCTTGTGCAAAAGTACCTTTTAAGGGGGATGACATTTGGTGCTGTACAGTAGTCTTAAAACTTTCGGGAGGTGATCATCTTGGGACTGATTCCATGGAAAACGACTAAAGGTGAAAGGGTGTTCTATTCCTTTGCACTAACGATAGCTTTGGGCTTAATAGGCTTAAGATTTCTTGAAGGAGTTATAACAATGTGGGGTGTACTTGCAATAGCTGTTGTATTAAGTGCTGTAATAATAAAGTATGGGTAAATGCTCCAAATCTTACCATTTTATTGAGAAAAGGTTAAGTCCGGTCGGCGTCCAAAAATCTAAACTGTATGATTTGACCAAGGTGGAAAGCAGTCTAGATGGAACCGTCAGCCTAAATTCTCCCTCTTCATAGGCTTCAAAACTTTCTGGCTTTGAAGGCTTAATATCTAAAGCTAAAATGGCACTATCTTTTCCGTAGAAGGATCCAATTACTTTAACAAGATCGACTTTATTTTGGCTAACGTTCTTTAAACGGCCATAAACAATGAAGTATCCTGAATCGTTTACATTAAAGTAATGTTCTAATATTTTCATTTCCCTAAAAGGGTTTTGTTTCGTAACACCAAACTTAACCTTTATAGAATAGTGGTTAAAACCATCTTTCACATTATTAAATATAACTCTGAAGGGGGACTTCTGTCCTGGAATAAGTATGGGTATGAGGGTAGACGCCCAGCCGAAGCCTCTAACCTTCCCACCTTCTAACAGGTAAGCGTTAACTTCCACACTCAAATTGCATTCAAACCTATTCTTAACCTCGCCTATCAAATATATCATTCCACTCGGATGTCTATATATCCTATGGCTAACAACATCTAATTCAGGAATCGGAAAAGTTTCAGACGCCACATCCAAAAACTCAGGGTCTCTATTGTCAAACCACATATTTTGCATAAATAAGCAGAAAATTATTTAAGCTTTAAACTATAATCCGCAATATAATTTTCATGATATAAAAATTTCGCCAAAACTTAAATATGTTGCATGTGAATGTATATTGATAAAAAATGGTTGAATCAGTCGACAAAAAAATTAAAGAAATAAGGGAAAGGGCGAAACTTTATTCAAAAAAGGAATATCTTGATGTGATAGAGCGTGAGGCTGCTGGTCCAAGATCCAAGGAGGTTTTGAAGAAGATTATAGAGTTCGAGGGCTGGACTTCCTGCGGCTGGACCCTTTTCGACGCCCCTCCAGTTATAGATAGAGGTGAGGGAGCCGTACTCTGGGATGTTGACGGTAACAGGTACATTGACCTTATGGCCGGCTTTGGGGTTGAAAGTGTAGGCCACGCTAACCAAATAATATTGGATACTATCGTGTCACAGTTCAAGAAGTCTTCGCACTTCGCTGAACTTCCTAACGAGTTGAGAGCTAACCTGGCTGAAGAGGTTTCAAAGCTCGCTCCAGGCCCTAGCAGGAAGAAGGTGCATTTCACCATAACTGGATCGGATGCTGTAGAAAACGCTTTAAAGATCGCGAGATACTATACCGGTAGACCGGACATCCTAACATTTTTTGGGACATATCATGGTAGATCCTTTGGGGTTGCAAGCGTAACATCATTTGCTAACGTAAAATACCAGTTTTGGCCTCTAACTGCAAGAATGGGTGTGCTACACGTTCCATACGCCTATTGTTATAGGTGCATGTTTGGTAAAGAATATCCTGACTGCGGACTCTTCTGTGCAAAGTTCGTTGAAGAACTCTTTACTTCAACCGCCTACACACTTAGGTGGCCTAGCAAGGACATCAGCAATGTTGCTGCAGTGCTTACGGAGCCAACTCAAGGTGCAATGGGCTGCATTATCCCACCAAGAGAATGGTTGAGCGAAATAAGGAGGATTACAGAAAAGTATGACGTACTTCTAGTAGATGATGAAGTTTACGGAGGCTGGGGTAGGACTGGAAAGTGGTGGGCTTGCCAGCATTCTAACGTAGACCCGGACATCATATCGGCTTCAAAGACCATAGGCTCAGGAATACCATTCTCACTCGTCCTCACAAGAGAAGAGATCGCTGACAGTCTTCCAGTAAACATGGTTCACTCAACAATGTCCGGGTATCATCTGGGCTGCGCTGTAGCGCTTGCGACAATAAAGATAATAAAAGAAAATAATCTTGTCGAACGTTCAGCGAAGCTTGGAGAATACTTCTTAAAAGGCCTAAAGGATCTGCAGAAATCACATAAGATAGTCGGTCACGTTGATGGCTTAGGCCTATGGCTTAGGGTAGAGCTCGTCAAAGACCGTAGGACCAAGGAACCTGCTGAAGAGGAGGCTAAAATCGTGCAGAAAAGGTGCATGAAAGATGGAGTTCTCTTCATGATAGAAGGCTATTATGGTAACGTTATAAAAATACATCCACCACTGGTCATCGAAAAGGAGCAGATAGACGAATCTATACAGGTGCTGGACAAGGAACTAAAATACGTTGAAGAAAACATGTAGGAGGCTAACGTATTTAGCTATAAAGTAATTCCCTACCCTTTTTTATAACCTCATCAGTTACTTCACGTTCATTTATCGTTGTGTAAAATAGCCCGTTTTCCTCAGAATACTTTCTCGTCAACTTTAAAGCCTTCTCCACATTATCCCACTCTTCCCCTATTTCCTCAGGTCTAACACGAACCCCCGCATCCCTTATACCCCTCCATATGCCTTCAACATCATTATCCTGGAGAATGGACATGAACAGTATACCTAAGCACACAACCTCACCATGCACATAAGCCTTCTTCGTAAGATGCTCAAGGGTGTAGAAGAAGAAGTGCTCA
>Ga0272449_1004738_pt1 | contig 10948 bp, 8 predicted proteins | sample YNPCB0241_FD_198679 | JGI IMG/M metagenome (GOLD analysis project Ga0272449, IMG submission 198679) | Hot spring sediment microbial communities from Yellowstone National Park, WY, United States - YNP-CB-024-1 | ecosystem: Environmental > Aquatic > Thermal springs > Hot (42-90C) > Sediment...
TAGCGAGTATACGAGGAGGTCTGTGAAGCCATATGATAGCCCCCTCAAAATACCCGACACACCGCCCAGTATCATGCCGAATAGGAGAAACTTTTTCAACCCCATCTTATCGGTGAGGAAGCCGCTCACCACACCTCCGAGGATTAGAGCGAAGTATAGGGAGCCGAAGACCGCGCCGGCCTCGGCGTTGCTTATGCCCAGCTCTGCTATGATCTGGTTGAGTGTGACGGGTACGGCGAAGAGGACAAGCCCCCATGAGAAGGTTGCGATCAGTAATATCCCTAAGATGGCAAACCTATAGATGGATGTCTCCAGCTCAGATCACACCCGGCGGAGATCCTCCCAGCTGCCTCTGCATCCTGGCCACCTCCTCGGCGAAGAGCATTTGAGCCCTAATCCTCTCAGCCATCGAGTCCAGCTGGGTGAGATCCAGCTCACCCAACTCCAGTATCTTGGCGAGAACCTTTAGGACGCTCTTGGATGATAGGGGCTGGGGTATCTCAGGGTTGTCGATCTCACCAAGCAGGCATAGGCCCTCGATGCCGTTCTCCAGCCCCACGCCAAGGAGTAGGCCGTTAAATCCCGTGATATAGCCCTCACCCTCCAGCGGTAGTGCGCCAAGACTCTCAGCCAGCTTCCCAAGCGATTCACCGGTGGCTGCGTAGAAGACCCTCCGCTCAGGCATAACCATATCCCTATGCGCTGCTCCCAGGGTAATGATATTTCTGACACCAAGGTCTTTAGCGAACTCCACAACCTTCTCACAGAGCATGTAAAGCGCCGACGGCTCCTGCGGCTGATAATCACCTGACATGACTATAAACCTCTCACCGCCCCTGACCTTATGAAAGCTGAAATGGGAGCGTCTAAACCTTGTCTCACCCTTCCTATGGACTATGTATGGTGGCCAGTATCCGGCCAGCCTTGCAAACTCCTGCATATCCAATATCCTGACCAGATGCTCAATGGCAATACCGGCCACATTACCCATATCAGGTAGGCCGGCCACCAAAGTGGAGCACCCCACCGGAGACTCGCCAACAATCCTAACCTGCATATCCACACTATTCAACAGAACCACCTATTTTTAAGCAAATCTGTCTTTGCCGGCTATATATCCAGACAGGTTGGTATGATCGAATCAAGGCTGGAGATGAGAGATACGTTCTACCCTAATAAGCTAAGCGCGAAGATGTGATTTCTTTGGAGAATGATGCGAACAGCATATCGCCAAAATACCCTTTGCTAGTGGTTTTAAAACAGTGTAATATGGGAGCTAGCACAATATTGCCTATCTACTGTGGCGAACGGTTAAGATGGGGATAATGGTCATTTTACAGTTAAATCTAACTAACCCCAACAGGATCCAGGTGGTGGCATTGAAGTTAAGATTGGGCATCATACTTTCATCTGAGGAGTACCCACCGGGCGACCTTGTTAGATTTGGTGTCTTGGCCGAGAAGGTGAATTTAGATTCCGTGTGGGGGTCAGACCATTTCCATCCGTGGTTTCATACGGGAGGACATAGTGTCTTCATTTGGCATGTCCTGTCAGCCGTGGGAACTTTAACACAAAGAGTTATCATCGGCACCGCAGTTACATGTCCACTATTCCGTTATCCTCCAGCGGTTGTAGCCCAGTCATTTGCTACTCTTTCATGTCTTTTCCCCGGCAGAGTATTTCTAGGTGTAGGAACTGGAGAAGCCCTAAACGAAATCCCATGTGGATTTGACTGGCCCAGCACACACCGTGAAAGATTAGAAAGACTTAGAGAAGCATTGTTAATAATAAGACTATTATGGACTAAGAACTATGTTACATACAATGGAAAGTACTATAGGGTGATCAAAGCAAACCTGTATGATAAGCCGCCTGTACAGATACCTATACATGTTGCATCTACCGGTGTTAAAGGGGCTGAGTTGGCCGGGATCCTTGGAGATGCATTCATGTCCCTCCCTACCGATGACATTTCGCTGTTTACTTCTAAACTGTTCCCGGCACTAGAAAGGTCTGCAAAAAAGATTGGAAGAGATCCTTCAGAAATTGAAAAATCCTTGACGATACAAGCTGGCTTTTCCTATGGGGACTATGAAGTTGCTCTACGCTCCCTTTTCCAATGGAGATCAACCCTTCTGCCTGTTTTCTTTGATTTAGGAGTATATGACCCTAGGTATATCGAGATGCATGGTGACAGAGTGTCTAGAGAAGCGATCGAAAAGTACTTCCTTGTCGCTGACTCGGAGGAGTCTGTGATCAAGTTTTATGAAAGATATATTCGTGTGGGGTTCACACATCTGTCAGCTGCGGTGAGCGGAGATGTAGAGGGTTTTATCAAGTTGCTCGGTGAAAAAGTGGCTCCATATTTAAGGGAGACATATGGTGATAAGACGCCGATAGTAGAGCCTTACAGAAGCTCTATTGCAGAAGTGATGCTGGATAGGCTGTTAGATGAAGGATCTATTAATGTATAATCCGAATCGAAGAATGGTGACCTATACAAGCTGAGCTAATGGGTTTAGCCTAGTCTTAGTAGCATCTTTCCTAATATTGGGACACTTATCATTTCTCAAAACTTATAAAAAAGCGTGAGGACGGCATCATTTATGAAGATCACCGGAGTTGAGGTTGTACCTCTTTATGCTCCTGAAGCACAGGGGATTAAGAGCACATGTATAGTGCGTGTATACACAGATGAGGGAGTTGAGGGAATAGGTCAAGTAGAGATCCCAGCGATGATCGCCTCGGCTTTTATAAAAACTAGAGAGTGGGAGATTGCTGGTTACTATCAGGGTGGACTTGAACGTGTTCTTTTGGGTGAGGACCCATTAAACATAGAGAGGTTATGGAATAAAATGTATGCCAGCATGTGGCTATATGGGCGCAGAGGTGCAGGCATAGCTGTAATGACTGCGATAGACACGGCGTTATGGGATATCAAGGGAAAGGTACTAGGGAAGCCGATATATGAGCTAGTTTGGAGTGCATGTAATGTTGCAAGAGTGGATGAATACTTGACGGCTCCCAAGAGGCGCGTAAAACCCTACGCCACAGTTTATCCATCGGGCAGTACCCCCGAAGAGATTAAAAAGAATTTAGCGCCCGCGGTAAGTGCAGGTTTCGAAGCAGTCAAAATAGAGGAGAGTGAGGATGGTTTTGGAAGAAAAGATGTAGAACATGACGTTGAGCTAATTGAAACCGCAAGGGAGGTTATTGGTGAAAAAAGAGATCTGATGATTGATGTCCAGTATATATGGAATGATTATGCAAGAGCGTTGTCAACCATAAAAGCGATTGAACCGTTCAACATATATTTCGTCGAGGCACCTCTCCCTCCAGATGCTCTCGAGGCGTATGCATCGCTTGCGAACTCGGTGGACACGCTTATAGCATGCGGTGATGGAGGTTTTACTACACGATTTGAATTTAAAGAGTTGATGGAAAAAGGACGGATAGATGTAGTTCAGCCAAGTGTGGTTAGAACAGGAGGAATAACGGAGATTTTAAGGATCGCTTCGATGGCCTTTGAGCATGGAAAGCTCTGCATACCACATTCGTATGCATGGATGATCGGTGTAGCGGCGGAAATACATCTCGCCGCAGTTGTACCCAACATGCCATACATTGAGATGCCAAGCCCCTCACCATACTCGCCGCTAGTATCTGAGCTGTTGGAACCCACACCAATTCAGGAGGGGGGCTACATAGAAGTACCGAGAGAGCCAGGTCTTGGGTTTAAGCTGAACGAGAAAACAGTAGAAAAATATCGGGTTGAGCCTTTTTAATGAATTTCTTAGGATAGAATGTGCCTGTGTCATCAATTGCACGGTAGTGTTCAAATAACGGTTTTATGTGGCTGGGAGAAGATACCATAACAGCGTAGCGGGCAGAAATAACCACCTGTGGAGGGATTTAACGCCTTATTTGGACATTAGCAATTGTACAATAGAAAAAAGATATAAACAACTAAGCCAGTATTTATAGGCTGAGCCATATGGCTGGCAAGGTTTTTGTTAGGGATGCCACAGGTCTCGTTAGGGAGATCGGGTTCTTCGACCATCTTATTACAAACATGAACGGAGTAGTGCCGTTAGCAGCGATTGTTCTCACGCCTTGGTGGGTTTTCTTCGCGGTGAAAGGCGGAGACGTCATGGTGGCAATCTTAGGTGGATGGCTACTCACAATTTTCGGATCATTGATCTCTTACTCCATGATTGCAGCTACATTCCCACGTTCGGCAGCTCCTTATGTAGCTAACAGTAGAATTATTCATCCAGCAATCGGATGGCCTGCAGAAGTACTTATGTGGTTGGGGTGGATCATGGCGCTTGCATTATATCCAGGATTCATGATAACTTGGGCATTGGTTCCAGGACTCTACACAATCGGTATATCATCAGGAAATAAGGCGTTTGTGGATGCAGCTTTTGCTCTCTCAAGTCCAGAGTACGCAATACTCGCAGGGTTCTTGATGCTAATCCCTACAAGTCTGATTGCCGTCCTAGGCACCCGAAAATTAGTCAGAACGTTCCAACTGCCAATTACGATCATAATGTTCATAGCGATAGCAATACTAATGGCACTCTGGGCAACGACATCAGTGTCACAAATAGACGCAGTACTACAAAAATATCTCAACACTAGTTTCAAAAATATCATACAGGAGGCGAATACATCATATCCTGATGCGATGATCCCACCAATCTATACGTTCATACCGATAATGGCGGCGATAGCGTTCACAGCAGGGTCATTCAATACATACTGGAACTCATGGGCTGTAGGAGAGGTTAGAAGGGCAGGAGATTTGAAAATGCAGTTACTATCTATGTGGATTCCAAGCACTTTTATCGCCATTATAGTTGGACTAATAGTGGGCCTTTCACAAGCGCTTCTTGGACGAGACTTCTTAGTCGCCATAACACAGATATTAACGAATAACCCCGGGTTCTTTGAGGGCGTGCCAACTATGCCGGCATATGCGATGACACTAATACCCATGATGATTGCTGATAATCCTGTACTTCAATTCATAATTATGATAGGAACTATTTGCGGTGTCTTGGCGTATTTCCCTGCCAACTGGCTAATAGTGACAAGGCAGTGGTTCGCGTGGTCGTTTGACAGGCTACTCCCGCAGAGATTTGCCGAGGTGAGTGATAAATATCACACACCTCTCTGGAGTATAATTATAAACCTGATAGTTGCAGCCATATTTATGACTCTTTTCACGTATTTCATTGACTACCTTGCGTTCTTTACCACTGCTGCGTGGGATACGACACTTGTACCTATAGCATTGTTGTGTCTTTCGGCGGCTTTATTACCGCTCAGGAAGGAGTTATGGTCGCTCTCACCCGCAAACAAGTACAGGATAGGACCGCTGCCTGTCATCGTTATAGGAGGCGTTCTAGGATTCATCTACAACGGTGCAGCAGTTCTGTTCTTTACTATCACGCCAGAGCTTGGAATGGGGTTGCCGTCGACACTACTGTTAGTATTCACCTTCTTAATACCATTCATTCTCTACTGGATTGTAAGGGCGATTAGGAGAAGGCAGGGAATAGACATCGAACTAATCTTCAAGTCCATACCTCCAGAGTAAACTAGTATCTTTATTTCACATCTATTTTATCTTACATTCCTCTACAACTGAGTAGTTTATCTCTATTCCGAGACCGGGTTCATCTGGTATCCTAAGATAGCCGTCTTCATAAGTGGGGGGTTTTTTAGAGAGTCTTGATATCAATGGGCTAGGGGTTCTTCGATATTCGAGTATTAGCGCGCGGGGCATTGAGGCCACCAGATGTAGGTTGGCTGTAACATTAACCAAGGTGCTGAAGCCATGCGGAACCATCATCAGATTCCATGTCTCACATAAATCTACTATTTTCCTAGCAATAGTGAATCCGCCTGCCTTCGTTACATCGGGCTGGATTATATCTACCGCCCGCCTAGTAATATATTCTTTAAAACCATGAAGATTATACTCGCTTTCACCCGCTGCTATATAAATATCCACGGCCTTTGAGAGGTCTGCATAGCCGTCGATATCCTCGGGTGGTAGAGGTTCTTCCAACCAAAATATGTCATACCTCTCAAGCATCCTAGCCAGCTTGACAGCCTGGGCCCCAGTAAGATTGACAAATCTGCCGACATCAACCATTATCTGTGCATCTGGCCCCAAAACATCACGGATGACCCTAATCATCTCCTCATCACTTTTTAGATTTGAACCGAACGCACATTCTCTTTTTCTCCCCCAGCCGTACTTGACCGCCCGATAGCCCTGCTTAACATATTCTCGTCCCGTTTCAGCTGTACCTTCGGGATCATCCATATCGAATAGAAGGCTGGCATATACCGGTATCTTATCCCTGAATTTGCCGCCCAACAACCTATGTATTGGAACGCCTAACGCTTTTCCAAGTATATCCCAGAGAGCTACATCTATTCCACTGAGCACGTATATGGCGACACCGGCCCTACCATACCATTCACAGTAGCTATAGAGTTTGAGCCAGATCTTCTGTATGTCAAATGGGTTTTCATCAATCAGCAGGGGCTTAAACCCAATATCTATGATCTTCTGAGCGGCGAGAGCAGCCTCTCCCCGTTCACTGTGTATACATGCCTCACCTATACCGGTGAATCCCTCGTCAGTTTCGATTTCTACCAATGCAGCTCCAGGTCCCGCTGAAATAGATTCCTCACCTGTCGTCAACGGAGTGAGGCGAACGTCGCGGATCCTCACGGAAATCGCACAATCCTATTTGGATATAAATGTTTGTGGCTTAAAGAAGATCTGGCTGAAAACTGGTTTAAAAATATTAATATAAGATGGCAGATTTCCACCGTAGATGAGGGCATTAGAGAAAGCATTAAAAATCATTGAGGAGGGGGAGAGATATGGAGCAACGATTAGGCTACTCGGGGGTCTCGCAATATATTACCACTCCCTCTCAGCACGTGAAGAAGGACTATCCAGAACTTACGGTGACATAGATCTATTTGGTTTAAGTCATCAGACAAAAATCATAAAGAATGTCATGGAAAGACTTGGATACGCTCCCAACGAGAGATTTAATGCGCTTCATGGGGGCAGAAGGCTAATTTACCATGATGAGGCGAGCTCTATTAGAGTAGATATACTGCTTGACTACTTTGAGATGTGTCATAGGATTGACTTGAGAGACAGGTTAAAAATAGATAATGTTACAATTCCTCTAGCCGATTTACTGCTGACTAAGCTGCAGATAGTTGAACTCAACGAGAAGGATATTAAGGATATAGTGGCTCTGTTGCTGGATCACGAGTTAAGAGAAGGAGAGGGGGATGAAGCTATAGGGATAAACTATATTGCGCGGCTGTGCTCGGCTGATTGGGGGCTTGAGAAGACTGTCAAGACAACGCTGGACAGGGTGTCGGAGTGGGTTAAAAACAATATAAATGGTGAAGCGCAGAGAAACTCTGTTATATCAAAGATAGAAGGGATACGATCAGCTATAGATTCCGAGCCGAAAGCGTTAAGATGGAGGCTGAGAGCGGCAATCGGCGAAAGGGTCAGATGGTATGAGATACCCGAAGAGCCGCTACGCTGATTTAGACATATCAGCCGGTGGTTAGTATATAGTTCTTCACCTTACCCTCCTCTAGCGTTATTAACGCTCCCTGCAGGTTCCCAGCTAGATAATCGCTGCCCGCGTTTATACAAAGAGTTTTTCCAACCTTAACTACGCCCTTTGATTCGTGTATATGGCCATGAAGCCCGAGCAGTGGTTGGTACTTCTCGATAATCTTTCTCACAGCTTTGCTTCCAACATGGCTCATCACCACCTCGCCACCCGCGACTACTGGTTTAAGCGTATTGTCAAGTTGCGGGGCCAGGTCAATCGGCGTGTTATATGGGGGTGCATGTAGGCTGAATATTGAGTAGCCTGGTCTATTCAACCGGGAGGCCATTGCTTCAAGAATCTCTTCAAGCTTTTCATCAGGTATATCTCTGGGCGCCTTCCACGGTGTCATGTTGGCGTATCCACTGCTAATCATCTCGTATCCGCCCTTGATCAACTCGACACGTCCATCTGGATTTATAATAAACGTTGATCTGTTTAACACAGTATCTATTTCTGGGTAGTCATCGTTTCCAGGCATGATGTATACCTCTACTCCAGAGTCTTTAAGCCTCTCCTCGGCTAGTGTAATCCACGCCTCTACTCTTTGGATTATCAGTTTCTTGAAAACCGTTTCAAGATACGTCTTATCCGACTTGAGCTTATCATACTCATCCATTGTGCATATATGTGGATATCCACCTGCATCAGAGATGAGCTTGGTAATTCTTTCCAACTCATCCCTTGTTTTTAACGTCATCAATGTTCCCATATATTCAGTATTATACGTGCCGTCTTCTTGTTCAACTATAGGGACGAGGATTTTTCCAGTTATATCTCCTCCCAACATTATAACGTCTGCACCATAGGTTTTGGGCGTGTTCAGGAACTTCCTAAAACATTTCTCTGAACCATGGACATCACTTGCGTGAAAGATTTTTAACTTAGACCGCATCCCACATCGAAGTTTATGAAGGTGGATTTAAACATGTCATCGCAGGACCTAGAACATGCTGTAGAATCTAGCATCGGCGCACAACATATCATGCTCCCCTAGAGTCTAGCTCTATATTGACCTTGCATATGCGGCTACGGTCTTGCGGGGGGTGGGATTTGAACCCACGAACTCCTGCGAGAGCAGGTCTTGAGCCTGCCGCCGTTGACCAGGCTTGGCTACCCCCGCACATGACGTATGCTGTATCGATAAGTTATTAATTTTTTCAATCATCAACAGCTACAGCGATCGGACGGACAAGCATTCCGTGAAAACCGCAGAAATAAGTTATAGAAAGCGAAGGATCTGATCTTGAATGGAGCTACTCCAACCACCGTCCTAAAGGTTCTCACGCATCAGCCAGCACAAATATCAGATGCCAAAGCCATCAAATGAGTAATGTTTAAATAAGGATAAGTCCCACGATATAAATGTAAAGGTGGCAAGATTGGGCGAAGATGTCTATGTGAGAAGAGCCTCAGGACTCATCAGAAATGTCTCCGCCCTTGATGCAATGGTTTTCAACATAATGGTGATGGCTCCCATGGCTATATTGGTCTACGGCGTATGGGCCTCCGTAATATATCCTGGCGCTCACCTGCCGACAACCGCCCTACTAGCCATACCGATAAGCATCATAATAGGCCTCTTCTACGCATTATTCTCCATCGCTATGCCCAGGGCAGGAGGAGACTACATTTGGGTGAGTAGAATACTCCACCCCTCCTTGGGATATGCCATAAACTTCTTCCTCTTCATGGTTATCCTAAGCGTCGCAGGTGCATACATACCATGGTTCACCCAGTACACTCTAGCGCCAGTACTCGAGGCAAACGGGCTAACAGAAATTGCTACGGCCGTCGCATCAAACGAGTTTACATTTGTCTTCGCGGTAATCTACTACCTGATCTGCGCGTTTATAATCTCAAGGGGTGCAAAGGCTACAACTAAAGTCTTATGGGCTTTCTTCATATTGGTGTTGATGGGTTTAGCAGTATACACCTCTTCTCTGCTAGCCGTTAGATCGGAGTTCCCACAGAGGTTTAGCTCCGCCACCGGAGCATCATACGACGCGATAATAAGCGAGGCGGCAAAAGAAGGATATCCCACAGACTTTTCGCTGTCCGCCACCCTTCTAGGACTAACCTTTACATACATAAACTTTCTTGGATTCAATTTCTCAATATACCTTGCGGGAGAGATTAAAGAAGTACGAAAGTCGCAGATAGTCGCCATAATCGGAGCGGTCTTAATCTTCGGATTCATATCCTGGCTGACCTACGAGGTTTCCTACGCAGGAATGGGCGCGAACTTCCTAAGGGCACTCTCATACCTCTTTGCAGTAGGAAGCGATAAATATCCGTTAGCCAGAGAACCCTTCTTCATGTGGTTGTTTGGATATGCGGTAGACCCTCGAATCTACACCTTGATGATGGCAGGATGGGGTGCCATGGTTTTAGCGGCAATATTAACGTACGTGGCCTCAAGCGTAAGATTCGTCTTCGCATGGGCGTTCGACAGGGTTGTGCCCACATCCCTATCAAATGTCAGCATGAAATACCACTCACCCTACGTTGCGTTAATCTTCGTGACAATAGTGGCCATAATCTTCCAGGCCCTATGGCTGTGGACACCACTGCTCCAGTTCTTCGCTTACATAGTCTTCGGCTGGATGATTATGCAGATAATAACCTCAATAGCCGCCATAGTCTTCCCAAGAAGAAGGAAAGACTTGTGGGAGAAAGCACCGCAGATCGTAAGAGCTAAGATCGGTCCTATACCGGTGCTCCATATACTTAGTGTTATAGCCATAGCACTGTCAATATATCTTGGATATGCGAGCATTTCGCCAGCCTTCGTAGGTGAGCTGAACCCAGCGATAGTGGTTTTCACGATAGGCTTATTCTTGATAGGGCTTGCCATATACTTCATCTCATCGCTCTACCACCGGAAGACCGGTATACCGCTGGAATTGTCATTCAAAGAGCTGCCGCCTGAATGAGTTTCCGTTCGAAAATATGTTCGGATGCGGTATTCTAAAATTTAATAATTCGTAGAGGTTGATGCCGTGTAAGGCAGGTAGGTTAGAATGCCGGGCGACAGGCTCCGCATCTTCTTCGCCTCAGATATACATGGCAGTGATCTTTGTTTTAGGAAATTTGTGAATGCCGCCGAGTTCTATAAGAGCGACGTTATAATTTTAGGGGGAGATATTACTAGTAAGTTCATAGTACCTGTATATGATCTCGGAGGTCACTACAGGTTTAAGATAGGCGGTAGGGGGGAGACGGTGTTGGATAGCAGTCAGCTGGAGAGTGGCCTTCAGAGAATTAGAGATTCA
>Ga0272449_1004740_pt1 | contig 10947 bp, 11 predicted proteins | sample YNPCB0241_FD_198679 | JGI IMG/M metagenome (GOLD analysis project Ga0272449, IMG submission 198679) | Hot spring sediment microbial communities from Yellowstone National Park, WY, United States - YNP-CB-024-1 | ecosystem: Environmental > Aquatic > Thermal springs > Hot (42-90C) > Sediment...
AGAAGGGAGGTGGGCGGAGAGGAGGCTTAAGGGCTTTGGCGACGTGAAAGAGGTGCTAGAGAAGATGCTTCAGGAGCGGTATGCCCCCCGTACACAAACGCTTACACATACATCTTGACACGACCAGGGCAAATCCTTGGAGGTTTGGCGGGTAGGCAAGCTTTTCCGTTACCTCACTCTCTTGGCCGCGGCGGAGGCGTTGATCACCGAGGCCAGGGACCCCGAGTCCGCGGTCATGGAGGCCGTGGAAGGGGCCTTGGCGGAGGCGAAGCGTCTCCGTCGAAAGGAGAGGTGGGACCGGCTCAACCCCCTCCTCTTCCTCGCGCCGGTTATCCGGTCCAAGGTGGCCGAGTTCCGGGTCCGGGAGTTTGGCGTTACCCGGATTTCCCGGGACGAGGCCCGGGCCGTGAGCCGGTATTTCCGCCTTCGCGCGGAGGGGGTTGAACCTGAGGAAGCGGCCAAAAAGGCCAAGCTTCCCGCTCACCTCCGAGAGGCCATCGAGGGGGGGCAGGGCAGTTACGCCGTGTCCACGGATTACTTGAGGGATTACGGCCTTGAGCCCGGGGAGGAGCCCGACTACGACACGATTCTCCTCCGGGCAAAGGTGAAGGAGTTACTGGAAGAAGTTCGGATAATCTGGGGGGAGCAGGGGGTGATCTTTGTGGATCACCTCTTGAGCGGGCGGGAGATTCCCGCCGCCCAGACTTTAACGCCTGGTTTGACCCCGAACCGGGCTGAGGAAATTGTGGCCCACCTCCGGCGTGAACTGGAGGGTTGGGCCGAAGCCTGATCTGACCGGGTCAGGCGGTACCCCCGGCCACAAGCCGGGGGTTTTCCGGTTTTGGGTAGTGGAGGATAATAAGGAGGTGGAACATGACGAAGATGGTGACGGCGCGGTCTAAGGAGGAGGAACTGGTCCGGGAGCTTCTGGAGCTTTACCCGGACGTGGCCGAGGAGGACGTGGTTACCCTATGGGGCCACACGGCCTTGGACCTGACCCACGCCCTGTTGGACTTCGCCCACCACGGCCCGGCGGACCTCGCCTATCCCGTGTGGCGGCGGCTTGGGGAACTGGTAGATGCCGTGCGCAAGGGGGACTACCGGGTGTTGGCGGTGGGCGTGGCCGGGGATCGGGTGCGGTACCTGGGGTACACCCCGAGGCCGGACGAAGCGCTCCTACCCCCGCCTCCCGGGGACGGGGAAGACCCCGTGCTGGCCCTCAAGACCCTGGCGGAGCGGGGTGTGCGGTTTCGCCGGCAGGGGGATCGGTTGGCGGTGTTCCCGGCGGTGGCGGCGGACGACCTCTTCCCTCTGCTCGAGGCCATCGTCCCCTTGGCGGTGCGCTACCTGGACGATGGGGAGGAGGTGCCCGCTTCGGTCCTGTTGTCCCGGGTCCTGGGGGGGCTTCAGGTGCCCTTCGCGGCGCGGGCTTGAGGTGGGGTTTTGAACGCGTTGCGGGTTCGGTTAGCGGCGGCGCGGGAAGAGCCGGAGGCCCAGGCGGCGTTGGCGGAAGAGGTCCTGGCGCAGGGGGTGTCTCCTGGGGTTTTGCTGGGAGCCTTGAAGGACCCGGATCTGGTGTGGGCCTTGGACTTCTGGCGGCGGTTGGCCCAGGACTTCCGCACGCCCCCCGAGGTTTTGGTGGCCCTTTTGGAACATCCGTGGGCTACGCTGACCCAGGAGGCGGCGCGTACCCTGGTGGATCATCCCGGGGCGACCGAAGAGCACCTTTTGGCGCTAGGGAACGCGTTGTTCGAGTATTCTCCGTTTTTTACCAAAGAAATACGGGACCAGCTGTCGGATGCCCTGAAGCGACGCGACGAGCGCATCTGGGGCATGGCGAAGTTAGCGCACTTTTGATCCTGGCTTCCCGGGTCTTGTCCGAGGACTGGCTTGATGCCCTGGGGCGGCTTGGGCAGGAGGAAGTGGGGGGCTTCTCCTCGATGCCCCCGAGGTGGAGGCTTTACCCCCTGAGCTTGTGCAAGATAGGGGAGCTTGTGCAAAAGGGTTTGCGCAAGCTAAGCTCCCTTCAGGACGCTATTCCGCTTATCTGGTGCAACCGTAATTACACAATAGGGACCCCTGGCAGGAGGAAGGGGGTGGGCCGTGGCGGTGAGCCTTCCGGGGAAAGGTGCCCCTGTGGCCTACCGCCTCCCCGAGGCCCCGCCCCTCCCGGGAGAACCTGAACCGGGTCAAACCCCTACACTCTATGCTCCCGCCACTCCTAAATGGGAAAACCCCGATGGTCATCGCGAAACATTTAGGAGTACCCCCCTGCTCCTAAATGGGGAGGGCGCTCCTAAATCCGAGGTGGAGGTGGAGGTGGAGCTGTGAACCCATGGCGGAAGCTCAGGGCTTTGGCCCCGGACTTGGCGGCCAAGGTGCGGGCCATGCGCCCGCCAAAGATTCGGGTGGTGGCCGATGGCCGGGTCCTCTACTGGGCCCTGGCCGTCCCTACCGAGGAGGACCTGGCCGCGCACGCCACCTTCCCCGGCCAGTCCTCCCCCACCTTGGAGGCCTGGCTTGTAGAGCGGCTGACTTTCCTGGAGGAGGGGTGGCCGGACGCGAAGGAGGTGGAACTCCTTGGGGTGTGGGCTGGGAATCCCCCCCGGCTGGAACGCATAGCCCGCGCGTGGGTTGAGGATGAGGAGGTGGCGCGTGCGTAATCCTCCTGTCCTGGAGGAGGCGGCCCATGTGGGTTGACGCGCTGGCCCGTTTTCTCTGGGAGCGGGGGCTGGACGTGTTCACGGATCCCGAGGAGCCCCCCGGCCACCTGGTGGTGAAGGAGGGCGGCTATACCCGCACCTTCACGCCCGGTGAGGTAGTGGCCTTAGCGGCCACCCTCGTGACCCTGGACTACATGGACGAGCGGGGCCGCCCCCTGAGGGAGACGCGGGGGGGCGGTGAAGGGCCCCTCGAGGCCCTTTGGGAGGCCGCATGAAGGGGGGCGGGGCCCCGCGCCGGAAGGGTAACCGGGTGGAGCGGGAGGTCCTGGCGCTCCTTAAGGAGGCGGGCCTCGAGGCCCGAAAAGTCCCCCTCTCGGGGAGCGCCCCGGGCTACCCCGGGGACCTGGAGGTGGAGCTTCCCGGCCTCGGGAAGGTGGTGGTGGAGGTGAAGGCCAGGAAGCGGCTGGCCCTGGAGGCCTGGCTAGAGGGGCGGGGGCTTCTGGTCCTCAAGCCGGACCGGAAGCCCCCTCTGGCCGTCCTTCCCCTCGAGGCCCTCCTCCGGCTGGCCCAAACGGGAAAGGGGGAAGCGTGAAGACGATTCTGGAAAGCCACAAGTACGCCCTGGACGGGCCTGAGCTCTTCTTGAGGAACTGGTCCAAGGGAATCTCCTTGGACCTGAGGCTTCTCATACCTTCGTGTGCTACCTCATAGCTCCACCCCAGCCATCCTCAGGAGCACCCGGCTCCGAATGAGGTTGTGGACTAGGAGGATGAGGTTAACCCGGGCCAACAAGCCCCAGTAGGACCGAGCTACAAGATGTTTCCCTGACGGGAAAGCAGCTATCCGATGAAGCCCCAAAGACCGCACCATCACGCTGAACCGGGTCTCAAGCAAGATAGCCCCTACGGGGCTGACCCAGTTCCTGACCCTCCCCATCTACCCCCTCCACCCCGTCTCCACTACCCTCCCGCCCCTGACCCGATAGGGCGAGGTCTTGACCCCTTGGACCCAGCGTAAACCCCGGTCCCCCAAGACCGCGGGAAGGTCCGCCAAAAGCTCCCTTCCCCAAGTCTCCCGGGCGTTCCCTGGTAGGAGGGCCCAGCGAAAAAAAGGGAGAGGCCGTGGACCCTGTGGCCGTGGGCCAGGGGGATGGGCTTGAGGTCCACCACCTGCAGAAGGCCTTTTCCCCCGGAAAGCCTCACAGCGAGGTGGGCCAGCAACTCCGGGGCCTTTTGCAGGACCCGATAAAAGCGGGAGAGGTGGGGGAGGGAGGGGAAGTAAGCCTTGAGGGTGGTTTTAGCGGCCAGGTAGCCCTTGGCCAGGTCCTGGCCCTGCAACAAGAGAAAAATGGCCAGGGTGAGGAGCTCGGCCAGGGTGGCCTTTTGATGCCTTTGCTTTGGGGGGAGCTTGAACCCTTGGGCCTGAAGGGCCTTGAGCTCGTCAGCAAGCTACGGGCTACGCCCGTGACCCACCCAGACGTAGATGGCCACGAGAAGGGTCTCTGCGTCAAGATGGTAAAGGGGGTGCTCCCGGTTTGGAAGCATAGCACCCCTCTTTTCTCACATCCTAGGAGTTGGGGTCAAGTAGTACACGAAGGGATGTCAACTTGGCCCGTGAACGCAGGGCGGACAGCGGGTTACCTCGAGACCGGGTGGGGGTGGGGAAAACCCACCCAATTCCTTCGGGAAGAGGGCGTGGAGCATACCTCCCACCACCTTTGCCCCGCAATGGTTGGGCATTGCGACCCAGGCAGATGCCGCCGGCTGTTTTAGGGGACCATCCCTTCGGGAGGGAGGCCGGGCCATGGAGGCTTCCCGGGTCAGGTGGATCCTCCCGCGGGTGTGCCCCAGGGTTGGCCGCACAGCGGCCACTCCTTCTTCAGGCCCTGGGACGGGTAGCCACCTGGGTTACCATACATGTTGATGGTCGAGATAAGGCTGCTGGGGCCACCCGAGGTCTGGGTGGAGGGGAGGCGGCTCGAGCTGCCGACCCGCAAGCTCCTGGCGCTGCTGGCTTATCTGCTTCTGGAGGGCCCAACCCCGCGCGCCCGGCTGGCCGAGTTGCTGTGGGAGGGCTTTGACGAGCGGGCTCGAGCCAACCTGCGCAACGAGCTGTACCGCCTGAAGCAGACCCCCCTGGCCGCCGTCCTGCGGGAAGAGGGGGGGTGTCTTTGCCTGGAGGGTGTGGAGAGCGACCTCAGGCGCTTCGAGCAGCATGCTGCCCGCGGGGAGTGGGCCCTGGCCCTGGCCCTGCGCCGTGATGTGCTGCTGGAGGGACTCGAGCTCCCCGAGGCCCCTTTGTTCGAGGAGTGGCTGCTCCTCACCCGTGAAGCCTGGGAGGAGCGCTACCGGCAGGCCCTGTTCCGCCACGCCGAAGGGCTCGAGCGGGCCGGGCAGGCGCGGGCGGCCCTCGAGGTCTACCAGCAGTTCTTGCGCCTCGACCCCCTGGGCGAGGAGGCCTTGCGGGCGGTGATGCGGCTCTTCGAGCGACTGGGCGAGCCGGGGCTGGCCCTGGAGAGCTATGCCCGCTTCGCGGCATTTCTGGAACGCGAGCTGGGTCTGCCGCCGGCGAGGGAAACCCGCCAGCTGGCCGAGCGCATCCGCACGGGGGAAACATCCCCCGCCCTGCCCCAGGCCCCGCCGCTGGCCGGGCGCAAGCGCGAGTGGGCAGCGCTCGAGCAGGCCTGGGAGGCTGGCCGTGTGGTGTTCGTGACCGGCGAGCCGGGGGTGGGCAAGACCCGGCTTATCCAGGAGTTCACCGCCCGGCGAGGGCTAAGGCCGCTCTTCGCCACCGGGCGGCCCGGTGACGCCGGGGTTCCCTTCGCCACCATCACCCGCCTGCTGCGCCGCCTGGTTGAGCGCCTGCCGCCGGAGGGCCTCGAGGCCTGGGTTCGCCGCGAACTCAGCCGGCTTTTACCCGAGCTGGGCGAGCCGCCCCCGCCGATGCGCTCGGGGGAGGAGCGGCTGCGGCTGTTTGAGGCCATCGCCACCTTCGTTCTGCGGGGATACACCCCGGAGCAGGCCTGGGGTGCCGACGACCTGCAGTTTTGCGACGATGCCAGCCTCGAGGTGCTGGCTTACCTGGCGGCCCAGCGGGAGCGCCTGCCCCTGCTGGTGGCCTACCGCAAGGGCGAGCTTTCCCCCTTGGGCGAGGGCCTGGTGCGGCAGCACCTGGAGGCGGGGCTGGGGGTCGAGCTCGAACTCGGGCCGCTGGACCCCGAAGGCGTGAGGGAGATGCTCGCGGGCATGGGCCTCACCCTTCCCGTCGAACCCCTCCACCGCTACACCGGAGGCAACCCCCTGTTCATCCTGGAGACCGTGCGCAGCCTGGCCGAGACCGGCCGACTGGCCCCTGCCGAATGGCGCAACCCGCCCCGCTCGGAACGCGTAGAGGGCCTGATCCGGCAGCGGCTGGAGCGGTTATCGCCCAGGGCCCGCAAGCTGGTGCAGCTCGCCGCAGTAGCCGGCCAGAACTTCAGTCCAGCCCTGGCGGCGCAGGTGCTGGAGTTGCGTCCCCTGCCGCTGGCCGAGGCCCAGGACGAACTCGAGGCCGCCGGTATCCTGCGCAAGGGTCGCTTCACCCACGATCTGATCCGCGAGGCCACCCTGGAGGGCCTCTCCCAGCCGGTGCGGGTAGCGCTGCACCACCAGGTGGCCCAGGTTCTGGAGCGTAGGGGAGGGGTGCCTGCGGCGGTCATCGCCGAGCACTACGAGGCCGGGGGAGAGCCGCTCCTGGCGGTGCCCCACCGGCTTCGCGCCGCCCGCGAGGCTGCTGCCGTCTACCGCTACCACGAGGCCTTGGAGGAGTTCGGTCGGGCTTTTGCCGATGCCGAGGGGGATCCCCCTCGGCGCCTGCGGCTCATCCTGGAGAGCGCCGAGGAGCGCTACCGCATGTGGCTGGCCCTGGCGGACTGGGAGGGCATGGCCCGGGACCTCCGCCTCAGCGAGCGGGCCAACCAGGAGGTGGGAGACCCAACGCTGGCCCGGCAGATCGAGATCGGCTGGGCCGACCGCGCCTTCCGCATGGGGGCCTACGGGGAGGCCATCGCGCGTTGCCAGGCCCTCCTGGCGCAGGGCGGGCTAACCCCGGACCAGCAGGCCCTAACGCAGTACACCCTTGCGGTGGCGCAGCTCAACCTGGGCCGGCTCCAAGAGGCCGAGGAGGGCTGTCGCGAAGCCCTCAGGACCCAGCCCAGCCCAGAGTGGTCCATGCACGGCTGGGTGGTCAACACCCTGGCCCTCTGCCTCTTTCAGCGGGGGAAGCTATCAGAAGCCCGGATCAGGAGCGCCCAGGCTTTAGAGCATTTCCGCGCCGAGGGGGATGGGCTTGGCCTGGCCAACGCCCTCCGCGTGGCGGGCCTTCTCGCCGAGGCCGAGGGAGAGGTGGTGCGGGCGCGGGCTCTTCTGGAGGAGGCCCTGGCCCAGGCCCGCAGGGTGGGGCACCGGGTGGTTCTGGGCTTCGCCCTGACCTCCCTCCTGGGCTTCGCCCTCCGGCGGGGGGAGTGGGATCTGGCCCTAAAGCTCGCCGAGGAAGGCCTAAGGTTGGCCCAGCAGGCCCAGGATCCCCAGGGTGTGGCCTTCTGGGAGGACTGCCTCGTCAAGATTCGCTTGAGGGAGATGCCAGAGGTCCCCTCTTTGTGACGTTTTTGTGACACCTCGTACCTAACCTGGGTTCTGCCCCGGGGGGGTGATGGGCATGCAGCGGCTTTATCTCATCAAGCTCTGGCAGGAGGAAGGCCAGGTGCGCGTTGAGCTTCGGGACCTGGCCACCGGGGAGCGCCGCTACTTCTGTGACCTGGCCCAGCTCGCCCGCTACCTGGAGCGTGCCCTGACACCGACCCCGTTGGATGCGCCTGAACCTGAAGGATAGAGAGGAGGCGGAGAAAGGATGACAAGGGCAATCCGATTTCTAGGCCTTGGGCTGGCCCTGCTCACCCTGGTGGCCTGTCGGGAACAGAACCCTCAACCAGACCAGTCCTTCAGCTACTCCGTAGACCCCGCCCTAACCCCGAGCCCCCAGGTGCAGGCGGGGAAGACCCTGGCGGCCGCCAAGAGCGCCGGCGGCCTGGTCCATCTCTTCATCGAGGACGAGATCCTGATCCGGCCCAAGGACGATGCCGAACTCCAGGCCTTTTTGCAACGCACCGGCGGTACGGTGATCGGCGACGACCGGGTGCCTGAGCCCCCGCCGGGCTCGGGGATCCAGCTCCAGCCCGAGGACCGGGTGCCCACCCTGTATGTGGTGCGGGTGGATCCTACCCGCTTCAGCCTGGAAGGCTTTGAAGCCAACGCCCAGCGGGCGGGGTTGCGAGGGGCTACGGTCTTTTCCGGCGAGCGGGCCGCCAGGCTCCTGGCGGGGATCGTAGGGGAGAGGGTCCGGGGCCTGAAGGTCTCGCCCAACTTTGTTGCGGAGCCGGCGGATGTTCTCTTCCGCACCGAGGAGCACCCCTCGGGCGGGAGCTTCGAAGATGCCCTTTCCTACCCCTTCTTTTCGGAGACCGGTAGCCGCTCCAGCGTGGCCCTTATGTTCCAGCTCATCGCAGCGAGCCCTCCCGAAAGGCGTGCCCGGGTGGCCATCATCGATGGAGGGTTCTGGCTGGACGGGAGGGGGACCTCTCTGACCCTCGATCTTCCCGGGACCCCCTTGCAGTATGACTTCACGGACAACGACTACGTCGCCGATGGACCCAGCCCTTTCTCCTGCGGCGGTTCCCCTTGCCCCTGGCACGGCACCGGGGCGGCCCACGTGGCGGTGGCCCGGCTCAACAACCGCTACGGTGCGGCCGGCACCGGCGGCCAGGTGGCCAATGCGATGCTCTTCAAAATAGATCTGTTCTACGTTGGCGGGGTTGCAAGGGCCATCCGCACCGCAGTTGCCTGGGGTGCCGATGTGATCTCGATGAGTTTCCGTTACAACTGCGACAACTTTTTCTGCGACCTTTTCTTTGAGGACAACATCTACGCCGCCCTGCGCCACGCCCGCGACAACGGGCGGGTGCTGGTGGCCGCTGCAGGCAACGAAACTCAAAGTGCCGATGGTAAGGTGCCTTGCAAGGCCGATGAGGACGTGATCTGTGTGGGTGCTCTGGACGACAATACCAACGTCAGGATAGACTACTCGAACTACGGCTCAAGGGTGGACATCTGGGCCCCCACCAACATCCGCGCGGTTTACGGTTCAGCTCCCTTCGGCCCGGCGCCCACCGGAACCTTTGGGGGTACCAGCGCCTCTGCGCCCTTTATCGCCGGGATCGCCGCGGCCCTCAAGGCCTACAACCCCACCCTCACCTCGGCCCAGGTGAACGAGATCCTGCGGCGCACCGCCTGGACCGACTCCCCAGACTCCAATGTGAGCCACTACGTCAACGCCTACCGGGCCCTGCGGGAGGTGGTCCGCTTCAAACCGGATGCCCTGGAGAGCAACAACACTTCCAGCTCTGCAACCAACCTAGGCACCCTCGCGACCTGCCCTAGCTACACCCGCCGGGACAACCTGAACCTTCACAGCGGCGCTACCCCGCAGAGCACGAGCGACCTGGATCACTTTCGCTTCAGCCTCCCCGATTACGCCAGGCTGGCGATCGATCTGGAGTTCGTTCCCAAGCTAGGTAACATTGACCTCATGCTGATCAGGGAGTCGGGCGGGGATGCTGGCGTCCTTCTAGGGGTGACGAACACCCTGCGCAGTGACGGGCGGGGGCGGCGCCTTACCGTAGGTCTGGTTTCCCCGGGCACCTACCGGGTCGTGGTGAACGGGGCGGACGGGCTAACCAATGCCTACAACCTCCTGGCCTGCTACGCCGCCAAGCCTCTCGCTCCCGATTTGTATGAGCCCAATGATACCCCGGAGACCGCCCGGTACCTTCCCGCGGGAAGCTACAGGGCCAACCTGCACTTGAGCACCGATCGGGATCATTACCTGTTCTACCCCACGATCTTGCTCAGCATGAGCGTGTTCGTCTTCGAGGTATTTCATCGGGAAATGCCCCTCACCCTGCGCCTGTACGATGAAAGCGACATTGAACTCCAAAGCGTGAACTGCACCGATGGCGTAAGGTGCGAGGTGCGCTGGGCCACTCCGGGCCTGCACATGGTTAGGGTGGAAGGCTCCTCAAGTGGCTACTACGCCTTTAGGGCGGGCTTACAGGTGGATCGAAATCAGCTCCTGCCCAACTTCCCCTTCTTCCCCGATGAGCCCTTCTTCTGGCTCGACCCCCAGGATCCCGTCCGCTCCGGTGAGCTCGAGCGCCTGCGGGATATCTACGTCTTCCAGGTGGGCAAGGCCACGGAGGCCTTCCTGAGGGCCCTGACAGAAGAGCCCGTGCCCACGGAAGAACTCCTCAAGCTACGCCTCTTGGACGACCGGGGCAACCAGATCGGGGTGGGGCAACCCAGCGCCGACCCGCAGAACCCCGGCCTCGCGATCCCCCTGAGCGGCTTGCAGTCCAACGCACTCTACGTTCTGGTGGTGGAGCGGGCCAGGCCACCCCAGACTATCGGCGGGGAGGAGGAGACCCTGGGAACCATCCCCTATGGCGTTGACCTGCGGTAGGCCTCGAGTCCTGTGACCGGTCAGTACGGGTGGGCATTTACTTGAACCGAGAGCCATGGAAAGGAGTGATGCGTGTGAAGGGTAAGAACCGCTGGGTTGGAGGTCTGGCCCTCGTCCTTCTGGTGTTGCTGGCCTCGCTTAGGGTCCTGGCTCAGGGCGCGGAGGCCCCCAAGGTCCGGGTGGAGGGGGACGCGCAGGCGTGGAAGGAGATGACATCTGCGTGGAAGGGCCTCCAGGACCTTCGGGGGTACCGGGCCCGGCAACGCAGCGCCGATGGGGCCCTGGAGATGGTCTTCGAGTCGGAGCGCACCCCCCAGGGCCGCGCACTCCGCATCGTGTCCACCATGCGCTATGGGGGGCAGGAGATACGGTCCGAAACGGTACTCCTGGGGAACCAAGCCTGGCAGGTCATGTCCATGCCCGGCGGTGGCGGGACCTGCCGGCCGATCCCCCTGGACCGGGTTCCTCCGGGGCCGTTTGCCTTCCCCGGGACGGGCGAAGGCAGGGCCGGGGAGGAGGTGGTCTGGGCGAGGCGCGTGGGGCCGGGTACCAGCCCAAAGGGTGCGGCGGTGACCGTGTACGAGTGGCGCTCCAGGCGGGCGGATGAGGCCGAGTGGAAGGTCACCGGTACCCTCCACGTGGACCGGGCGAGCGGGCTTCCCGTGTGGATGACCTTTGAGGCGGAGGGGCAGAGGTTCACCGTTGAGTACTACGACTTCAATGCGCCGGTGCG
>Ga0272449_1004742_pt1 | contig 10944 bp, 9 predicted proteins | sample YNPCB0241_FD_198679 | JGI IMG/M metagenome (GOLD analysis project Ga0272449, IMG submission 198679) | Hot spring sediment microbial communities from Yellowstone National Park, WY, United States - YNP-CB-024-1 | ecosystem: Environmental > Aquatic > Thermal springs > Hot (42-90C) > Sediment...
ATGCCCACATACAGGAACAACAGGACCACAAAGACGCCTATGAAGCGCAGCGTCAATGTGCCCAAAATCCAAGTCCAACTATCCCTGGTGATGGTCACCGTGACCGTCTCCTGGCCTTTGGAAATGCGAACAGAGTGCCATGGCAAAGCTCCCTGGTCTTCTATGTAAGTCTCGGCCTTCCAATCTCGAAACTTGATGTCTCGGCTGGCCTTGAAGTGAGACTTGTAAAATTCCAGGACCTGTTCATGGGAGAGGGCGTAACGGACTTGCACCTTATCGGTTGTCGAGATGGTCACCTCGCCTCCAGGCAAGAGAGGCACTCCCAGGAAGTCTTCTGACCAACATTGGCTACCTCCTAATGCCCAGATGACCAAGATAAGCAACCCGCGCTTCATGAGACCGCCCCTTTCAGCTAAACATCGCTATGAACATGCCGGCCGCCGCGGCCGTGCCTATTACACCGGCCAAATTTGGTCCCATAGCATGCATCAAGAGGTAATTCTTCTTATCATACCTCTGCCCCATCATCTGAGAGACCCTTGCCGACATGGGCACTGCCGAGACTGCCGCAGAGCCGATGAGTGGGTTGATCTTCTCTTTGAGGAAAAGGTTCATGACCTTCACTGTGAGTATCCCGCCAGCTGTGCACACGGCGAAGTCCACGAGACCCAAGCCGAAGATTAGAAGCGGCTTCCAGCTAAGAAACTTTTCCGCATGCATGGTCGCCCCCACCGAGACCCCCAAGAAAATGGTCACGATGTTCATCAAGGCGTTCTGAGCCGTATCGGAAAGCCTCGACACCACACCGCTCTCCCTCATGAGGTTTCCAAGCATAAACATTCCCATAAGGGGCATCACTGCAGGGACCAAGATGGCGATGATCCCCGCGCCTATCAATGGAAAGAGTATTCGCTCCCTCTTAGACACCGGCCTCAACTGCTTCATGCGGATGAGCCTCTCTTCGCGAGTGGTCAAAAGGCGCATAATGGGCGGCTGGATGAGCGGGACCATGGCCATATAGGAGTAAGCAGCTAAGGCGTTGGGACCAAGCAGTTGGGGGGCCAGATGCTGTGTGAGGTAAATCGTAGTAGGACCATCGGCCCCCCCAATGATGCCCACGGAAGCGGCTTCCTTCAGGGTGAAGCCTGCAAGCACCGTGCCGGTGAAGGTGACAAACACCCCGAGTTGCGCGCCTGCACCAATGAGAAGGGTCTTGGGATTGGCTATCAGAGGGCCGAAGTCGGTCATGGCTCCCAGGCCCAGGAAGATGACACACGGGATGATTTCCCATTCCAGCCCGTAATGATAAAAAAATTGGATAAGATGGGGCACACCTTCTTCGGTGTAGCCCATCAGCGGGACCAGGGGAAAGTTTACCAAGAATATCCCAAACCCTATGGGCAGTAGCAGGAGTGGTTCGAACTTCTTCACAATGGCGAGATAGAGGAAAAAGAAGGCAATGGCCCACATGACAGGGTACTTCCAGCTCATGGCCCAGATGCCCGTTGTGTGAAACGTCCCCACCAAAAGATCCCACACCTCGTCGATCCTCATCGAAGTCCTACCTCCGCGTCTTCATAGAGCCAGCTCTCGTGACTGACGATGCGTCGTTAGATTTTAAAAAGTTTCTCTAATGCTCGCAAGCAGCGCCCCAAAGCGGTAGCAAAGGCCCATCCAGCTCACGGGTGAAACTGGACAAGGATCCTTCCGGTGGTTTATAGCGCTCAAGATCACCCAAAATGAAAAGAGTTGAAGGAGGACAGGCCTTGGAGGGGATCGGTGATCAAGGGATTGCCTTTGAGCCTCGGAAGGGATGGCACCCGCAGTTAACCCAAGGGAGGAGCAGATATATGAACCCGGGGCTAGAGGAGGTTGCCCATCTGGGGATGTGAGGAGGCGCCTTGGGAGCCCTCCCCTGTGCTGCCTGACTGAGGAAAAAGACGTTGAGCCTTCTGTGGCCTGGATGAAAGGACATTGGGTGGAATCGAGGCTATCTGCCGAAATGGTCGCGACTCGATCCGAGTGGATGGCCGAGCTTGGCTTCTTTGTGTTTACCGCTTGGAGTTCGAAAGTTTCCAAAAATGCTTCTCATTTCTGAGGCCATGTAGGTCCCAATAGTTCGACCGGTGTGGTGGAAACCGGATATGGGGCTTTGCTTCGATTGGTAGAGGATCGAGAAGGAGCGAAAGATACGCCATGTGTCCTTGAAAGCGTGCGATATTTATCCTAGCATGAAGCCGACCTTCATTGGGGAGGATGAAGATCAAGGTAGAGGAAGCGCTCCATGGATGAGTACAGGTGGATTGTGGAAAAAGCCCCTGTGGGGCTTTGTGTCATGAGGGATGGGGTCGTTGTGTTCGCTAATCTCAAGGCCAGGGAACTTTTGGATATATCCGGGAGCGAGGAAACTCCCCCTATTTGGAAGAGCCTCTTCCACCCAGAAGATGCGGACCTGATGGAAGAGGTGGAAAAGATTGGTCTCCATCCCCAAGGGCCAATTGTTGCGAGGATCGCGGCCAAGTCAATGAAATCAGTCGAGGAGCGCTGGCTTCAGCTCATGGCGGTTCCCATCGAATGGAACGGAAACTATGCGGTGCTTTGGAGCCTTTCCGACTTCACGGAGCAGGTGATTCTTCAAGAGCAGATGAGGGCATCCGAGGAGCTATACAGGAAGGTCATCGAGAGCGCCAACGATGGAGTGGCTATAGTTAAGGGGGATCGCCATGTCTTCGTCAATCAAAGATTCCTCGATATCTTCGGTTACGAGAGACCCGAAGAGGTAATTGGAAAGCCCATCTCCATGATGGTCCACAAGGACGACAAGGAGATGGTCTTGGAGTTCAACCTCAAGAGGCAAAAGGGCGAGCCAGTCCCCTCGAGATACGTGTTCAAGGGAGTGAGGGAAAACGGCGCTCCCATATTCGTGGAGGTCTCAGCCACTCGAATATCGTACGAGGGAGAGCCTGCATCCCTCGTCTTCATGAGGGACGTGACAGAGAGGAGGTGGCTCGAAGACGCCCTCAAACGCTCCAGGGACTTTTACCTCACCCTCTTCGAGGAGCTTCCCACCATGATCTGGAGGCTCGCCTCGGATGGGATGTGCGACTACGTGAACAGAGCCTGGCTCGATTTCACTGGCAGGACCCTGGAGCAAGAGATGGGAGACGGTTGGATCCAGTGCATACACCCCGAAGACCTAGCGGGATTCAAGGAGGGGCTTCTCGATGCACTGGCCAACAGGGACGCAGTGTCGAGGGAAGTTAGGGCCCTGAGGAGGGACGGGCAGTGGAGGTGGATTCTCCTTGTGGCAAAGCCATTCGCTGGCCTCGAGGGAGAATTCTCCGGTTATATCGGGGCATGCTACGACATTACCGAGAGAAAACAAGAGGAAGAGCACCTCCATCTCCAGGCAACTCACGATCCATTGACAGCTCTTCCCAACCGAAGGCTTCTCCAGGACAGATTGCAGGTGGCATTCGCCCAGGCGGCCCGCAAGGGAAACAAGGTTGCCGTGATCATGGTGGATCTCGACGATTTCAAATTGGTCAATGACGGGCTCGGCCATCGAGCAGGGGACGAGATTCTCGTCGAGGTGGCACAGAGATTGAAGGGTATCATCCGGGCAGGGGACACGGTGGCTCGCCTGGGAGGAGACGAGTTCGTGATCGTGCTTCCCGAGATGGGATCAGCGAGGGTGGCTCAGAGGGTTGCGAGGAGGATCATCGGGACTTTCAAGGAGCCATTTCGCTGGAGGGGAAAGGAGATATCCCTCACCCCAAGCCTGGGCCTCTCTATCTTCCCGGACCATGGAGGGGAAGCTGAGGATCTCATTCAGAAGGCGGATCAGGCCCTGTACAGGGCGAAGGCCCAAGGGGGCAATAGAGTGGTCCTTTTCAGGCCCGATAAGCCGACTCTCGGGACAGGCTCGCCTTAGCCATGGATGGGTCTGCCAAGGGCCTTGTGGGCCAGCTCTCCTATGGCCTCGGAAAAGGTCGGATGCGGAAAAATCGTGTGAGCTAGATCCTCCAACGTGGCCTTCTCGTTCAAAAGGGCGCCACATCCCCAGATGAGCTCGGTCGCGTGACCTCCCACTATCTGAAAGCCCAATATTCTCCGAGTCGTGCCATCGAAGACCACCTTCACATGTCCGGCCAGATCCCCTGTGGCATGGGCCTTGCCCAGGAGCCTGAAAAGAAAGGTCTCGGACCTGGGGCTCAGCCCCCTTCTTCCTGCTTCTGTCTCACTGAGACCAACCGAGGAGACCTCTGGGGTCGTGAAAATGGCAGAGGGAACGGCCTCGTAAGACATCTTTCTCTTCTCGCCCAATGAATTCTCCGCAGCCACGATCCCCTCGGCCGAGGCCAAATGGGCGAGCATGGGCCTGGATGGCCCCAAGGCATCTCCCACGGCAAAGACCCCTTGTACGTTGGTCTCGAGCTCCTCATTCGCTTCTATCCAACCCTTGTCCCTCAGCCGAAGGCCCAGGGGCTCCAGGTCCATGTCTTTTGTAGTGGGTTCCCTTCCCACGCACACAATCACTCGATCGCACACTATGCTCTTGGGTCCTGAAGGCGGAAGAGAGCCACTTTCCCCCTGGTGAAAGGTCCCCAGGGTGACCTCCACTCGACCCTCTCTGTCCTCAACCCTCTCCACCACCTTCCTCACATAGATCTCGATACCCCGCTTTCTCATCTCCCTTTCAAGAACTGCGCTCATATCCGGATCCAGAGATGGCAGGGGAAGTAGCCTGTCCATGGCTTCCACGATGCTCACCTTGGAACCTAGGCTTCTCAATATGGTTGCGAGCTCGCACCCCACGACTCCACCGCCCACGATCAAGACACTGGCGGGCAACTCCTTGAGTTCCAGAATGTCGGAGCTCGAGAGGATGTACCTCCCGTCGAAGGGAATAGATGGAAGGCTCATGGGTTTCGATCCCACAGCCAAGATGAGCCTTTCCCACGGGAGGTCATCCTCGCCCCCTGCTGAGAGTTTCACCTTGAGCGCACCAGGCAGGATTCTGTGGCCCAGGCCCTGGACCAGGCGTATCCGGAACCGCTCCAAGAGCTTGAGGATGCCCTTTTCCTGGGTCTCCACTACCTTCCTCTTCCTTTCCATCAAACTCTCCAGATCCACTGCTGGCCTCCCCCCCAGCTCGACTCCCATCTCCTTGGCCCTTCCCAGCAAATCCATGATGTCTGCCGTTGCTTTTAGAACCTTGGTGGGAATGCAGCCCCAGTGAAGGCAAGTGCCTCCCACTTTTTCTTTCTCCACCAAGGTGACCTTTGCTCCGAGCTGGGCAGCCCGTATTGCCGCAACGTAACCACCAGGCCCTCCACCTAGGACAACTGTTCTCACCGAGTCCTCCTCTTAGTCCCTTTTTGTTTGAAGGTCTCGTTCAACTTGGGACAATCCACGCAGAACCTCTCCAAGGCCCCTCTGGAAAAAGAGCTTCTGAAGGCAGAGTACGCCGGGTCATTCCATATGGCCATGAGACGTTTCTCCTCGAGATTGCCGAAAGAGACCCTCTCTAGGGATTTCTCCCTCCCTCCTCTCCACTCCTTCCCTTCATCGGCATAGATATTTGTGTAAACACAGGGGCTCACCTTGCCATCCGCCCCTATCACGACAGCTCTCAAGACGTTTTCGGTGCAGGGCCATGGGATGTTCCGGGATGCACCAAGCCAGTGGTGCAATTGCACCCCTTGAGAATCGAGCTCTGAACTCACTTCCTCTAGGAGAGAGAGGACCCCTTCTTCTGCCTGAACCATCTCTTTCTCGAGGTCGCTATGGGGAATGAAATCCAGGGTGCTCACCACCACCTGGCTCACATGGGCGCCCCGAAGAAGCTGGGGAAGCCCCCGGATCTCCTCCAAGGAAGAGGTGAGAAGCATGTAAGCTATGTGGATTTCGGGAAGGGGCGAGTTGCCTCTTGCCCGGCCGAGATTCCTGATCCCATCCATGACCTTGCGTGCGGGGGCTCCCTTTCTGATCCTGTCATTGAGAGGCCCTGTGCCCGCAAGGGAAAAAGCCACCACATCGAAACCTGCCTCCACGACCTTCCTGGATAGCTCTTCGTCCATAAGCGTTCCGTTGGTTGTGGTGCCCACCCGACACCCAGCCTCCTTGACCATTTTCACCATGACAAAAAGCTCGGGGTGCAAAAAAGGTTCGCCCCAACCCTGAAGGTGGACATGCTGGCAACGGGGAAGGTCGGCGAGGAGCCTCTCAAATACTCGAAGGGGAAGGTCCCTTTGGGGCCACTTTCTCCCATAAACTGTCCTGGGACAATAGAGGCAAGAGGCATTGCATCGGGTCGTGACCTCAACTTGGATCCAGTCCCAAAGGGGGGTCAGGAAGGCCCTCGAAAGAATCCGGCGAATTTTCCCCATCTCGGCCTCTCTCTTCTCTAACCCACCCCGAATATAACTTGACTGTGTGGTTCGGGTCCAGGGAGAACCGAGAGGTCAAGGCCCAGCTCCTCCATATCCCTCGAACTTCTCCTAGGAGTCATTGGATCCGATTCCCTATGGGGCGGGAAGGAGCATTTGACAAGAGGGGTCGTGTCTTTCTCTCCGTATGTGGGCCAAGGTCCTGGACTGGTTTGCGTAGCAATAGGTGCAACCTAGGGAGCAGGTGTCGTACATCCCGATATCTCTGCTTGCCGTGCAGCCACAACCCGGTCTTGTTGGTCTATGCTCCAGGATCGGGGTTCTTTCGGGAAAAAGTTCTGAGAGGAGCTCCCCGTCGACGCATCGGCCCATTTTTATCCCTTTTGTCACGAGATCTGGCTGGCAGCAAGCCAGAAGCTCCATGCCGAAGCCCCGAGCAATCCTCTCGAGCTCCAATGATAATTCCAACTTCTCCTCCAAGCTGGGCTCCCTGAACCTAACCCCCAAGCGGTTGAGATTCCTCTTTGTCTTACCGTAGAGGTGCACGAAGCTTATGTAGCACCTCTCGGTTGAGCCCATGAGCCTGCTCCCTATTGAAGTGAATTGCCGAATGTACCACTTGGAGTCGAGCTCCTCTGTGATGACTATTGGATCGAAGCGCCAGGCCACATGCCTCGAGCTTGTGCGGTGAGAGAGCTCTTTGAAGATCCTCACTGATAGCTCCCATGGGGGAGAAGAAGGCTCGAGACACCTGGGAAGCCCATTTATAGTGTAATGGAAGAACATGCGGAATCCCTTTCTCTGGAGGTATTCGAGATGGGGGAGAAGGGGACGATAATGTTTGGACCAGAAAACGATGGAATGCACGTCCTCCGGGGCGAGGGAGACCGTATGGATGGTCCCGGAAAAAGGATTGGGATATGCCACGAAGCCCTCCTCTATCCTCCTCAAGAACCAGTCGGTGTAAAGGGCTGGTATGTCTGTCCTTCTACTTGCTGAGATTATGTTCATGGAGGCTACATTCGCATCCTGGCCTTCATGTCCCAATGGGGAGTCTCGGGGCGAGGCTCCTTGAGGACCCTCTCTATCTTCTCCTTGGCCCTAGCGCAGCTGGCTTCATCTCCCACGAACCTATAGATGACCCTCTGAGGGGACTCCACCGATGCGAGGACCTCGAGGACGGCTCCTGCCTTCTGGCCAGGGGCGGGAAGGATCCTAGCTCCTTCCACTTCCCCGAAGGTGAACTCCGCCTTGGCAAAGGAAATGGGGTTCGCCCTCCTGAGGGTCACCTTCTGCTCCATCCGATCCAGTTCCAAAAGCCAAGCCCTGTTAGTCAAAACGAGAAAGACCCCGATGGAAATGGCCACCAAAGAGGCCCAGAAGCTGAACTCCTTGAGCCAGCTCTCGTTCCATTTCATACCGCTGAAGACCCCTAGCGCTGCAGCGAGGACCATGACGCCCACAACGACAAGAACTCCCCCTAACCCGTATGTCCAGCCGGGTTCTTCCTGGATAACTAGCTTCTCCGGCAATTCTTGAATCAACATGGGACTCGTTTATCCTCCAATATCCATTCTACCGATTTCCCCGGATGCGCTCAAAGCCTCATCCGTGTGGATTCCCATCTCTGGTTTCTCACTTTTGGGACTAAAGCTCCCAAACCTTGCCGCGCTTCCTCATGTTCCCCATATTAGCGCTCAAAGGAAAACCGAACCCGAAACGGAGAACCAGGCGGTTTTTTGTTGTGGAACGGATTTTCCGGGGCTTTCACTAGGGTAGCCCGCATCATCCGCCCATCCTGGACAATGCGGGCTACTCATGCGAGGAGAGGGGCATCCTTCCCAGGGAGTTTCGGGAACTCCCCTTCACGAACGAGTTCAAGCTCCATCTTCTCATACGGGCTCGAAGTTTCTTATATCCAGGATATGGCCTCTTCGCTCTTCGCTCCAGACCGCCTTGACCTTGATACCATTTCTCAGGGTCTTGGATACCTCTTCAAAGTTGCTCAGGTCGAATCCTCCTATCAAATGGAGGAAGTTGACATCTGTGCCATCGAGCCTTATGAGCCCTGTCACAAAGGGAGGCTCTATTGGCATCCCGAAATACCGGTAATTTGGTGTAACACCATGCCACCAGGGTCCCTTCCTCCTTTACCTCCACCCACTCATCTGTAGTCACAAAACACCGTGGGCAGAAGGATCGGGCCGGCACGAGGACCCTTTTGCACTCCTTGCATCTTGTGCCGTAGATCTTCTTATCCTTCAGCCCCTCGAAGAATCTCGTCCATGTGGCTCCATACGCGACCTCGTAGGGGAGTCTGACCTCTGTCTTGAGCGTCCTGTATTCCCTTGCCATGAGATTCACCTCCCTCTGGAATCAAAGCTCCGAGCCCAAGATCATGACCCCATTGAACTGATCTATCCCGCCCATAGCATGGGCGAGGGCCAGCTTGGCACCCGGAACCTGGTGCTCGCCAGCCCGACCCGTGACCTGCATTGCAGCTTCAGCCACGCGGATGAGTCCCGTTGCACCGATGGGATTGGTGCAGAGCACGCCACCTGAGGGGCACACGGGCAACTCCCCTTCTCTGGAGAAGATGCCCCTCAGAACGAGATCTGGAGCCTTGCCAAACTCGCAAAAACCGAAGCACTCGTAAAAGATCATTTCCTGATACGTGAAGGGATTGTATACCTCCGCAACGTCCAGTTCCTTCAAAGGGTCTTTTATCCCTGCCTGGTCATAGGCTTGTTTTGCTGCCTCGATGGCGCTCTGCCAGACGACCTTGTCGCTATCCCCGAAAAACTGCTCATCGCCCCTGTAGCCCACACCTTTCACCCAGGCTACCTTCCGTCCCAATCTCTTGGCCACCTTTTCCGATGCAAAGATCGCGGCACAAGCGCCGTCGGAATTGGGGCATACATCCAGGAGTCTGATAGGGTAAACGATTGTCCGGGAGTTCTTCACATCCTCCATGGTCACCTTCATCTTTATGTGAGCGTAAGGGTTGTCAAAGGCACTCTGGTGGTGGGTGACTGATATGAAGGCCGCAGCGTCCCTTATCTTGTCCTGTGGGATCTTGTATCTCGTGGCCCAGAGCTGCGACTGCATTGAGAATACCCCTGGAGCCCCTGCTAGGAAATATCGCTGGTAAAAGGGATCCAAAACCGTGGTCATGGTCGCCTGGCTGTCACCCTCGTACATCTTCTCGTGGCCCACAGCTAGAACAACTTCGGCCATACCTGAGGCGACCCAGTAGAAAGCAGTGTGTGCGATGGATACACCCGTGGAACCACAGGTCTCTGTCTTGAGGATGGGCTTCCCCACCGCCTGCATCGCCTCTGCAAAGTACAAATGGGTGAGGGCTACCCCCTCCATCATGGAGGGCATGGTCCCTGAGACCACTCCATCCACATCTTTGGGGGAAAGGCCCGTATCCTCGAATACCCTCACCACCGCCTCCCTGACCAAATCGGGATAGGAAACGTCCATTCTCCTCCCGTGGTGAGTCTGTCCAACTCCCACGACAGCCACTGCTCTTGCCATGGACCACCTCCTATGAACCGAGGATGACAACGGTGTGGCACTGACCAGCAAATCCGTGGGTGCCGTGAACCAGTGCTGTCTTCACTTCCCTGTGGACTTGTCTCTCACCTGCCTCCTCGCGAATCTGAAGAAATGCCTCTATGGCCCGGTGCAATCCCCGGGACACGTATGGATTCCACGCTAATGTTCCCCCGGAAGGATTGACAGGGAGGAGGCCCCCCTTTTCCGTCACCCCCTGGTCAATGAGCTTGCCCCCTTGGCCAGGTCCACAAAACCCGAGCTGCTCGTACCAGAGAAGCTCCTGGAAGGCATACGGTTCTGTGATCTCTGCTAAGTGGATTTGCTCCCAAGGGGCCGTTATGCCGGCCATTTCGTAGGCTCTCTTGGCCGCATTTGTCAGTTGACCTTGGAGGAGATCCCTATCGCCGATCCAGTAGGCGTCGAGGGAGGTGCCAAAACCTTCGATCCAAACCGGTCTATCGGTGAGTTTTCTCGCCATCTCCTCCGAGGCCAAAACCAAAGCCGCCATCCCTTCTGATTTCGGGGCACACTCGAGCTCGGTGAGGGGTTCTACCACGGGCCTGGATGCGAGGATCTCCTCGGCGGAATAGATGCCTTTTCTGTGAGCATATGGATTTTTCAGAGCGTTTCTGAGATTCTTCACCGCCACCTTGGCACACTGCTCCCTTGTTATCCCGTAATGGTCCATAAAGACCCTCATCTGCAAGGCAGCAGCCATTGTCTCATTCAGTCCAAGGGGCCGGAAATAGAAGGGATCGGAAAACATGAGGGTGCAGGTGTCGTTTTCAGGGTTTTCGGATCCTTTGCACAGCCCCACTACAAGGGCAGTGTCGTAATGTCCTGACATGATCCTCATTGCTCCGTAAACCAAAGCGAAGAGGGACTCTGCATCCTGCCTGGACCCATTTCTTAGAACGGCACCTGCAGGATCCCAGTGGTACGCATTGGCACAGGAAATCCCTCCATGGAAGATGTCCGAAGCTGCTGT
>Ga0272449_1004743_pt1 | contig 10943 bp, 11 predicted proteins | sample YNPCB0241_FD_198679 | JGI IMG/M metagenome (GOLD analysis project Ga0272449, IMG submission 198679) | Hot spring sediment microbial communities from Yellowstone National Park, WY, United States - YNP-CB-024-1 | ecosystem: Environmental > Aquatic > Thermal springs > Hot (42-90C) > Sediment...
TGGGAGGAAGAGGAGGAGGAATGGGAGGAAGAGGAGGACTGGGGCGATGAGGATTGGGAAGAGGAAGAGCCCAACTGAAGGAAGTCCCTGAGGACTTCTGAACGGGAGGACTACGGTAGGTTCTTCTAAAGCCCCGAATCAGTTTTTATATGTGGCTGAGGTTTTCAAGTGGGTGAGGGGATGGCCCTATAACCGCTGGGGGAGGGGGCTCGGAGGGCAGAGGGATCTCCTTCACCCTTAGAGACGCTTTCAAGTTGAGCCTAGAGCACATGGCTGGTAGCCCAGGCAGGTCGGCGATAATAGTGGCTTCCATCGCCCTGAGCATCTCCCTCTTCGTGGCCCTCTACTCCCTGGACGCCTTCCAGCAGGCCCTGGGATTCCCCGGAGCCCTATCCACTAGGAGTTATCAATACTGGATGATGGTGGTGGCCCTAACCGTCTCCACGGTCTGCGTTATGAACACGATGATGATAGCCGTCTACGAGAGGTATAGGGAGATAGGGACCATGAAATGTCTGGGGGCACTGGACAGGCACATCCTGATGCTCTTCCTATCGGAGTCGATCATAGAGGGGTTCATCGGAGGCCTGGCCGGACTTGCCTTCGGGCTCTCCCTCACATCCATCTACATCGGGATAACCTCGGGCCCCGGATCCCTCCTCCGGGTGCCCGGGGATAGGATCCTGGCCCTATCCCTGGGCTCTGTCCTCCTCTCAGTGGCCCTCACCCTCGGGGGGGCCCTCTACCCAGCTTATAGGGCGTCGAGATTGCCGCCGGTGGAGGCCCTGAGATTTGAGCCTTGACATAATAATCGAGCTGGAGGACCTCGCCAAGTACTACACCGTTGGAGGGGAGGTCATAAGGGCCCTCGACGGCGTGAACCTGCAGGTGGGGAGGGGCGAATACCTCTCCATCGTGGGCCCATCAGGCTCGGGCAAGACCACCCTATTCAACCTCATAGGCGGGCTGGACAGGCCCACCAGGGGGAGGGTCTACATAGATGGGGTGGACATATCTAGGCTCGACGCCTACGAGCTCGCCTGGCTTAGATGCCGAAAGATAGGGTACATTTTCCAGACCTTCAACCTCATCCCGGTCCTGACAGCCCTGGAGAACGTCGCGCTGCCGACGATATTCGCAGGGGTCCCCAGGGATGAGGGGCTGAGGAGGGCCGAGAAGCTGCTCAGATCGGTCGGCCTCGGGGATAGGCTCCATCACAGGCCTTCGGAGCTCTCAGCGGGGCAGCAGCAGAGGGTGGCCATAGCGCGAGCCATGGCGAACGACCCCGCCATAATCCTGGCGGATGAGCCGACCGGGAACCTGGACCTCAACACCGGGATGGAGATAATAAGCCTCCTCCAGGGGTTGAATAGGACGAGGGGGATGACCCTGATATCCGCAACCCACGACCTTAAGATGATCAAGGCAAGCGACAGGGTGGTGTACATCCGCGACGGGAGGATAGAGAGGATAGAGAGGGGTTAGAACCCCGCGCCCTATCTCCTACCCCTAAGCGTGCTCCACTCCATCGCTATGAACCTCACCAGGGTCCCGGAGGTATGGGCCCAGCTCCTCTCCCCATGGGTCCTGAGGACGATCCTTACCCCTTCGGGCCCCCTCTCGGCTGTAAGGGCATTCCTGGTGTAGAAGTCACCCCATCCCTGAGTCGCCCTGTAGACGAAGCTTATCTGGTTTATCGTCCCATCCGGGCCGCGGAGAAGCCTTATCGATGAGGTCCTCATGGCGGGGTCATCCTCCCTGGAGATAAGGGACTCGGCTGCGAACTCCATGAAGTCCCCAACCTCCTCCGGCTGGAGTTTAATCGGAATCACCAGCTCGTAGGGCTCTTCAAGGCCGGCCTTCTCCTGCTCTATCCTCCAGCGCCTCATCAGCGAGGGCGTGACGGTCACGGAGCTCCTGAGGGCGAGGAGGACGCCCATGACGACCGTGGCCATCGCTATGCCTATGGAGGCTATGCTCCAGACGGCGGATATCTTCTGGCGCACCTCGAGCCCCGCGTTCAGCATGGCCATCCCCCTGTATAATCCCAGCCCAAGGAGATAGCCGACACCCCCCGCCGAGAGGCCTATGATGGAGGCCTCGGCCATGAACACCCCGGCTATATGGGCTGGGTTAAGTCCGACGGAGGAGAGGATGTGGATCTCCCTTCTCCTCTCGTACATCGAGTTGAGCGTCGTGACAAGGACGTTGAGGACCACTATAACCCATGGAACGAGCAGGGGTAGCCCCCTCCCCTCGAAGTATCCCCCGAGGCGGGATAGGTAGACCCCCTCCTCGGAGGACGACCATGCGATGTAGCCCCTCTCAAGGGCCAACCTGGCCGCGAGTGAGTTCACGTCAACCCCCTCCTCCACCTCGATCCCGGCCCTCATTATCCCAACCAGGGGGAGCCTGAGGGCCGTCGAGATGTGGGTTAAGACGATCTCACCGGGCTCGCATGGGAATACCACGTACCTCGGGGCCTCCCCCTCCGGGCTCATGTTAACGAGTTTCTTCGGGGCGTAAGGCTCAGCGTCAAGATCCCTGAGCCTCCTGAAGGCCTCATCATCGAAGATGCCCGCGAGCCTGACGCGCATGCCCGAGAGGTCGAGGATGTCTCCGACCCCCACCCCGAGCATCATCCCCAGCGACTTGCTGATCAGGACCTCGCCCTCGGAGGGGGGGCCCCCCTCGAGGAGGATATCCCCCAGATCGATTATCGCGAGCTCATCCTCCGGCCTTATGCCCACCACCCCAAAGACCGCTCTATTATTCAGGTAGGCTAGGGGCCTGGCCATGGGTAGGTTCTCGGCCTTCGGGGAGACCCTCCTAACCCCGGGCTGCCTCTCCAGCCATCCCGAGGAGATATCGGCCTGGGAGATGAAGGCGGGCCTCTCCTCCGTATAGCTTGAAGCCCTGACCATCACCCCCCTCAGGGACGAGCCTCCCCCCGGGAGGCGGATGGTGAGGAGGCCGTAGCCCTGGTACATGGATGTCAGGGAGACGAAGCTCAGAACCAGCACGGAGATGGATATGAAGGTCAGGGTGAACCTGAGCCTCCTGCGCCTAATGTTCCTCTTCGCTATCGAGAAGATGGGGACGATGATATTCCTGACGGGGATATGCTCCCCCCCTCCCCTGCCCCTGAGGACCCTTGGGATGAGGAGGGCGGCGAGGAGGGACGCCGCCAGGGCGGCGGAGGCATACTCCAAGAGGGCCGTGGGGGGGATGGTGGAGATACCCGGGTAGGACCTGTAGAAGATTGTCAGGGAGATGGCGTAGGCGCCGAGGCTTCCCAGAAGCTTGCCCCTATCACCCTCGAAGATCAGGAAGGCCGTGGAGGTGGAGGAGAGGGCCAGGAAGAATACGATGATGTAGAGGGAGGCAGACGCGTCTCGAGCCATGCCGATCAGGTCGTTGAGCGTCTGCCTGAGGAGGAGGTAACCCTTCTTCGCCAGCGTGAAGCTCTCGACGTAGTCGCCCTCGTCGAGGAGCTTCCTAGCCTCCGAGAGGTGCCTATCCGCTTCTGATACCACCCCCTTCTCAGCTGTCAGGTAGAAGCCCAAGGCCTCCATCTCCCCGATCCTCGACTTCACCTCCCTCCCCAGGCGCTCGGCCAGATCCAGGTTGAAGCCCACCGTGAACCTCCTGACGTCGAGGACCCTCATCTCACCCTTCGCGAGTGGGGGTATCGGCCCGATCCAAATGACGCGCGGCGAGAGGCCTCTCTCGACGAGGACAGAGCAGTTTATCCTCAAGGCGAGGGGGACGCCGACGGGCACCACCAGTTTGGATGGGGGAAGGCCCAGGGGCTTGCTCTGGCTCTCCGGAGAGGTCCCATAGATAAGGGGCAATCCGAGGGGGTTTAGGGCCTCCTCGGAGCCGGGAGAGTGAACCGAATACTGGATGGAGTAGGGCAGCTCCTCAGACTCGACGAACATGATATCCCCTGAGAGGACAAGGGAGGCGGCGGGGGACAAGACGAAGGAGAGCTCCCCATCGGACGGGGAGGCATCCCTTCTCGAGGGCATATAATCCACACCCGGGGTCGCCGGATCATCCGCCAGAACATAGACCGAGTATCGCCTATCCTCCCTCACGGGTATCTCGAAACGGCCGTCCCATCCCGTGGTCCCCGACGCAACCAGTTCCATGCCCGACCAGACCGAGACCGCGGAGCCGGGGATTGGGGAGCCCCCATCATCCACCACAACCCCCCTGAGCGAGGGGGCGGCGTGGACGGCCCCAAACCCTAAACCCGTTGAGAGAGCCAGCAGGATGGTGATCAGGAGGGCCCCCCCGACTCGGGGTCCAACCGAGGCCTCCTCGCTCAACTCAGACTTCTCCATCGATCTCCGACGGGGCATTTATATCCCTTGATATGGGGTGGCCGCCTGAAATCGTTGTGGGATTTCCATCTAAATAGCCTCGTCCATCGGATCATCCTCTCAGCTCGATCAACTTCATAGTTTTCTTTAAGTCCATTAGCTCCTTCAGCTTCTCATCGAGTTCCTCTCCATGATAATTGTTTATGAGCCTCTTCACATACTTCCTCACCCTTGGGTCGAGGTCTTCGAGCAGCTCTTTGATCATCCCCTTCCTAGCCCTTCCCGAAGCCTTGAGAGCCCCTCCCAAATAAATCACCTATACGGGTTTCGGAGGCCTCCTTTAAAAACGCTGATCTCCCAGGTAGGGCTACTGGAATCCATCTAGTTCCCTTCCTCTAACTCGTCAAAAGCCCTTACCCATCCCGCCCCTCTCCAGGTGGCAAAACCCTTAAGGAGGCTAGAGACCATCAACTCCAGATGGGACCGGATGCTTCTATCATCGGGGATTCGATTCAGATCATGGAGGGAGCTCTCTAAGGAGGCCTGACTCGGTTGAAGCTCCCCGCGATCCTGAGGCTTATGAGGCCTGCGAACTGTATGATGATGGGCTTCGCCGTCCTTGTGGGCGCGGCGATAGTCGACCTGAGCCGATTGTCTGAGGAATGGATGGCTCTGGCCCTGGGATTCACCACCGCCTTCTCCCTAACCGGCTGCTCCATGGCCTTCAACGACTACTTCGACAGGGAGATAGACGCCATAAATGAGCCGGGTCGCCCCATCCCGAGCGGGGAGGTCAAACCCCTGAGGGCCCTCCAGGCGTCGCTCATCCTGTGCCTCCTGGGGCTGGCCGCTGCTCTCGTCACGGGGCCGAGGCTCCTTGTTCTGGCGCTCATATCCCTGGCGCTGATGGTGTCATACACCACCAGGGGGAAGAGGCTGGGCCTTGCGGGAAACCTGATGGTAAGCATGTGCATAGCCATGCCCTTCCTATATGGGGGTATGCTTATGGGGGGAGGGGCGACCCCCACCTCCACGCTCTTCTCCCTGATGGCCTTCCTCTCAAATACGGGCAGGGAGGTGAACAAGGGGATAGTCGACGTAGAGGGGGACAGGGCGAGGGGAGTTAGAACCGTCGCGGTCTCGATGGGCCCCAGGAGGGCCGCTCAGGTGGCCTCAGCGTTCTACCTCTCCGCTGCGGCCATCTCCATCCTGCCCAGGGTCCTCGGTTTGGCCTCCGCCCTCTACGACCCCCCGGTAGCGATAGCCGATGGGGGGCTGATCTACTCCTCCTACTCCCTCCTCAGAAACCCCAGCAGGGAGAACAGCAGAAGGGTGAAGAACCTCGCCCTATTATGGATGTCGATGGGGCTGGTGGGCTTCCTGGCGGGAGGTATTGGTCTACCATAGCCTGACGACGGTTTGACGCATCATCTTGAGGAGAGGGCGACCCTCTCTAGCTCAAGCCTCCTCTTAATGGCGAAGTTGTTCGGGTCCCCGTTCGCCGCACCTATTATCTGCTCCGCAAGGACCTCGTCGAGGGTCCTCCTGTTGCTGAAGGCCTCGGTCTTGGCCCCCAGCACTATGTATCTGAGGGCCAGGTCTATCCTCCTCTGTGGGGATATGTCGACCGCCAGCCTATATACGACGCCTCCATAGCTTATCCTGGTGGTATCCTCGTTCGGGGCTGCATTCTCTATGGCCCTAACGAGGACCTCGATGGGGTTCCGCCCCGTCTTAAGATTTATTATCTTGAACGCGTTCCTGACGACATTCGTGGCTCTGGCCTTCTCCCCCCCACTCTTGCCTGGGCGCATCAGCTCGTTTATCAGCCTCTCCACTATGTTCATCTCGGATTTCTTGAACCTGCGGGACTCATGCCTACCGCCGGAGTGCGGAAGATATATGGGGTTAAGGTTGAGATACCTCTGAAGGCCCAAGTCCCTCACCTTCACCTCCTCGAAGCTCCACTCCCCGAAAAGCTTCGGAGACTGGATCCTCTGGGCCTCCCCGCTCATCATCTCCCCTCAGATAGCTGAGAAGCATGGAGGAAGCCTGAATAAAAGGGTTTCACTCAGCCGACACATTTGATATGGGTTCTCCAAGGGCCGGGGGCTCATCTCATCGGCTTCTTCGCCTTCCCTATGACCAGCAGGTTCAGGGGGACGTTGTTCACCTTGGTAACCTTGTACCTCACCCCGGGGATGTCGCCCATGGAGCGGGCCCTTGGGCCGCCGATCCCCTCAACCATCACCTCGTCATGCTCGTCTACGTAGTTGAGGGCGCCGTCGCCGGGGAGGAAGGCGGTCAGGAGGCGGCCATTCTTTATGAGCTGAACCCTGACGCACTTCCTTATCGCCGAGTTGGGCTGCTTGGACTCGACGCCGACCTTCTGTAGGACGATGCCCCTGGCCATCGGCGCCCCCTCCAGGAGGTCCTCCTTCTCCCTCCTCCTCTTAAGCCTCCTCACATAGTCTCTGCTCTTCAGGCGCATCTTCTTCCTTATCTCTAGGAGCCTCCTACCAGCGTAGAGACCGTTTGGCATCTCGACCCCCAAAGACTGGGGCAACCCCCTGTTTAAAGGTTACGCATCCCGATATCCGCAGGCCATATGATGCTATGAGGTGAAATACAGCCTGCAACGCGATAAAATAGGCCCTGCTGATACGAGCTGAGCTGCGGGAGAAGCCGTGCACGCCGCCCTGAAGATTCTGAATTTCGGGGTTAGGGGGTTGAACCCGCTCCGAGAAGAGTTATCTTTTTTAAGGGGCTTCTTAGTCTCTGTGTTTAGGAGGTTTAGAGAGTGAGTGGCAAGGAGAAGCCCCACCTTAACCTGGTCATCATTGGACACGTGGATCACGGGAAGAGCACCACGATAGGGCACCTATTCTACGAAACGGGCGCCATAAGCCCGAAGGTCATAGAGCAGTATGAGGCCGAGGCGAAGGCGATGGGCAAAGAGTCCTTCAAGTATGCATGGGTGCTTGATAGGCTCAAGGAGGAGAGGGAGAGGGGCCTCACAATAGACCTGGCCTTCTACAAGCTTGAGACTCCCAAGTACTTCTTCACGGTTATAGACGCCCCTGGGCACAGGGACTTCGTCAAGAACATGGTGACGGGCGCCAGCCAGGCGGACGCGGCCATACTCTTCGTCTCCGCCAAGAGGGGGGAGTACGAGGCGGGAATAAACCCGGGAGGCCAGACGAGGGAGCACGCCTTCCTAGCCAAGACCCTCGGGGTCGACCAGATCGTTGTTGCCATAAACAAGATGGATGACCCGACGGTGAACTGGAGTAAGCAGAGGTACGAGGAGGTCAAGGACGGTGTCTCGAGGCTGCTCAGGATGGTTGGATACGATGTCAGCAAGATCCACTTCGTTCCCGTCTCGGGTTGGACTGGGGACAACCTCGTTAAGCCGAGCCCAAACATGCCCTGGTATAAGGGGCCGACGCTCTTCGAGGCGATGGACACCCTGCAGGTGCCGGAGAAGCCCATCGACAAGCCCCTGAGGATACCCGTGCAGGACGTATACTCCATAAGGGGTGTCGGAACCGTGCCCGTCGGACGCGTTGAGACCGGGGTGCTGAAGGTTGACAGGACCGTGGTGTTCATGCCCGCCAACGTCCAGGGCGAGGTCAAATCTATTGAGACCCACTACGTCAGGATACCCGAGGCCGTGCCAGGCGACAACATCGGATTCAACGTGAAGGGGATCACGAGAGAACAGATAAGTAGAGGGGATGTGGCGGGATACCCAGATAACCCCCCAAGGGTGGCCAGGAAGTCATTCAAGGGGAGGATCTTCATCATCTACCATCCCACCGCCATAGCGAAGGGCTACACCCCTGTCCTCCACATCCACACGGCCCAGGTTGCCGTCAGGTTCGCCGAGCTCCTTGAGAAGCTGGACCCGAGGACCGGACAGGTTGTGGAGAAGAACCCGGCCTACCTTAGGACGGGAGACGCCGCCATAGTGAGATTCGAGCCCCTGCGCCCGGTGGCGATGGAGGTCTACAAGGACTTCCCGCAGCTTGGGAGATTCGCCATAAGGGATATGGGGACGACCGTAGGGGCGGGGATAGTCCTAGAGATCGAGGAGTAGGGGCCCAGCTGGAAGGCGGAAGGCTTAAATCATAGCCTTCCCCGAGACGGGGGGATGGCGATATGGCGAGGATGGCGAGGATAAAGCTGACGAGCACCGACAAGGAGAAGCTCGAGGCGGTCTGCAATGAGATAAAGGGCATTGCGGAGAAGATAGGGGTCAAAATGGTCGGGCCGGTCCCCCTCCCCACGAAGAGGCTCGTGGTCCCGGTTAGGAGGACCCCCTGTGGTGATGGGAGTAAGACCTGGGACAAGTATGAGATGAGGATACATAAGAGGTTCATAGAGATAGATGCCAGGGAGCGGGTGATGAGGAGCATAATGAGGATCAGAGTTCCCAACGAGGTCTACGTGGAGATGGAGATAAGGTAATCCCCCCAACAAATCCTTATTCAATTTAAATCCTTATTCTAGTTTATTATTATGTTTTCAAGATTGAAGTATCGCTTGGCCATCAATCTTATCCTCTTGATGTTCTGACCGTTTTTCCCTATGGCGATGCCCTTATCCTTCGTCTCGACGTTGACCATCGCTATCTTCCCCCCATCGACCCGGTCAACAAGCCTCAGATCCTTAACCCTCGCGGGCTTCAAAGCGTTTCTTATGAACTTCTCGGGGTCTTCGATATACTCGAAGACCTCCACATTCTTATTTATTAGCTTACGGAAGCGCCTGATCTTCTCCCCGCCTTTTCCGACCACGAGGCCTACATCCCCCTTCTTCACGGCGAATATGACCGTGTCGGCTTCCTCGTCTATTATGCAGTCTAGAACGGTAGCTCCGGTCATGTTCTCGAGGAGAGCAATATATTTCATCTCGTTCTCCGTTATCCTGATATTGCTAAGCATCAGCCCCTTTCACCATGCTCAATATCTTTGAGTCGCCGGGTTCATTTATAACTATTGCTGATACTGGGAAGGGTTTGCCGCAGAGGGCCCCGAGGTCTATGCTTGTCCTGGCATGCCTTATAACCGGAACCCCGGAGAGCGCCCCAAGCTCGATTATCCTCTCAGCCATCTCAGCTGGGCAGTTTGAGGATAGTATCACCATCCTGGCTCTACCCCGGCGCATCTCCCTCAGGGCGCTACTCGTGCCCATATATACCTTTCCGGTGGCTATGGCTATCCTGAGCTCCTGGTCACTGACGCTCATCGTGCCCCCCACCCATGGCCATGAAGAGCTCCACGCTTCCAGTTCCCAGGGGCATGGACTGCCCGACGATGATGTTCTCCACGACGCCCTTCAGGGGGTCCCTCTCCCCCTTGACCGCGGCGTTTACGAGGTGCTGCACGGTGAGCTCGAAGGCGGCCCTTGCGAGCACGCTGCTCTTCTCCCCGCTTATCCCGTGCCTCCCTATCTGCTGAACCTCCCCGGAGTTTGTCATTATATCGGCGACGAGCATCACGTGCCTTATGTCCACGTCGAGACCCTGCTCCTCCAGGACATTATGGGCCTCCCTTATAAGGGCGTTCCTGGCCGCCTCTATCCCCAAGACCTCTGCGATCTCGTGTATGTCGTTCGTCGTGGTCCTCAGGGGGTCCACCCCCTCGACGTTCAATACGTCCTTCAGGCTGGAGCCGTCGGTCCTTATAACCCATTCATCGCCCTCCAGGATGGTGAGAGCCCTCTTTATCTGGGGGATTCCCTTGACTGGCTTCTCCATGAGCTTCTCGGGGTCGGGGGCCTTCTTCGAGAGCTTGAAGATATAGGTATAATCGTCCAGTTTCTCGGCCTTACCAACCTCCCTCTCCACCCTCGATACGACTGCCTCAAGCTCCCCTGGTGAGACCCCCAGGTCCTCCATCTTCGCTGGATCGAACATCATCTCCATGACGCCCCTCCTCACATCGATATTCAGGCTTCTGATTATGTCGCCCAGAACCGTGTATGTGAGCCTCTGAGCCACGATCCTGGCCGCCTCAGGGCTTCTCCTGTGCCTTTCGTCGAGATATACGGTCATGACAGGGGTTGATGGAACCCTCCTGGCATCTACAAGCTCTATCAGCCTCGGAAGGCCGAGGGTTACGTTCAGCTCCGCTACCCCGGCGTAGTGGAAGGTCCTAAGGGTCATCTGGGTTCCGGGCTCCCCTATGGACTGGGCTGCGACCGTCCCCACGGCCTCGCCCGCCTCGACCAGGCTGAACTCATAGCTTCTGACCGCCGTCCTCAGCACCTCTTCCACCCCCTCCCTGCTCAGGCCCGATGACGGCAGGCTCCTCCTGAGGTCTTCTATGAGACTCGGGGTGAGCCTCCCCCCATACTCCATCAGCCTCGCCTCTATGTAATCCGGGGGTGCGGGCTCCCCACCCTCCATCGATATCTTTACCCTCTCTATCAGCTGCTCTATGTTGACCGCCTTCCCATGGTCGCTCTTCGCGGGATCGACGCCGTCCTCGCCGTATCTGAACTCTATTATGTTTCCGAGGGAGTCCCTCACGGTTCCATCGTACTCGACCCTCAGGTGCTCCAGGGCGTTTATTAGGCGGCGCTGCATATACCCGCTCTGCTGGGTTCTAA
>Ga0272449_1004744_pt1 | contig 10943 bp, 9 predicted proteins | sample YNPCB0241_FD_198679 | JGI IMG/M metagenome (GOLD analysis project Ga0272449, IMG submission 198679) | Hot spring sediment microbial communities from Yellowstone National Park, WY, United States - YNP-CB-024-1 | ecosystem: Environmental > Aquatic > Thermal springs > Hot (42-90C) > Sediment...
CCAAAAAGAGAAATGATGCCCAATATCAAAACGAACAAGAAAAATAGAAATCCCTTAATCAAAGCATCGTACCATGCAGCAAAAGCAAATTTTAAGGGTAAAGATATAGAGACAATTATAAAAATTAAAACCAATAAAGTAATTTTCAGGTTAAATTTTCTTTTTTTTGATCTTAAATTTTTGAAATTCATAATTTTATAATAAAAAATTTAAATTTTAATTTTTTAATATTTTGTAAAAATTTAACCAATTTTCAAGATTAATTTCTTCCGGTCTTGATTCTGGATTTATTCTCGCCTTTTTTAAAAATTCTTCGGTTTCTTTACCAAACACTTTTTTAAGATTATTTTTAATTTGTTTTCGTGGTGAAGAAAAACCGATCTTTATAATTTTAAAAAATTTTTTTATGTCTATTTTTGGTATTTTATTTTTTATTTTTAATTTTAATATCGCGCCATCAACCTTTGGTTTTGGCCAAAAACTTTCTTTTTTAATAACTTTAACAATTTTAGGATAGGAATACAACTGGACAGAAACAGCAAGAATATTCATATTGCCAGGAGTTGCACAAATTCTTTTTGCAACTTCTTTTTGGACAGTAACCACCATTAGTTTTGGTCTTTTGCCTTGTTTTTTTTGAGGAATTTCTTCAAGAAACTTTCTTAAAACCCTTGCTGAAATATAATAAGGAAGATTAGCAACAATCTTATAATTATTGGGCAGTTTTAAAGAACTTTTTTCAAGAAAGAGGGCATTACCTTCAATAATTTCTACGTTTTTAATATTTTCTTTTTTGAGTTCTTTTTTTAATATTTTAATCAGGTTTTTATCTTTTTCAATAGCAATGACTTTTTTGACTTTTTTTGCAAGCTCTTTTGTTAAGATACCGGTCCCAGCACCAATTTCTAAAACTGTATCTTGTTTTTTAAGCTCAGCTGTTTCTATAATTTTATCAAGAATTTTTTTGTCAATCAAGAAATTTTGTCCCATATATTTTTTGGGAGATACGCCATATTTTTCAAGTAATATTTTTGTTTGATATTTAAGAGAAGTTTTTTGCATAAAGATTAAAAACAAAAATTTATTATCTCAAATCTCATATCCATATGTTAAACCTAAAATCTAATTATCTTATTTATTTTTATTTTTTTAAAAGATAACCAAGATTTTTACATTTAACATAGATTTAAGTTATAGGATTTGACATTTGAGATAATTTTATTTTGCTCTTTCGACATATTCTCTTTTTCTTGTATTTACGATTATTGTGTCACCGTTTTCAATAAAGAAAGGAACTTTTATTTGGACTCCCGTTTCAAGAATTGCTGGTTTTGTAGTTGCTTGGGCGGTATTACCTTTAAAAGCCGGAGGCGTATCTACAACTTTTAAAGTTATTTTTATTGGCAAAATGATATCTAAAATTTCTCCTTTTATTTCAATTGTTTGGACCTCAAGGCCTGGTTTTAAAAAATCTTTTTTTTCCTGAATTATTTTTTCTTCAAGAAAAAATCTCTTTGATGGGGCTTGCAAAAAGCAAAAGAAATATTTCCCCCGATGATTATAAAGATATTTTACTGTTTCACGTGAAACATCTACTTCTTCAAAGCTGTCACTTGGTTTAAAATTTTGTTTAATTATATTTCCTGTTTTTAAGTTTTTTATTTTTGTCTGCAATATAGCCCCTCCCCTACCAAGATGGAGGTGTTTTGCTTCAATAACTTCAAATGGCTTGCCTTTATATAAAAAAACAGTATCTGGTTTTAGGTCATTTATAGATAGCATACAAATAAGTTTATCAAATTCGAAATTCTAAACCCTAAATCCTAAACAAAATTCTAAATTCTAAATTACAAATTCCAACCTCTTTTGTTTTTAAAAATTGAATCATTTTGAATCATTGGGATTTAGTATTTGTTTCGAATTTCGTATTTCGTGTTTCGAATTTATCTTCCTGCAAGATGTCTCATCTTACCTTCTGCGTACAGTGCCTTTATTTCGTATGCTGTTAGGGCACGGTTGTAGATACGGACTTCGTCGATAGATCCATCAAAAGCTCCACAATAATTTGCCCTGCAGTATGGATCAACCTATTCTTAAAGAATAGCTATTCGAAATATTAACATCTTTGGTATCAGAAATATCAATTTCTTCTTTAAGTTCGCCGTTTACAAAAAATTTAGCAGTAGTATCTCTCTTTGCCGATAATACTCCATGTTGCCATTCGCCTTCTATTATATTAAAATTTTTTGTAGGTAAATACTGTATCCAATTTTCAGATAATATTTCTAAGGTAAAAGCATTTTTATTTGTTTCTTTTCTGTAACGAATTCTGAAGTCAGGAGAAGTAACTTTTGATACAATGCCCGGAAGCCATTTCCCACCCTTATCTTTTTTTATCCAAAATTCAACAGTAAAATCAGAAGTACCGAAGTTTAAAATAGGAACATTATTACAATTTAAATAATCAACATCATTCCTCCCTAAAAACTTTCTAGCACCCCTCACTTTGCCATTTGAATCCCATTCGGTACCATTTACCGTACAGACAATATTATTTCCACTACTTTCTGTTTCGGGGTGATTCTTGTCATCAAATGTCCACTCACCAACAAGATCAGTGGCAAGGGTGGTTCTGATGTTCTGAGAAAACTGAAGTCCTCTTGCTTCCCAAGCGTTTTGTCTTGCACTACTCAAAGATACCAGAACTATGGCAGCCAATATTGCAATTACTGCTATTACAACAAGGAGTTCAAGGAGGGTGAAAGATTTTTCTTTTTGGTTTTTCATTTTTAACATTTTTAGTATTTTTTTTGTTTTTTGCATTATATTAACGAGGAGCTCTCCTTGGTTGAATAGATCAAGAAGAGCCTCGATTAAACTTAATTTTAATTTTCGACTTTCATCCTTTTTGAATTTTTCTTTGTCATTTTGCATTTTGCCTGTCGCCTTTGGCGACTCCCCGAAGGGTCCTTTTTGATTTTTGAATTATTTTTTTATTTTACCCAATATTTCTTTTTCAATTCTTCTTCAATTTCCATTTTTTTCTCTTCTACTATTTTGCCGGCTTTTTTTAATTCTTCTTCGCTCATTTCCCCAACCTCTTTTATTCTTTCCAGAAGATAATTTTTATTATTTTTTTCTGGACTTTCCAATACTTCTGCCAAAAGAGCGTTTAAAATAAGTCCTACTTTAGGTCCTGGTTGAATATTTAAAATTTTCATAACATCATTTCCATTTACTTTCAACATTTGAACAGAAATTGGATCGCGGGAAACTTTTTCAATCATATATTCAAGGTGGCGAAGTCTATAAGGCTTTGCTTTCGGGACGCCAGAACCTTTTCTGTCAGCAATTCGCAAGCAAAGAAGATCTTTTATATTTTCTTTTCCAACTTTTCGAAGAAGTTTTCTTACAGAATACTCAGTGACGACCTCTGGGTCATAAAAAAACATATGATTTTTTACCAATAATTCTACTTTTTCTATTACTTTTTTTGGGAAGCGAAGCCGGTATAAAATATTTCTTGCTATTTTTGCGCCAACAATGTCATGATTATAAAAAGTTGCGTCTGGTCCTTCTCCTCTTTTGGTTTGGGGTTTTGCTATATCGTGCAAAAGGGCTGCTAGCCTGACTTCCAAGCTATAGTTATATTTTGCAGCGTATTTTAAGGATAAAAGAGAGTGTTCAAATATTGTATAGATGTGATGGCGATTTTGGGAAACACCAACCCCCATTTCAAGCTCGGGAATTATATATTTTAGAAGGCCGGTTTTATGTAAAAGCAAGAATCCTTCATAAGCCAAAGGAGACATTATTATTTTTTCAAGCTCCTCTTTAATTCTTTCTTTTGAGATTTTTTGAATTAAATGAGCATTTTCTTTGATGGCTTTTTTGGTTTTTTCTTCAATTTTCCAGCTTTCTCCAAGAGTTGTAGCAAATCTTACTGCTCGCAAAAGGCGCAGAGCATCTTCTGAAAACCTTTCTTTTGGATCTCCTACTGCTCTTATAATTTTATTTTCAAGGTCCCTTTGTCCCCCGAAAGGGTCAATAATATTAAAATCCGAAATCCGAAATTCGAAACCCGAAACAATATCCAACTTCAAATTTAATTCCATTGCCATTGCATTTACTGTAAAATCTCTTCTTGAAAGATCTTCTTCTATTGTTTTAGCTGGTTTTACTTTGTCTGGGTGGCGGTGATCTGTATAACTTGCTTCACTGCGAAAAGTAGTAATTTCTATTTCTTTTAAAGTTGGGTCTTTAGAATTAGTAATTACTTTTACTGTTAAAAATTTATTGTCATAAAAGCTTTTTTTAAAAATTTTTTGAATTTCTTTTGGCGTTGCATTGGTGGCGATATCCCAATCATTAGGTTTTTTTCTTTCAAGAACATCCCGAACGCACCCCCCAACCAAATAGGCCTCAAAATCAGTTTTTTTAAGAGTTTTTATTGCAAAGATTATTTCTTTTGGTATTTTTAAATCCATAAGCATTATTATCATTTTAACTTTATTTCTATTAATTTTCAATTAAGCCAAAAAGCTAATGTTTCACGTGAAACATTTTGACAATTTTTTAATTTTATTTAAAATTTTTAAAAAGAATTGACTAATATTTTGCCCTCTTGGTATAATGGATAACACGCGACGCTTCGGACGTCGAGTTGGGGGTTCGAATCCCTCAGAGGGCGCAAGTAATTTTTAAAAAATATGAGAAAAAAAATCAAAATTTTAAGCACCATATTAATTTTTTTATTTGTAGCCCTTCCCCTTTTTGTTCTTGCTAAGGGTCTTGTTCCTTGTGGCGGCGAAGGAGAAGAGCCCTGCAATTTATGTTATTTTTTTGTACTCATTAGTAAAGTGATTTCATTTCTTTCTATAGATGTTGCTATTCCTCTTGTTGCTATAATGGCAATTGTTTCGGCGATACTTTTTATTACTGCTCATGGCAATCCCCAGCAAATTACAAGAGCAAGACAGACCATTACAGCTACTGTTATTGGCTATGCGATTGTTCTTGGCGCGTGGATTATTGTAAATACTATTGTGGTTTTTGCAACAGGAAATAGCGCTGGTACAATTTTTGGTCGAAAATGGAACGAAATTCAATGTGGTACGGGAGGGCAACAAACACCAAGGGTACCAGTTGATAGGGCACAATCAAAAAACCAAAAGTATCCAGAATCCCAAATATTTGGCGAATATTTTAGTAGTTTTGGTTTAATTAAATTTTAAAATACAGCAAGATAAGGCATACCCTTGCAAAATTTTTTTATTTTTTTATAATTTTAAAAATACAGACAATATTATATTGTCTGTATTTTAATCTTTAAAAAAGCACCCATAGCTCAACTGGCAGAGCAGGGGCCTCTTAAGCCCAAGGTTGCAGGTTCAACTCCTGCTGGGTGCACAAAGCATTTATCAATTTCTAATTTCTAAATAAGCCCTAAATCATAATAACCCGAATTCCAAACAGTTAAAAAAATCAAAAATAAAAAAGATAAATTAAAAATTTAAAAAATATGGTTCAAGAAATTGATTTAAAAACATTGTCTCAAGCAGTAATCCAGATAGCAGAAGAAAGGGGAATACCAAAAGACAAAATAATTGAAGTAATAGAAACTGCTCTTGGTTCAGCATATAAGAAAGAATATGGCCAGAAAGAGGAAAAATATAAAGCAAGGTTTAACCAAGAAACCGGTAAGGCAGACTTTTTTTTAGTAAAAAAGGTAGTAGACGATGATATGATTTTAAAAGAAGGAGAGCAGCAAGATTTAGAAGGCGAAGTTAAAAAAGTTAGGTTCAATCCCTTGCGCCATATAAAACTTGAAGAGGCAAAGAAGATAAAAAAAGACGTTAAAGCAGGCGACGAGCTTGAATTTCCTCTTCCTCCACCAAAGAGGTTTGGGAGAATTGCTGCTCAAACCGCAAAGCAAGTGCTTTTACAAAAAATAAGAGAAGCAGAAAAAGAAGTGATTTTGCAAGAATTTAGTCAAAAGAAAGGAGAGGTGGTTTCGGGGGTTATTCAAAGGAAAGAAGGAGATAAGGTTTTTGTTGATATCGGAAAAACAATTGCTGTTTTAGAAAAAGAGGATCAGATTCCTGGCGAGTTTTATAAAATTGGAACAAGGATGCGTTTTTATTGTCAAGATGTTAAAGAAACGCCTCGGGGGCCAGAAGTGAAGATTTCTAGATCCCATCCAAAATTTTTGTCTCAACTTTTTAAAATTGAGGTTCCTGAAATTTCCTCTGGGATTGTTGAAATAAAGTCAATTGCCAGGGATCCTGGTTCTCGTTCTAAAGTCGCAGTTTTTACAAAAGAACCTGGAATTGATCCTGTTGGAAGTTGTGTTGGCCAAAGGGGAACAAGAGTAAATGCAGTAATGCAGGAGCTCGGAAGAGAAAAAATTGATATTATTGCTTGGGATGAAAATCCTGAAAATTTTATTAAAAATGCTTTATCTCCTGCCGAAGTTTTAGAAGTGAAAATTAAAAAGGATAAAGCGGAGATAAAAGTTCCAGAAGATCAGGTTTCATTAGCTATAGGAAGGGATGGGCAGAATGTAAGATTAGCAAGCGAGCTAACAGGATGGAAAATTGAAGTAAAAGGAGTCGAGGTTTCAAAAGAAGCAGAGGAATTAGAAAATGAGGAGGTTAAAGAGAAAACAAGAGAAGAGGCAAAAGAGGGGAAAGAACAAAAGGAATCTAGCGAAGAAGAAAAAACTAATGTTTCACGTGAAACAAAAGAAAAAGAAGTTCAAAAATAAAACTTTAAAAAAGGTTGAAAAATTTAAAAAAGAGTGAGGGCATTTTTAAAAATTTGCCCTGCTCTTTCAGGTTTATGGAAATACATATTTTTGTTGAAATTCCTAAAGGTTCTTTTCAAAAATACGAGTATGATGAAGAGTTAAAGGCAATAAAGCTTGATAGAACTCTTTATTCGCCAATGTATTTTCCTTTTGAGTACGGTTTTATTAAAGATACATTAGGCGAAGATGGAGATCCATTAGATGTAGTTTTATTAGCAACAAATCCAACTTTCCCTGGTTGTATAGTTAAAGCAAGGCCTGTTGGTCTGCTTGAAATGGAAGATGAAGCAGGAGTTGATACTAAAATTATTGCAGCTCCAGACGCCAAAATTGATCCCCGCCTTGCAAACATAAATAATGTTGATGATATACCAGAGCATACAAAAAAAGAAATCAAAGAATTTTTTGAGAATTATAAAAACCTAGAGCCTGGTAAGTGGGTAAAGTTAAAAGATTTTAAACCAAAAGAAGAAGCAGAAAAGATTATTGAAGAAGCAAGAGGAAGAAAAGAAAATAGGCCTTGACAAATCATTTAACTAAGTAAGTGAAATTGGTTTGGTTTTCTTTTGAAGTTCGACCTTTGAAGGTTTGTTTTTCTTTTGATAGATCTTGTAAAGAAGGTCTAATTTTCTATCAATTACTCTTTTCAATTCAGCAGGATTTAAGGATTCATAGATTTTCTTTAGTTCCTTCTTTTTTCAATTAAAGCTTTTATGCATTGATTTTTTGGGATATATATCCATGTTGGTAAAATGGGCTAATTGGTCTGCATTTCCGACCTTTTTTACCCCATTTTACCCAATTCATTTCACTTACCTTTTAAATCCGTTAACCAATACCATTTCACTTACATTTTACACTGTACAATTCGGCCTCTTGATAAAAATATTTCAAATAATATAAAATATAAAAAGAGCACTAAAAGGTTTACTAGAGCTTTTAATGTGAAATACAATATTGACTAAACCAAAAGGTCGCCTTTTTATAAAAAATTATAAGAAAAAAACAATGGACAAGCCGAAAATAATTAAAAAGAGCTCTGATAAAAAATTGAAAGAATCAGGTTGTTGCTTTAGAAGTTGTGGCGGAGCTCCCGTAATTCAACAGGACGACCCGAGAAAGATTTATAAGAATAGTTCTATTAAGAAAGTATTAGAAAAAATTAAATAAGGAAAGTAAAATTGTTACATTTTAATTATTCTAAACACAGGGATAGAGCGTGTTAAATTTTTATTGAGATTTATATGAAACAAAAAATAATTGTAAAAATCCGCAAAGAATCTAACTGTTATTTGGCCTATTTTATTGAGCTAAGAAGAATAATTCCGATTAATTATGTTGGCGCTAAAATTATTGATATGTTTTTTAACAAGAACCACCCCCTTGATAAGATTGTAAATTTGATCAACTCTAAGAGAGAGATAGTAAACAAAAAAGATATTTCAGATTTTCTACAAGAGATTAAAAAAGAGCTTACATCACCATATGAAGGAGGCTATCCGATTATTAGTAAAAAACAACTGGATGTTCCGATAGCCGTGGAACTTCAAATAAATACTCAATGTAACTTAAGATGTAAACACTGCTGTCAAGCTAATTATGATAAAACAATGTCAATAGAACAAGTTAAGTATATTTTAGAGATTTTAAGCAGAAAGAAAGTTTTTGAAATTAATCTAACCGGCGGAGAACTTTTTTTACACCCTAATATACTTGAAATTATCAGATTATGCTGTGAGAAATATAATTTTGCCACAATTATTATTACGAATGCGACGCTTTTAACAGAATCTTTGGTCAAGAAACTTTCCAAATTTAAAAATAATTTAGCCTTCCTTGTAAGCTTAGAAGGTGTAGGAGAAATAAATGATAAAATTAGAGGTCAGGGTGTTTTTAAAAGGGTGGATAAAGTACTTAAACTTTTAAAGAAATATGGTTTCTATGTAGAGATTTCTTCAACAATTAACAATTTAAATATAAATCATTATCAAGAGTTGATAGACTATGCTAAATCGTTGAATGTGCCCTTAAACTTTAATTTATTTAAACCATTTAAAAAAGAGCAGAAATCTTTAACCCTAAAGCCATCTCAATATTTTAAATTTATTGAAGATATATTTAGACAGAGACGTTTATATGGGCTCAATATAGGATTAACAAACGCTGCCATCGCCGGAGAATTAACTAATTACAAAAAAAGAGAAACATGTCGAGCAACTTTAAGTGGGTTAAGCATCAATGTAGAAGGAAGAATGGTTCCCTGCCATTTTTAGAGGAGGTGGGATACTATAGAACAGAAAAGCTTCCTAAATTTGATGAAAAATTTTTAAATACTTGGGAAAATAATTATTATTTTAAAAAATTCCGTCAAGGAAATTTACAGGAATGTCAGGCTTGTTCATATATATTCGGAGGCAGCCTTAAAGAAAAAGATCCTTATGGAATTAGGGCCTTTCTAAATTATAGAAGAAAGAAGTCTAAAAGGTAAAATTGTATCCTTACATACATCGCTTGACTTTTATTAAGCACCTATGTATAAATATGAATTCACTTTTTGGAAAAAGTTCTTTAAAAATAAAAAAAATGAAAGGGGTGAAAATTATGAAAAATGAGGATATTTCTCAGATTAAATACTCGCAGAATTTTTTGAGAAATCCGAGGCTTGTAGAAGAGCTTGTTGGAAAATCAAGTATTGCTTCAAATGACCTTGTTTATGAGATAGGGCCAGGCAAGGGGATTATTACTGAGCAACTGGCAAAAAAATGTGCTAAAGTGATAGCTATTGAGAAAGACAGAAAGTTGTATGAAAAATTAAAAGAGAAATTTTCGGGAAATCAAAAAGTTGAAATTAAACACGGTGATTTTCTAAATTGGCATTTGCCCAGACAGGGGGAATACAAAATTTTTTCAAATATTCCATTCAATTTAACCGCGGATATTGTTACTAAAATTACTGCTACCCTTAATCCTCCAAAAGATGCTTATCTAATCATTCAAAAAGAAGCAGCAAAGAAATTTGCCGGCTTGCCGTATGGGAAAGAAAGACAATATTCTCTACTTCTGAAACCATGGTTTGAATTTAAAATTCTATATCATTTTAAAAATACTGATTTCTACCCTATTCCTCAGGTTAGTGTTGTTTTGTTACAAATTAAGAAACGGGAAGAACCATTAGTCGAGAAAGAACAAGCTAGACTTTATCGGGACTTCATTGTTTATGGATTTAATCAGTGGAAGCCCACTCTTGAAAAATCGCTTAAAAAAATTTTTACCCACGAACAATTCAAGAGATTATCGAAGAACTTAGGTTTTGAAAGAACAGCTCAACCGACTGATTTGACTTTTGAGCAATGGCTCGGATTGTTCAAATATTTTCTAACCGGAGTCGAAGAAAAGAAAAAAGAATTGATCTATGGAGCAGAGGCAACGCTAAAACAACAACAAGCTCGACTTCAAAAAATTCACCGAACGAGATTTAAAAAATAGGGAGCGTTCTAAATAATAGACACTCCCTAATTTTTTTTTAGGATGGTTTTTAGATAATCTCTGATACTGACTACTGACGATGACTACTGATAATAACGATGACCAAAAAGTGCCATTTGGCGCTTTTTGGTTGGTGTCTCAACTGCGTGTCAAGCAATTTAAGTATCTGACTGAAATTGGTTCTGGTTGAGCAATATAATTTCTGACTGAAATAGGTTTAAGTTTCTTTTGGGGCTTAACCTTTTGGAATCTGTTTTTCTCTTGATAAGCTTTGTAAAGAAGGTCTAATTTTCTATCAATTACTCTTTTCAATTCAGCAGGATTTAAGGATTCATAGATTTTCTTTAGTTCCTTCTTTTTTCAATTAAAGCTTTTATGCATTGATTTTTTGGGATATATATCCATGTTGGTAAAATGGGCTAATTGGTCTGCATTTCCGACCTTTTTTACCCCATTTTACCCAATTCATTTCACTTACCTTTTAAATCCGTTAACCAATACCATTTCACTTACATTTTACATCCGTTAATACGTAGGCCTGCAGAAGATGAGATACATTTTTGACACCCCTAAGATGCTAAAAATTGGTAAAATTAGGGAAAAGAAAGGTCAAAAATTAAATCAAATAAATCAAAATGTATCTCATCGA
>Ga0272449_1004747_pt1 | contig 10938 bp, 5 predicted proteins | sample YNPCB0241_FD_198679 | JGI IMG/M metagenome (GOLD analysis project Ga0272449, IMG submission 198679) | Hot spring sediment microbial communities from Yellowstone National Park, WY, United States - YNP-CB-024-1 | ecosystem: Environmental > Aquatic > Thermal springs > Hot (42-90C) > Sediment...
GCCAATGTTCCAGGAAAGCAGCGACCAGTCCACATCGTGCTCCGACTCAAACCCCAGGCCCCACTCGTTGCGGTCGCGGTAATCGGTGAGCAGGTTCAGGTGCACCACCGTCACGCCCACATCCACCAGGTCAAAACCCAGGAGACGTTCCTTCCAGGTCGCCCCGCTCCGTTTGAGGCCCAGGGATGCGCTGGCTCCCACGTTGGCCTGGATGGGCTTGATTTTGCCGCCCAGGGCGGCCTGCTGTTCCGAGATGTAGTCCCGATACGGCGCGGCGCGGTCCAGAGCCAGTTTGAGAAGCTGAGCAGTAAATGGCTTATTGGGGAGAGCCTGGCCGAGGCTGTCAATGGCTGAAGCCAGCAGAAAGACGCCCTCCGCCTTGCGGTCGTTATCGGCGTAGGGCTGGGGGAAGCGGGCCTCACTGCTCCCGCTGCTGCGCAGTGCCCACTCCGCCGTAGCGCTGGCGCCGCCCTTGACCTGCAGGATGACAACGCTTACACCCCCTTCAATCCCAACTCCGCCGCCGGCGCCGATTTCATCGCTGAAGTCCTCCTTCATCAAGACCACGTCATCCGAGGTGGCGTCCGGGTTGCTCTCGTCCAGTTTCAGTTCCAGCCCGCCGCTGGTGGTGCGCTGGAGGTAAGCGATATAACCGGCCGACACGCCGCCTTTGGCACGGGTGGAGGCGCCATAACTCCAGGCGTGCGAATAGCGCCGCTCGTGCACTTCCACGCCGAAGGTGGGCTGGTTGTTGGTGGTATACGTCTGCCCGCCGATGGTGACGCTCTGGATGCTGATGGGGTAACTGCCCGGATTACCCAGGGCATCTGCCGGGACGGTGCAGGTGAAATAGCCCTGGGCGTCCGTGGTGGCCGGACCTCCGACGGAGAAGGCGACGGCAGCGTTGGGGATAGGGTTGCCGCCGGCATCCAGCAGGCGGAAGTGACGGTAGGCCGTGCCGCCCTGCATCACGGTGCTGGAGGCGGTATGAGCGGAGGGATAAACGGGACTGATAGTGCCGGTGAAAGGCCCACCACCCCCCGCCCCCACCCTGGCCACGAAGGCGTCCCAGCTGCCGTTGTAGCTTAAGTCCGGCCCCACGACCGCCGGGAAGTCGCTGGAAACGGTCCAGCCCGTGACGTAGGCGTTGCCGGAGGAGTCCACGGCGATGCCACTGCTTCCGTCCCCGTCCGACCCGCCCAGGAAGCCGGCGTAGACCAGGGCCGTGCCGGATGGGTTAACCTTGGCCACGAAAGCATCGCCGTTGCCGTTGTAGCTTGTGTCCGGCCCCACTACCGCCGGGAAGTCGCTGGAAACGGTCCCGCCCGTGACGTAGGCGTTGCCGGAGGAGTCCACGGCAATGCCCCGGCCCGCGTCATCGTCCGACCCGCCCAGGAAGCCGGAATAGACCAGGGCCGTGCCGGAGGGGTTCACCTTGGCCACGAAGGCGTCCCGGTAGCCGCCGTTGTAGCTCGTGTCCGGCCCCACAACCGCCGGGAAGTCGGAGGAGCGGGTCTCGCCCGTGACGTAGGCGTTGCCGGAGGAGTCCACGGCGATTGCCTTGCCCCAGTCATCGCCCGACCCGCCCAGGAAGCCGGCGTAGACCAGGGCTGTGCCGGAGGGGTTCACCTTGGCCACGAAGGCGTCCTGGTAGCCATTGAAGCTTATGTCCGGCCCCACGACCGCCGGGAAGTCGCTGGAATAGGTCCAGCCCGTGACGTAGGCGTTGCCGGAGGAGTCCACGGCGATGCCACTGCTTCCGTCCCTGTCTGACCCTCCCAGGAAGCCGGCGTAGACCAGGGCCGTGCCGGAGAGGTTCACCTTGGCCACGAAGGCGTCCCAGCTGCCGCCGTTGAAGCTTAGGTCCGGCCCCACTACCGCCGGGAAGTCGCTGGACTCGGTATAGCCCGTGACGTAGGCGTTGCCGGAGGAGTCCACGGCAATGCCATAGCCGTAGTCACCGTCCGACCCGCCCAGGAAGCCGGCGTAGACCAGGGCCGTGCCGGAGGGGTTCACCCTGGCCACGAAAGCATCGCTGCCACGGTTGTAGCTTGGGTCCGGCCCCACTACCGCCGGGAAGTCGGCGGAATCGGTGTAGCCCGTGACGTAGGCGTTGCCGGAGGCGTCCACGGCGATGCCGTGGCCCCCCTCACCGCCCGACCCTCCCAGGAAGCCGGCGTAGACCAGGGCCGCGCCGGAGAGGTTCACCTTGGCCACGAAGGCGTCCCAGCCGCCGTTGAAGCTTAAGTCCGGCCCCACTACCGCCGGGAAGTCGGAGGAATAGGCATAGCCCGTGACGTAGGCGTTGCCGGAGGAGTCCACGGCAATGCCATAGCCCTCGTCCCAGCTCGACCCGCCCAGGAAGCCGGCGTAGAGAAGGGAGACGGCCTGCTGGGAGTGGACCAGGGGCGAGGAAGCACGGACGGCCTCATTCCCCGCCGTGAAGGGATGGGAAACCTCAAAGGCCAGGCTGTCCACCCGCTGCGCCAGGGCAGGCTCCGCACTCCCCCCTTCCACCTGGAACAGAGGCAGGGTGAAGTCGCCCAGGGCGGTGCGGAGGAGGAGGCCCTCACCCCCGGCCCCTCTCCCGACATCGGGAGAGGGGAGTAGCGCCACTTCCTCCGCCCCTTCCACCCGCAACCGCACCGCGCTCAGGTCGGCACCGGGATGCGCTACCAGGCGCGGCACGACCTGCCCGTTCTCGCCCGTGAGTTCCAGGTCCACGCCGGGGTAAAGGTCCACGTAGCGGACCCCGCCCCACACGGGCACGGCCACGTGCCATTTCGCCGGGTCGTTGCCGATGAAGTAGGAGACCACGGTGTCCAGGCGGTGGAAGGGCTCCAGGCGGGGGTGGGGGTTGGCGCCGGGGAAGGAGAGGCGCAGGTTGACAGCGCGGACCTCACCCCTATCCCCTGTATCCCCCTTCCCCTCTCCGACTCGGAGAGGGGAAGGGGGGCCGGGGGGATGAGGAGAGGTCTCCACCACCGTCACCCAGAGCGCATCCTCCGCCAGCCAGATGGTTTTGTCACCGCCGCGCACCTGGAAGCGGGCGCCGTCGGCAAACTGGCCGACGTTCTGGATGAACATCACGGGGCTGGCCCTCACCCCCGGCCCCTCTCCCGCACTGCGGGCGAGGGGAGCGGCCGGCCCAACAGGTGTCTGGCCGGCCCCTACGGACACCGTCGCCGGCCCGCTCAGGGTCAAGGCCAGGACGGCAATAAGCGAAATGATGGCAAAAGTTTTGGCTTTCATCGCTCACCTCCAGTTTCATAATGGTTTGGGATTTTCCACCTCCTGGGGCCGGAGTGAGCCTTGCGGCTCAATCCGGCCTTGCATCCTACCGAGAACTTCTCAGAACCAAAGGCAGGTGCACCCGGTGGCGGAAGTCCACCCCGTTGCGTACCACCGGGATGGCTTCCCTGGAAAGGATCAGCCAGTAGCCGGGAACGTCCAGTTGGTCCAGGGTGAGGTCCTCATCCACCGGACGAACCCGGAAGCCCAGGTTCAGATGGGCCGGAGCGCCCAGCAGACCCCACGGCAGACGGTAGTCCATCCTCAAGGCCGTCAGGGCCCGGATGGGCCGGATGTCCCGTTCCAACTCCGTCCCGCCACGATATTCGCCAAAGCCGATGAACCACCCCGGCCTCTGGACCAGGTAATCGTCCAGCGAGCCGTCCAGGTCCGTGTCTATGTGCAACTGGTAGAGCAGGTTCGGGTTGTCCGGCGGGGCAGCAAATTCCAGGCTGATGTAGAGGAAGTAGCCATCGGTAGCCAGGTAGAGGGCACGCAGGTCGGCCTCCGGCAAGGGCCGCGCCACATCCCCCGCCCGGTCGCCCAGGATGGGCCCCACCGTCTCCCAGCCTCCACCCCGCCCGTCCACCTTCACCTGCACCCGCGCACCGTCCGGAACCCCATCATCAAAGGTGTCCCCATCCAGAGGCTGCGTCCGCCAGACGGCCACCTCGGCGCCGTCGCTCAGGCCGTCGCCGTCGGTGTCCACCCGGGCGAGGTCCGCCCCGTATCGTCCTTCCAGCGCCTGGGGCAGCCCATCCCGGTCGGCATCCTGGAGGAACCCGGCCAGAGGGATGCTCTCTTTGCCGTAGAGGTAGCGGTTGAACTCCTCCTCAAACGACGCGCCGGTGAGGGAGTTCAGCACGCCCAGGATGCTCTCATTGGTAACCGGGGAATTCCGGCGATAAAGTTCCCGCATTACGTCATCCATGCTCCTGCTTCCGCCCGTCACCTGGCGCACCTTCTCGTTGAGCAGGAAGAAGAAAAGCCTCCCCTTCCAGTAGGCGAAGTCCTTGACCGCACCCCCTTCGGCCATCGCCCTCCGGCAGGCTTCCAGGAGGCTGATGTCCAGTTGCCTCTCCAGTTCGGCTACCTGCTCCGCATGCCAGTTGTAGGTGCCCAGCCAGGTGACCGGAGGGAACCGTCCGGTGCGGAAGAGGGTATCGGTGGTATAGAACTCGGTTCCCCCCTCCAGGAGCCAGAGTTCATCCGCGTTGGCGGGGGCAATCACGCCGCCGTTCCACATATGGAACATCTCATGGGCCAGGACAGGAGGCCGGTACTGGCTGGGAAGGTAGAAGGAATTCCTTGACGCCACTCCACCGTTGTGGAAGGGTGGGACGTTCCGGTCGGCGAAGGCGGCCATAAACCGGGCGTAAGGGAATTCCCCGAAAATGCTGTACTGGAAGGCGAAGAAGTCGCGCACATCCTCCAGGATGGTCTCCCGCGGCGCGCCAGGGATGATGCCCACCCGGATGGGCACGCCGGACACCACCATTTCCACCACCTCAAAGGGGCCCAGGGCGATTTCCACCATCAGGTCGTTGGTGTCGGAGGGCTGGAAGGCCGTCCCTTCCCTGGCCCAGGGGGTGACCGCCGTCCATCCCGGCGGGAGCACGAACTCTACGGAGATGGAGGAGACGGGCTGCCACAGAGCGAAAAGGAGGTTCGGCGTCCGGATCATCGCGTACTCGGAGGCGATGTAACTGGTGTATTCCCGATGGGCATCGGAGCCGAACCAGTCGGAGGGCTCTACCTCGTAAGTGACGATGACCTCAGGGCTCCCCTGGGTCTGGATGGTGAGGGTTCCGCCGCTCAGGCTGAAGGGGAGGGGGTTCCCGCTCCCATCGGTGACGGTCAGGTTGGTGAGGAAGGAGGGGAAGCGGAGAGATAGGCTCAGGTACAGGGTGGATTGGGCCAGGCCGGAAGTTTTCATCCACACCTGGGCCCTATGGGTTTCGGGGTGGTCAACGGTCACGCGGTATTCCAGGCTAATGCTGTCCGCCTGGGCGGGCGCTGGCCCCAGGATATCACTGGCCACAATGGCTACTGCCAGGAGTAATCTCCGCATAGCAAACCCCCTTGTTTAGGTGCACGGCGGCCCGCACTGACGTTAGCCTACTGCCTCATGGGTTAAAATAGCGCATTACAAGTGGCAACAGAACACGATGGGGGAATTGGTATATAACCGAGTCGGAGTAAGGCTCTGATATGTTGCCCGCCGGGTCACAAAATTGTACCCATACGGTATGTTCTCCTAACTGGGAAGGCAGCGTCCATATACGAGTTGTGGTAAACGGCTCCCACGCACCCCAGGCCGCCAAGTCATTTCTCAGCCGCATAGCCGTCACACCGTTAGCATCACTTGCGCTCAGGGTTAGTATAACCTCTGTTTGGGTTACCACTTCAGCGCCTCCTTGGATAAGGATGCTGCCGGTAGGAGGGATTGTGTCGAGGATAATGGTGTCACTGTAAACTGCAGATATATTGCCAGCCCGGTCACGGAACTTGGCATAGACAGCCTTTGTCCCATCCCCCGCCGGGAGTGTCCAGGTTAAGAGGGAAGTATAGGTTATCCAGGTTGTGTTGCTAAAATCGCTGCTATTGGCAACCATCATTCTTTCTACGCCTGTTCCGGTGTCAGTGGCGTTCAGGGTTAAAGTAACCACCGGTGAAGCGGTATAGGCTGCCCCCTCATTGATGACCAAACTGCCTGTAGGCGAGGTCTCGTCGTTGGTAAGATTGTTCTTTACTCCACATATATCTTGGAACGTAGTTGCTCCGGGAGGCTCATCAAAAGGCCATAAGGCTCGGGTTTGGTCATCACAGATAAACCCTGGGAGTTGTACATAACCCCCACTGTAGCGTGCTGCTGCAGAAATTCGTAATTCCGCAAGCCCTCCATTTGACCGTCCTCCTACTATTAAAGGTTCGGGTGAGTTATTGATGGATCCGCTTTCCCAAAAAACCCTCATTTCCAATCTTCCGTCTGCATACAGATCCATCCACCCCGTTTCTTTATTGAAGACAGCGGCAAAATGGTGCCATCCCGGAGTATCAAATCCCCATCCGCCATACACACAAACACCCATCGAAGCATCGGGACGGGGTCCCAATGAGCCAACAAATGTGCCTTCCAGCTTGAAATATAAACACCTTCCCCCTTCTCTTCCCTCTATGTAGAATGAATAGGCGCCAGGCTTATTAGCAATAGTCAATGAGTCACGATCCTCAAGGTAAACCCAAGCCTCAATGGTCAAACTCTCAGCCTCTTCATCCCCAACATCCAATTCAGGATTATCTGGAGCTGCTAAGTAGTTCACTCTATCAAAAGTTACCCAGTTCCCTTGGCGGATGACAAAAGTTCCCCAGTCAGTTCCAGCGTAAGAGATAGTAGGTCTTACTGGTTGTATTGCAAGAACAGCTATAAGATTACTATACAATCCATAATTAAGAGGAGTCCAAGAAGAGCCCCCATCTGTGCTCTTAAATACTCCACCACCTTGAGTTCCAGCATATAAGGTAGTTGGTACCATTGGATCTATCGCTAAAGCAGATACTGAAAGGTTTGTTAAGCCATTATTAATGGGATTCCAGGAGACGCCTCCATCTGTGCTCTTAAAGACACCACTGCTGGAAGTCCCTGCATATAAAGTGGTAGGAGTGAGCGGATCTATAACTAAAGTATATACAATATAGTCGGTCAAGCCATTATTGATGGGCTCCCAAGAGGCACCTCCATTTACACTTTTTAGAACCCCACCACCTGAGGTGGCCACATACAAAGTGGTAGATGTGATTGGATCAAACGCGAGGGTGTAAATGTTAAGATTAATTAGACCATTGTTGATAGGGGTCCAAGAGGCTCCTGCATCCAGACTTTTGAATACCCCACCACCCCAAGTTCCTGCGTAAATAACCGCAGGTGCTGTCGGATCTATCGCTATGGTTGTAATATCAAGATTGGTCAGACCATTATTGATGGGATTCCAGGAAATGCCACCGTTTGTAGTTTTGAATATTCCGCTGCCCGAAGTGCCTGCATAGAGAATGGAATGTGTTGCCGGATTTATTGCAATAGTGCGGATGTTCAAATTAGTCATGCCATAGTTACGGGGACTGCAATGCGTTCCCATATTTGTGCATTTGAATACGCCGCTACCCATTGTGCCTACATAGAAAGTACTAGGGTCCTGCCGGTCTATTACAAATGCTTGGGTTGTGATATTGCCAGCGTTCAAACCACTATCGAGTAATTGCCAAAGTTCGCCGCCATCGGCGCTTGCAAATACATTACCACTAGTTGTTCCTATGTAAATAGCGCTATTTTGTGGATTTATTGCCAGCGAATGCACAATCCCAGCCTTAATAAAGCTCCAATTCATGCCTCCGTCTATACTTTTAAATAAATTCCCTTGCTGGATCCACCAGTAAATGATACTTGCATATATGGTGTTTGGGTGCCGTGGGTCCACCATTAGGGCAATAACGACAGTATTTGCCAAACCACTGTTCATCCAGTTACCGCCACCGTTTGTGCTTTTGAATACGCCATCCACTGTGCCCGCATAAACGATATTTGAATCTTGGGGGTCTATCGCCAGGGACAGCACAATAGTACTGGTTAAGCCATTGTTGATTGGGCTCCAATTCATACCGCCATCTGTAGTCTCGAAGATGCCGCCGCCGTTTGTTCCGGCGTAGAGGATATTTGTGTTTTGTGGGTCTATCGCCAGAGCCAAAATAGCAGTGGTGGTTAGACCATTGTTGGCTTGGAGCCAAGTTGTGCCGCTATCTATGCTTTTGTACACGCCTCCACTTGTTCCCACATAGAGAACGCGTGGGTTCTGAGGGTCTATTACCAGAGCTTCAACGTCGGTATTAATCAAGCCAGCATTGACCGCGGTCCAGGAAATGCCGCCATCTGTGCTCTTGAACACCCCTTTACCTTGAGTTCCTGCATAAAGGGTGCTCGGCTCCTGCGGGTTAATTGCCAGGACACGGATATCGGCATCCATCAGAGCGGTGTTGAACCAAGCGTGTCCACCGTTTGTGCTTTTGAAAACGCCGTTACCATTTGTTCCTGCATAGAGAATGCTTGGATTCTGGGGGTCAATTGCCAGGCTACGAATATCTCCAGCATTTATTTCGAGTTTTGTCCAGGCGTTTATCCCCGCAGAAGCGGTGGTTATTTGGTTTGCCAGGTGAGTCATAGGTTGAGCGGCCAGGGAAGAAGCCAGGCTGGGTTCCACCACAGCCGAGCCTTTTGCCAAAGAGGCCAGAATAAGTGCCACAACCATAGTAGATAGAGCCCGATTCATAGCTAGCCTCCTTTAAACAATACTCTACGGGTAGCGTGGGTCATAGATGCTTCCCGTGTTAATTGTCCAAAACCCAGGGCTTTTCCTGCAATTATCGCAATTACCTGCTGTGCGGTAGGGATCCAGTGGCGTGTTAGGGTCCCACTTCTCCCAATGGGCGAAATGGAGATGGGGTTCGCCGGATAAGCCTGTATTCCCGGAAAGCCCTATGAGCTGCCCGCGGTTCACCCTTTGCCCGACAGCCACATATCTTTCGGAAAGATGGGCGTAAAAGGTGTAAGTGTTGCTTGAGGGATGGTAGAGAATGACAAGGTGCCCTGCACCTTGAGGCTCATAAGCCGAGGCAACGACCTCTCCCGGTGCAGCGGCAACAACCTCAGTTCTTTCCGGCACACAAAAATCCAGCCCATCGTGTTGATCGTATGCCCAAGGTGGGTTCCCGCCGCTTTCTGTATCGGCAGGCACCTGCGCGGGGTCAAAAGACCGGATGTATCCAGGCCTCCTGTCTATGTCAACCATACCAGTAAATCCGAATGGTGAAGGCCTTGTGTATTGCGGACAGCACTTGAAAGGCAGAGTCAAAAACCCCTGCATCAGCCCCCAATCCCGGCGGATGTCCCCTTCCACTGTAACCGCTACCGGCCTCTCGGTCGGCTGGAATGCTTCCACCGAAAGTGAGATGTAACGGAAGCCGGGGGCGGAGAGCCAGACCTGCTGCCTGCCCCGCGGCACCCCCTTGAGGGTGTAACTGCCATCCGGCCCGGTGGCGGCGGTGAGGCTCCCCACCTGCACCTTTGCGCCGGGGATGGGTGGCTCCCCTTCGTCCCGGATGCCGTTGCCGTTGTAGTCAAAGAAGACTACGCCCGAGAGGGTGAAAGTGGGAATGGGGGTAGAGGTTGGTGGCGGCGTGGGCGTGCTGGTAGGGGTAGCGGTGCTTGTTGGCGTGGCGGTAGCGGTGGGGGTTGGCGCGGACACAGGAGCGCAAGCCGACAAAATTAGATTAATCAGCAAGAATACGATCAATGTACGCTTCATACTTCTCGTTCTCCTATGGCAATCAGACCCTCTAATGGCTTGCGCATGAGCGATGGCACCGAGAGCGCTCTTCGATCCAAACGCAGATTGGGACAGCGGCCTTCATTGAAACACAGGGACATAATAAGCTGGTCATCTAAGGTGTCATCGCATCTCTGACCTATGGCACTACCAACCACGGGAAATCCAATATATCTCCTCTCGGCCCTTTAATCGCAGAAGGATCTAATAACCTGAAATCCCCTTGTCTCGGGGCATATCCTCTCCTTTCAATGTCCTCCCCCACTTCTCGGATAGAGTTATATGGCCCTAGCAACACTGCACCTTGCTGGTCTCCCCAGCCAGTGCCGTTTGTGATGACATAATATAGACCATCAGCGGGGTTTTGGAATACAGCCACATTATGACCTTGCTCACTGGTTATGTCAATACCCATGTTCCATGAATTCGGATAGCCATGCATCCTTAAAGCCTCCGCGGCTATCTGAGCATACCGTATACAGCCACCTTTACCTTCCGCTATCGCTATCGAGGCCGGCACATAGATGACAGGCCACTGCGCCTTATAAGAGAAGTAGTTGTCAAGATAAAACACTATAATATAAGGGGTCGCCAGATCTTTCAGTACTCTGTTTGGATCTCTGGCAGGATAGCGCTCATCAATCAACCCTGCACTAACGATTTGCTGTTGGGCCTCGCGAGGGTATGCCGTTAATGCTCTAAGCAAACTGGTTTCTCTGGCCGAGACTATACCATCAGCAAGAAAAGTGTCTACTATCTGCTGTCTCAGCCCTGGGTCTATTCTCTCTAAGTATGGCTCGATAGACCAAGTAACGGGGGTCGGTGTGAATGTGCTGGTGGGCTGTGGGGTCACCGTAGGAGTCGCCGTGGGCGTGGCGGTGCTTGTTGGCACAGAGGTAGGAGTGGCGGTTGGCATCAGCGTTGGCCCAGGGGCTACAGCGGGGGTGCAAGATGCCAGGAAAAGGCACAGGGTAATGTAAAGCGCTCGCTTCATCTTACCCTCCTCAGTAATTGTGAAACGACCAGGGCAGGTCCGTGACTTTCGGCGTTGTGTAATCTGTGGTGACCTGTGTGATTTGAGAGGCCCGGATGGTCCGGAGGCTGCCTCCTTCCCACATCCATCCCTTAGCAATGTAATGGCGAGCAACCTCCGCCAGGGAGTTGAAGTACCCCTCCACAAAACCCTCGTTGTCTAACACCAGAATCCTTCCGTCCGGCAGGTTCACTCCGCACACGTTGTGTCCGGGGCCACCCCCCCTCAATGCTCAGG
>Ga0272449_1004748_pt1 | contig 10937 bp, 8 predicted proteins | sample YNPCB0241_FD_198679 | JGI IMG/M metagenome (GOLD analysis project Ga0272449, IMG submission 198679) | Hot spring sediment microbial communities from Yellowstone National Park, WY, United States - YNP-CB-024-1 | ecosystem: Environmental > Aquatic > Thermal springs > Hot (42-90C) > Sediment...
GACTTAACATCTCAACGTTCGACCCGCCAGAACTACGAACCACAACACCGCGACCCATAATCCGTGGCAATTGGTGAGAGGTATTGAGTCCCGTACCAAGTGGGTGTTGAACGAAGAGGCAAATGCGAAAGGCAAGCTTGAAGTTCACTGCAAGCGCGTGCGCCTCAATCTTGGGATTGAACAGAGCCGCCCGATACCGTCTGGAGGCAGTTTATGTTTGCATCCGGCCCGTCGAGACGCTTTACCTCGGCAAACGACTCGTGGATAAGCTGTATTGCACGTCTGGTTTGCGTCGAGCCCCGTTCGGTTTAGCATAATCGCGTCGGATCAAGGAGAGCATTGCCATGGACCGCCGCACGGCCATCTGCATCGTTGGTTCCCTTGCTCTGATCGGCTCCATGGCCCCCCTGTGCGCCAACCCACCGGACGTGATCACCGCGGAGTATCGTCAACTTGCCGCACAAATCGCTGCCGCGGATTTCTCAAGCGAGGCGTACCAACGCTTGGAACGGGAAACCCGACGCCTGGACGCCTTGATTCGGCCCGGCGACCGCGCCCCGGTGGACGTTGTTCTGCGTCGCACGCGCGCCCTGTTGACTCATCTCCGCACCCGACCTGACGCGCCCGACCTTACCGCCGAAGAACAGCAGTTGGGCGCACTCGAAGCACGTGCGCGAGCCGCCGTGCCAGCTCAGTCCACCGCCGAATCGGAACCCGACGCACTGTTTGTCGAGGCCTGTCAACTTCGCCGCCGAATTGCGTTCCAAAACCCGTTGCTGAGTTTCGATCGAATCCTTTTTCTACTTCACCACAAACAAGCCCGCGGCGAACGGCACATGGTTGACCAGTACTTCGGTTTCAACGCTCGCAAGGGGGGCGGGGTGTATGTGCTGGAACATCCCTGGGGACCCTCGCCGACGGTTCGAAAGTTGCTGGAGGGCGTACCGGTCGCCAATGGTCGCCTACGCGGGCGTACACTCGACGACGGTTCGTTCATCGCACTCGATCTGGACTGGGATGCCACACGAATCGCCTTCGCGTGGACCGAGGCGCGCTGGGAAGTGCCTGCCGACGCCGACTGGTCCACTCAGCCTTGGTCACGGGAGGAGTGTCACCTCCGGCCGCCCTCGTACCACCACTACTACTGGCATCCGGAAAGCTGCTACCACCTGTTTCTCTACGATCTCCATCGTGGGGAACTACGCCAACTCACCGACGGTCCCTGGAACGACTACGACCCTTGCTTCCTTCCTGATGGGCGCATCGTGTTCGTCTCCGAACGTGTCGGGGCCAACGTCCGCTGTGGTCAGCGCTGGTGTCCTTCGGCCACCCTGCATGCCGTAAGGGATGACGGCCGCCAACTTGAAACCCTCAGCTTTCACGAAACCAACGAGTGGCAACCCTCGGTGGCCCACGATGGTCGCATCGTCTACACGCGGTGGGATTACGTGGATCGGGACAACGACGTCGCTCACCACCTGTGGGTCTGCAATCCGGACGGCACCGATCCACGCGCACTGCATGGCAACTATCCCACCCGGCGCGAAGTTCGCCCTTGGATGGAACTGGGATTTCGCGCCGTTCCTGGACGACCGACCTTCATGGCCATCGCCGCCCCCCATCACGGTGAGAACTATGGGTCCGTCATCCTCGTGGACCCTACACGACCAGATGACGGTGCCATGTCGCAAGTGCAACGACTTACCCCGGAGGTGCCATTCCCCGAAGCGGAATCCGCGCCGGGTGTTCCCCACGATCGCGGCCGCCACGCGCCCACTGCAGAAGTGTTCGGTCAACCGTGGCCGCTGGACGAGGACTTCTTCTTGTGTGTCTGGGATCCAAACCAACGCCACTATGCACTCACGCTGGCCGACAGCTTTGGCAATCGAGAAATCCTGTATCGCGATCCCCAGGTTCCCGCACTCGATCCAATACCGTTTCAGCCACGCCCACGGCCGCCCATCCGACCGCGCATGACTCATGAGCCGGGTGCACCGTTGACGATGGCCACCGTGCTAGTCGCCAATGTGTATATAAGCGAACGGCCTTTCCCGAATGGACTTCGGATTGCTGCTCTGCGCATCGTGCAACTATTCGGCAAAGACACAGCCTATCTTGACGTGCCTCGCATTGGCTTCGCCGATGAGTGCATTGCCCGTGGCGTTCTGGGCACTGTGCCGGTCGAAGAGGATGGAAGCGCTTATTTTCTGCTTCCACCCAACGTCGAGGTGTATTTCCAAGCGCTTGACGTCCAGGGCCGCGCAGTGCAAACCATGCGCTCCGGCACCTACGCGCATTCGGGTGAACTGCTCGCGTGCGTGGGCTGTCACGAACCGCGTCACACTACGCCTCCGCCTGGCACAATGCCGAAAGCCCTTCAACGACCTCCCTCCGCCTTGAAGCCTGGCCCCCCTGGTTCCTATCCGCTCACCTTTACGCGGTTGGTCCAGCCGGTCCTCGATCGCCACTGCACCCAATGCCATGACGGGCGCGATCCGCGCCGCCCTGATTTGCGCGGGGAGCTATTCGAAACCGTTCGAGAGCCCGGTAAAGCTGTCAGTGCGCCCGAGTGGCTCAACGGTGTTCGGAACGCGCACCACGGATGGACCCGTTCCTATAAGTCCCTCTCACGCGTCGCGTGGGCCATGGGAGGGGGCAATGGCATCATTTTCCGACAAGAACAATATTCCATACCGGGCCGCGTCGGCGCACGCGCAGCGCCGTTGGCGGTCATGCTCAGTCAAGGACACCACGACATCCGCCTCTCGCCCGACGATTGGGAACGCCTGTACACGTGGCTCGACTGCAACAGTGTGTTCTACGGAGCCTACCGCGAACCGCTTCGCCAAGCGCTGGGTGAACTTGTCCCGCCCAGGCTCGGCTTTTTACCAGACTTCGTACGATGACAGTTTGCGCACCGAGTGCAGCTTCGCTACTAGAGTTTGGTTGACAGTCCCGGAACACCCCTGGATATGCCAAGCTAGCACCAAAGTGCCACGCAAAGCGCTATCCGCGTCCAACCTCTGCCTGCGATTCACTTGCCTGGTGCCAAGCAAAGTCAACGGCAGCTTTGCGGGAACCGCCAAACAGGAAGTCCTGATCACCCGCCGATTCACCTATCGCCGCCGTAAACGGCATGGTCGTACCTGCATCGTAAACCGCATGCAACACAAACGCTGTTCCCGTCGCAGGCTCGAGGACGCTCCAGTCTGCATTCTACCCATGAGAAAAGCTTTCTCGACCACTCTGACTCGCATCAAAACCGCGCTGTGGAGTTTGCCACCGTGTACGACGTCGTACTTCCCGACTCCTTCGCGGAAAAAATGTAGGTTGTGCACTCTTAGGTTTGGGAGCTGTTGTGAGACCCACGACCGCCCCAAGAAAGGAGTCCTACATGAAGCGTGGTCGTGAACGCCGTGATCCTGGCCGGGCACCTCCCCCGTGACCCGAACCTGCGAACGACACCCAAGGGAACACCTGTCGCCCACCTGGGACTGGCCGTGCCTCGGATCGCTACGGGATCGAACGGTTCGGATCCACCGCCGCCCTGTTTCGTGGACGTGACGGTCTGGGGGCACCTGGCAGAGGTTTGTCAGCAACACCCGTGGAAAGGTACTCCGGTGTTGGTTGAGGGGAGCTTGGCCCTGGGCTGGTGGGAGGGAAGGAGGGGGATCGTCGGCAGCAGATGCGGGTGGTGGCTCAGCGGGTCCAGTTTCTGAGGACTGCAGGCCACAGCCGGACCGAGGGGGTCGGGGGTAACTCAGCGGGCCGCTTGAGCCCACGGGTGGCTCTACCAGAGGCTAGACCAGAGCTGCAGGTCTCTAGCCGCCGAACGTGACTGAGGAGCCCAAGCGCCGCTGTTGAGCCAAGACCTTGACTTCCTGGGAATGGCTGTGCAGTAGGGGGTACGTTGGGGGGATGTAGAACGGAGGTAAGACCCACTGGGCCAGACTAGGTGGTTGTGCAAGCCGCGATTTCGGAATGGGGCCATAGGAGCCGGCGGCTTGTGTAGACCGCGGCGCCGAGGCGCAGTGCCCGGGGGAAGACCGTGGTGCGGATCGACATGACACCGTTATGCGGTGGCCGGAGTGCTTCTCCACGCCTTGGCGGTCGACGGAGGGTCACCTCTGGAAGGGGGAGCTTCGTACCATGGCTGGGACTCGGGGCACTACTTGCTCATGGTTGGGGCTAGTGTTCTGTACCCTGGGTGTTTGGGTTGGGTGGGAGGCGACGTGTGAGTTCAACCCAGGGGCAGACGCTGGGGGAAATTCTCCTGAACAGATGGATCATCAATGAGATATGGTGATGTTCGAATGCGCGGCATTTGGGATTTAGCCATCCCTGGTGCGTCTCCAATCCCCTCCCAGTGGAATGTTCATACTCGGATGTCCGGAGGGTTGGGAGCATTCGGCGGGACCCTGCACATAACCGGACGGCGACGCACATGATCGAGCGCAACCGTTTCTGTGCGCTGGTCGGATAGCCAGTTTAAGAGTATCATAAATTCGAAATGGAGCACGATAAGAGTGCAGGAACCAAGATCCAGACGCCCGCGCGACGATGACTCAGAAGGCCGGCCCACACCTATGCAAGGGATGCTGGTGTGGCTGGTGATCCTGGCCCTGTTTTTTGGCCTGTTTCATCTGTTGGCTAACACACAAGAGCGTCCACGTCGGCTGAGCTACTACCCCGAGTTCGTGCAATTGGTCGAGTCCGGGCGAATCGCTGAGTGCGAGATCGTGTTGGAAGTGTCCGGTTTGCAGTACATCACCGGCGAGATCCGCCCCGACACGCCCGGCGGCAAACCGGTGAAATTCCGGACGGATGTGGTCGTCACGGACAACCTACCGCAGTGGCTGACCGAACACAGAGTGCCGTTCCGATTCCGGCCCCAGAACCCGGTATTTTGGCAGATCGTGACCAGCGCGATTCCGTTCTTGATCCTCATGGGGCTGCTCTACTTCCTGGTGGTGCGGCAAATGCGTATGGTCGGCCGCGGCGCCATGAGCTTCGGAAAGAGCCGAGCCAAGCTGCTCACTCGGATGAAAAACCGCATCACGTTCGACGACGTGGCGGGCATCGACGAAGCACGCGAAGAAGTTCAGGAAATCATTGAGTTTCTCAAAAACCCAAAGAAGTTCCAGCGACTGGGGGGCCGGATTCCCAAAGGCGTGCTCCTGGTGGGCCCGCCGGGCACGGGCAAGACGCTATTGGCGAAGGCCATTGCGGGCGAGGCGAACGTGCCGTTCTTCAGCATCAGCGGCTCGGACTTCGTCGAGATGTTCGTCGGGGTCGGAGCGTCGCGCGTGCGCGACATGTTCGAGCAAGGCAAGCGACATGCCCCGTGCATCATCTTCATTGACGAAATCGACGCCGTCGGTCGCAGCCGCTTCAGTGGCATCGGCGGGGGTCACGACGAACGGGAGCAAACGCTCAACGCGCTGCTCGTGGAGATGGATGGCTTCGACACGAAGGAAGGCGTCATCATCATCGCGGCGACCAACCGGCCCGACGTACTTGACCCGGCGCTGCTGCGCCCTGGCCGGTTCGACCGACAAATCTACGTGGACTTGCCTAACCTAGAAGGCCGGGAAAAGATTCTTCGGATTCATGCGCGTCGGGTACGCTTGGCGCCGGATGTGGACCTGCACAAGATCGCGCGGGGCACGCCGGGCTTTTCGGGCGCGGATTTGGAAAACCTGATCAACGAGGCGGCGCTGTTGGCCGCCCGCCGCGATGCAGAGATGGTCACGCAGGCAGACCTGGAGGAAGCGCGCGACAAGGTCCGTTGGGGACGGGAGCGGCGCAGTCGGATTCCGGACGAACAAGAGCGGCGGCTGACCGCATACCACGAGGCCGGGCATGCGGTGGTCATGCAAGTGCTCGGGCCGGAACCTCTTCACAAGGTCACCATCATCCCTCGCGGCCGGTCGCTGGGCGCCACGATGCAATTGCCCGAGCGCGACCGGTACACGGAAAGTCGGAGCAAGCTACTGCGCATGATCACGGGGTTGATGGGCGGACGCGCAGCCGAAGAGCTCGTGTTTAACGACGTGACCACCGGCGCTCAGATGGATCTCCGGCAGGCGACCGAGATCGCGCGAATGATGGTCTGCGAGTGGGGAATGAGCGACGAACTCGGCCCCCGGATGTACGCGGAACGGGAAGAGCTACTCTTCCTGGGTCGAGAGATTTCCCGCACGCAAACCTACAGCGAGGCCACCGCGCAGCGCATCGATGCCGAGATCAACCGAATCCTTCGCCAGTGCCACGACGAGGCCGTGCGAATCTTGCGGGAGTACTCCGAGGCGTTGCACACCATCGCGCACGAGCTGCTGAAGCGCGAGACGCTGGATGGCAGCGAATTGGCCGAGATCATTCGGCGTTGCTCCGCACTGTCCGCCGAGTCTGTCACGACGGCGCCGTCCTCATCGGACCCTGCCACCGCGGCGCGCCCTCCCACCTGAGCAGAGGACACCGCCGTCATGCCTCGTACGCCGTTGCCGTGGCAATGCCGCGACCGGTGGTTGGTCACCGGCCCCCGAACGCTGGTGATGGGAATCCTCAACCTGACCCCCGATTCCTTTTTCGACGGAGGCAAGTGGACCGATCCGGACGCGGCGGTGTCGCACGCGTTGACAATGGCTCGGGATGGAGCGGACATCATCGATCTCGGCGGAGAATCCACACGGCCGGGCGCTCAACCCGTTCCGCCGGACGTGGAGCTGGAACGTGTGATGCCGGTTCTTCGCCGGTTGCGAATGGTGGCCCCGGACCTCGTCATCTCGGTCGACACGCGCCGCGGCATCGTGGCCCGAGCGGCGTTGGAGGCAGGCGCCCATATCATCAACGACGTGTCGGCCCTGTCCGATCCGGAGACGGTGGCCGCGGTGGCCGAGTACGGAGCCGGAGTCGTTCTCATGCATATGCAAGGCGAACCGGCCACGATGCAGGACCACCCGCAGTATGCGGACGTCACCCGCGAGGTGGTCGAATTTCTCCGCCACCGCATGGCGGCGGTAGAACGGTTGGGGGTGCGTCGCGACTGTATAGTGCTCGATCCCGGGATTGGCTTCGGGAAAACGCCGGCCCACAACCTTCAATTGATTCGCGATCTGCCCGCGCTGGTCCGCTTGGGCCGTCCCGTGTTGATCGGTGTATCACGGAAGAGCATTGTGGGACATCTCACAGGCCGTCCGGTCCAACAGCGTCTGCCCGGGACTCTGGCCCTGACGACCATTGCCGTGCTCCGCGGCGCTTCCATCGTTCGCGCGCACGACGTTCGAGAAACTTGCGACGCGTTACGCGTCACGGATAGGATGCTGGCCGAGGTGTGCGATGCCCTGGACGTGGACTGAACGAATTCCCTGGCCTGGCATCACGGGGATCTTGGAGATTCTCGTGCTGGCACTTTTGTTCCATTTCACGTTCCAGTTTTTCCAAGGCACTCGCGGGGCTCAAGTGCTCACCGGTCTAGTGGTCATCGTTCTATTGCTGACGGGGCTGACTCGCCTGTTTCGGATGGAGGCGTTGTATTGGCTGTTGCAACGTTTCTCGGTGTATTTGGCGATTGCATTGCTGATTATTTTTCAGCCAGAGATTCGTCGTGCGCTGGCGGAGGTGGGCAAACCGCCCTTGATCGGAGTCCCCGCGGCAGACCGCAGCTTGGTGGAGGCCATTGTCAAAGCGGTTCAAACCTTGTCGGACCGGAAAATCGGGGCGTTGATCGCCATCGAGCGCCAAATCGGGACGCGGCCGATTCAGGAAACGGGCACTCCTATCGATGCCCAGGTGTCGGCGGAATTACTCGCCACTTTGTTCCACCCGCACACCCCGCTCCACGATGGGGGCGTGATCATCCGAGGCAACCGCATCGTGGCCGCGGGTTGCGTGTTCCCGCTGTCCCAGCAGGATCAAGCCCGGACGTTGGGGACCCGCCACCGAGCCGCGTTGGGCATCACCGAGGAAACCGATGCCTTGGTCATCGTCGTCTCCGAAGAAACCGGAACGATTTCCGTGGCGCTCGGCGGCCGATTGCGTCGTGGACTCGACAGCGAACGACTGCATCGCGTCCTCACGTCCATCCTGTCGCGCTCTCGGCGTCGGCTCGCTCAGCTCTCCACCTCCGAGGAGGTTCTCACGGACGAGGAGGAGGACTCCCATGGATAACCTGGGCCTCCACCCGGCCGCATCCCGCCGGCACTGGATTTTTTCGTTCGGACTCTCCATCCTCCTGGCCACGATCGCCTGGTATGCCATTCGGGAAGCGATCAGCTTCGAGTCCGTGGTCCGGGACGTTCCCATCCACATCGAAGTCGGCAAAGACTTGACCGTCCTGGACCAGAGTCCGGAGGTGGCGGACGTCTGGTTCCGCGGTGCGCGCGACGATCTCGTTCAGCTGGACCGCGAGCATATCTACATCGAAGTGCGACCCACCGGATCCCAAGGCGCCGGGGTACGTCAAATGGTTCGGCTTGGTGCGCGCAACGTGCACGTGTGGACGCGTGCCCGCGTGATCCGCATCGATCCGCCCACCGTTTCATTTTCGGTGGACCGCAAGGGCCAGCGAGAAGTGTCCGTGCGGCCGGAGTTGCAAGATACGGTGCCCGCGGGATACGACGTGGCGAGCGTGAGCTGTAGCCCGGCCACTGTGACCCTTCGCGGACCTCAGTCGCTACTCGAACATGTCCCCTACGTGCGCACCGCGCCCATTGACTTGCAAGGACGCGTACAGTCCTTCCGCGTGCGAGTTCCCCTAGTACCGCCGCCGGACATCTCGTCGGCGCGGCTGGAGCCGGACCGAGTCGTCGTGGATGTACAGCTGGTCGAAGGGTCCGACACCCGAGAGTTTCCCGAGATCCCGGTGATGCTTCTCGTGCGCCCGGGAAAACTTTGCGCGGTCGACATCCGTCCGGCCACGGTGACCATCACGCTCCAGGGACGGCCGGAAGCCCTGGCGCGGGCCGGTGGCTTGCTCAGTGCAGTGGTCGACGCCGTGGATCTGGAGCCGGGGCAAACCTATGAGGTACGCGTGCGGGCGCTTCCGCCTCCGGGCACCCGGGTGGCCAACATCTCCCCTTCTGCGGTACAAGTAACCGTTCGTCCATGAATTGGCATTTCCAACCCATGAACTCTCATCGGATCGTCCCAGCGGGAATACTCGCACTCCTATGCCTTGGAGTGGCAGTGTTAGGGCAATCGCAAGCGCCGGCTTCCACGAATGTGGCCCCTCGCCAAAGTCAGACGTCTACGAACGACGAGACTGAGCGCAAAGTAGAACCGGTCCTCGAGGAAGCTTTTTTCCAGGCGCGGCTGGGCAACCACGAGCGAGCGATCCCGCTGTTCCAACAGGTGTTGCAAACCGTGCCCAACCACCGCCGCGCCTTGTTTGGACTGGGCACTTCCTACATCGCGATGCAAAAGTACGCCGAGGCGACCAACGTGCTATGGCGGTCCATTCAGCTCGACCGCAGCGACTACTACGCGCTCAACAACCTGGCGTGGATTTTCGCGGCCGCCCAGGACATTCGCTTTCGGGATGGAAAACGAGCGATCCAGCTGGCGCAGGAAGCGTTGCTGCATGCGCCGACGGACTACCGTGTCTGGAGCACACTGGCGGAGGCCTACTACATCGCCGGGGAGTACGCTCGTGCCCGCCGAGCTGCGGAAGAGGCTCTACGCATCGTGCAGCAGTTGAACCTGCCCACGAACACGGTCCAAGAGTATCAACAACAAGTTCAACGCTGCCGAGCCGCGGAGCAAGCGATGAATATTCTGGAATGACCCTCGCGCCGATCGCACCGGTCGGAACTTCCAGTGCCACGCGTAGTCGAACTGTGCGTGGAAACATTCATGGCCGTCCGGTCCGGCGTAATGTCTGGTCAGCCACACCCGTTGGATGTTCTTCACCAGGACGCGCCGCGCGCGATCCAGCCCATAAAAATGCTGCCCGGTGATGCACGAGCCGGTTCCTGGCTGGTCCGTCCTTCCGCTCGTCCGTCCGGCCCCCTTCGAGCGAAAGTCAGAAATACTCGAAGCGCCGCGCCCAGGCCCGGACAGATTGTCCACCCGATCCGTCCAATGGTTGGATCCGGCCGGATCTTGCCCCTTCCACCTTGATCATCGCTCGACGCTCAGCTTTTCCTGGGCCTAGAGCACTCCAGACATCTGCGGATTTTCTTGAAGAGTCAGCACGTCAAGTGGCCCGGTTCAGTGGCGGGCCAAAACAAAACTCCCCGCCCCGCAGATGCATCGGGAAGGGGGAAGTGCCCGGAGGAGGGAACGACACCCAGATCCACTGCACAGCGGCCACTGAAGAATCGAACGCAACTGTCTTTGGTCGATCTGGGGCCGGTCCGAAAGGAACACACCTAATCTCTGCAGTGACAACGGACAGCCCGACCGGAGGTTTCAACCCGTGTGGTGGACATTGCAGCGAGCTTGGTCTTGCTGCTGAGGTAGTCCAAGTGGGCCCTCCACATTACGAGGATGATCCTGCGGCCGGTCTGGCAGAGCCGCCGTGCACAGCGTCGCACAACCATCGGTACCAACAGTCGTAGCCCGTGGCACTGCTTAGAATTCGAAACGTGAAAAGCGACTTGGATTTTCCCTGTTGATGTTCCCTTTCCATGCCGTAGACGTGACCTGATCCTAGCCCTGCGCAGCCAGGTTTAGGCCGACATCGGCCTACCTCGGTGAAGGTCTCTCCAGCGCTGCGTCGGCTCCGCTTGCTGAGGATCGCGAGCGGTCGGTCACCGACGCCGGAGCCGTCCGCGTACCGGAATGGCCGCGCGTGGGTGCCTCGGCTGTCTGCGCCTGGCCACCGCGGGCACGGCTCAAAAATTGCACCCGCTGGGCCACCACCCGCATCTGCTGCCGACGATCCCCATCCTTCCCTTCCCACCGGTCCAGCGTCAGACTCCCCTGTACCAACACCG
>Ga0272449_1004749_pt1 | contig 10937 bp, 9 predicted proteins | sample YNPCB0241_FD_198679 | JGI IMG/M metagenome (GOLD analysis project Ga0272449, IMG submission 198679) | Hot spring sediment microbial communities from Yellowstone National Park, WY, United States - YNP-CB-024-1 | ecosystem: Environmental > Aquatic > Thermal springs > Hot (42-90C) > Sediment...
GTCCTTCGTGCAGCGGGTCGATGCCAAGGCGTTGGAGGAGGCGCTGGGAGGATGGGTAGAGGAGGAAGAGGCTCTCAGTGTGGACGGGAAGGTGCTGCGGGGGAGTCAGCGGGGAGGGGAAAGGGCTTTAGAGGTTCTGGCGGCAGTGGGGCAGAGGATGGGGCAAGTGTGGGGGCAGCGGGTGGTGGACGGGGAAGAAGAGGCAGCGGTGTTGGCGTTGCTGAGGGCCCTGCCGTTGGAGGGGAAGGTGGTGACCTTGGATGCGGGGCTGATGGAGCGGCCGGTGGTGAAAGCCATCGGGGAAAAAGGGGGTACTCCCTTGGGGTGTTGAAGGACAACCAGCCGGAGGTGAAGGAAGCCGTAAGGGTGTGGGTGGAAGGGGAGGGGAGGGAGGCCGCGGACCTGGTCACGGTGGACAAGAGGCATGGGCGGATAGAGGAGCGGTCTCTCTGGTGGGTAGAGGCTGGGGAGTTGGGGAGGTATCTGGGGGAGGAGTTGGACTGGCCTGGGGTGACGGTGTGCGGGCGGATTCGGCGGGTGCGGTGGGTGGGGGAGGGGAAGGAGCGGGAAGTGGAGGAGCACCTGTGGGTGTGCAGTGCGCCTGGGGAGTGGGCGACGCCGGAGCGGGTGCAGAGGTGGTTGCGGGGGCACTGGGGGATAGAGAACCGGGTGTTCTGGGTGCGCGATGTGAGTTACGGGGAGGACCGGTGGCCTGGGCGGAAGATAGGGCCTGCCCTGGCCGCCTTGCGGGATGGGGCCTTGAACCTGATCCGTGGGTTGGGGTATCGGTACGTCCCCGATGCCTGACGGGCTTTCTCCGTGCCTTCGGTGCGCTTTCTCCATTGTCTGTTGGCGCCTTTGTAAAAACACTGAAAAGCCCTGGGCGGCGGCCCCGAGTCCAGCAAGGCCGGGCCAACGTCTCCTTATCTCCCGCCCTCCTTTCCCTTCAACAGGGAGGAGGGGTGAGGTTGATCCCGTGTCCTCCGTTTTGACTTGCTGCCAGCCTCTGGGTATAATGCGCTGTACCTATCTTGTAGAAAAGGGATGCGCACCCCATAGACCGCTTGGAGGGGGCATGGGCGCTAGGGCTCACCTGAAGATTTATGCTGCGCTAGGGGAGGCCGGGGGGAAGGTCTACGACATCCCCCTCTCCCGGCCCGCGGAGGTGGGGGAACTGCTGGAGGCGTTCGCCCGCCAGGCCGGTTTCCACTCCCAGCTCTTTGAGCCCTCAGGAGAGATCAAGCGCAGTTTTGTGGTCCTCGTCAACGGGACCAGCATCTACCACCGGCAGGGGCTGAAGACGCCCATCCAAGATGGCGACGAGATCGCCGTGCTCTCCTTTGTCACGGGCGGGTAGTCAAGAAAGGAGGCGGCCTATGCGTATCGTCATCCTGGGCAACGGCTTTGCAGGGGCGAGCGCGCTGGAGACGATCCTGCAGCACGGCGCAGCAGCCCACGTCACCCTCATCTCCGGAGAGGACCACGGGTTCTACTCCCCTGCCTCCCTCTTCGCTTACCTGGAGGGCCGGGTCAGCCGGTCCAACCTGTTCCTGCGGGACAAGGGAGCCTATGCGGAGGCCGGCATCCAGGCCATCTTCGGCAAGAAGGCCGTCCGGCTGGATGCCGCGCAGAAGGCGGTCCACCTGGAAGATGGGACCCGGGTGCCCTACGACCGCCTCCTGATCGCGACGGGCGCCGGCACCGCGCCCCTCGGGGTGCCGGGGGAGGCCCACCGAGGCGTGTTCAAATTGGACACCCTGGCCGACGCCGAGGCGATCCTGGCGCACAGGGGCCACCGGGTCGTCGTCGCCGGAGCCGGGCGCATCGGGGTGGAACTGGCAGCGGTCCTGCGGGAAAAGGGAGCCGAAGTGACGCTGGTGGAGGTCGCGCCCACCATCCTACCGGGGGTGTTTGACCCGGAGATCGTCCGCCTCATCCTGGACCGCCTCTGGAAGCACGGGGTGCAGGTCTACCTGGAAGAGAGGATCGTGGAGGTCTCTGGCAACCCAGTGGAGGGCGTCCGCACCGACCGACGGACGATCCCCTGCGACACAGTGATCGTCGCCATCGGGCGGCGCCCCAACGTGGGCTTCGTGGACGGCAGGTTCCGCCTGGGGGAGACGGGCGGCATCTGGGTGGACGAGCACCTGCGGGCCAGCGAGGACGTCTACGCCGCGGGGGACTGCGCGGAGACAGCGGATTTCCTCGGCCGGCGTGCCCTCAACGCCGTCATCCCCAAGGCGGTGGAGACGGGCCACCTGGCTGCCCTGAACATGCTGGGCTACCCCATCCCGTACCAGGGGTCCATCAACGCCAACGTGCTGATCGTCTTCGGGCGGGCCTTCTTCTCCATCGGCCTGATGGAGGGGGAGAAGGTGCGCAAAGGGGTGGGGGACAGGCTCCACCTGTTCTACGTGCTGCCGGAGGGGCGGCTTGTGGGGGCCCAGTTCGCTGGCGAATTCCCCGAGGCGGCCCAGGCCCTCTCCGCCATCCGGCGGGAGATCCGGGTGGCGGGGGAGTTCCGCTTTGACGCGCTGCGCAGGCGCTTGCTGCTGCCAGCCGTGTACCCCTCGCCGCCGCGTTGAGGGCGAACGAAAAAGGCCCTGGGGGCGGACCTGCCCCCAGGGCCTTTCGCGTGGGCGCTTTCCCGTCAGCGGGCTGCCGCCGCGGGCCCCTTGCTCTGCTCCCGGAGCTTGCTGGCCTCCATGGCTTTGAGGAACTCCCCGGCCTTCACCGGCTCGGTGTAGGTGATGGCCTTCACCGAGCAGTACTTCACGCACTCCGGGTCGCCGCCGCACAAGTCGCACTTGATGAGGCGCCCGCTCACGGCATCAAAGTCAATGGCCCCATAGGGGCAGTTGAACATGCACAGGCGGCAGCCGATGCACAGGTCAGGGTTGATCACCACCGCCCCGGTCTCTTTGTGCCGACCGATGGCCCCTGCCACGCCGCACACCTTGATGCACGGGGCATCTTCGCACTGGTAACAGACCAGGGGGACGGCGTCGCAGGTTTTCTCCCAGCGGAAGGCTTTGATCCGCGATCGGGTGCGGCTGAACTCCCCCGTGTGCTGGAAGGAGCAGGCCATCTCGCACAGGCCGCAACCGATGCAGCGGTCGGGATCCACCACCAGCATCTTCGCAGTCATCTTACGCCTCCTTCCGCTCCAGGCTGAGATCGGCCAGGCCCAGTTCCTCCAGTTTCTCCTTGGTGGGCACGCCCTTCTCATCCCACCCGCGGATGCGGCAGTAGTCGGCCAGCATCTGCGCGAAGTGTTCTGGAGGCACCACGTGGCCGGCCGTGGGGCCGGACTTCAGGGGATCTTCGGTCATGCGGGGCGGCAGGGTTGCCACGTCTTCCCACTTCATCCCTTCCCGCAGGTTGAAGAGCCAGGTGAGGTTCGTGATCCGCTCTCCGGCCTTCTCAAACTCCTTGACGTCCTTGTACTCCTCAAAGCCCGTGGCGGGCCAGAGCATGGCCGTCAGGCGCTCGTTGTTCCAGCAGTCAAAGTCGCAGATCTCCATAGAGAACTTGGCCGCGTACTGGTGCTGCTGCTCCGCCACGACCTTGGCCTTGTTCTCCGGGCTCCAGCGCTCCAGTTTGACCGGCTCAGCCCCCAGCCAGAAGGCCCCGAGCACCTCCGGCCCGATGGGCCAGGAGCGCAGGTGGCACCCGCCCCGGTCCGAGGTGGCGTAGGAGAGGGCCATGGAGATGGACCCCTTCGGCTCGTAGGCCGGGAGTTCCATCCCTTTGATGGTCACCGCATACCGCTCGGAGCCCCTGCCGATCTGGGCGGCAGCCCGCTTGAGGCCCTCCGCCAGGACGTCGCCCAGGCCCTCCCGCTTGGCGATCTTGTGCACCATCTGGACCATGGCCTCGCCGTTACCGAAGACGAGGTGGACGCCGTCGGTGTCCTTCTCCGTGAGGATGCCCCTCTCAAAGAGTTCCATGGCCCAGGCGATGCAGTCGCCTGTGGAGATGGTATCCAGGCCGTAGAAGTCGCAGAGGTAGTTGGCATGGACGATGGCGTTGATGTCGTCCACCCCACAGTTGGAGCCGAGGGCGAAGATGGTCTCGTACTCCGGGCCCTCCACTTTGGTGTCGGCGTAGGGCCCCGTCTGCACCTCCACGTAGTTGCCGCAGCCCACCGGGCAGGAGTAGCAAGCGTGTCGCTTGGTCGTCATCTTGAGGATGACGTTGGCGTCAATCTTCGGCGCGCCAGCGAACACGCCATCGGAGAAGTTGTAGGCGGGGAAGGTGCCGGTCTCGTTGGTGTACCACATCAGGGAGGGCGAGCCCCACTTGATGCCGAACTGGGCCTCGGGGTTCTCCAACGTATCCTTGATCATGGCCTCCCAGCAGGCCTTCTTGAACTCTTCGGGGTACGCCACACGGACGGAGCCGGTGCCCCGCACGGCGATGGCCTTCAGGTTCTTGGAGCCCATGACGGCCCCCGCGCCTCCCCGGCCGTGCTGGCGGTAGTAACTGGCGGAGATGCAGGCGTACTTCACCAATTGTTCTCCGGCCTGGCCGATCGCCATCACGGCCACCGACTCGCCCAGGTCGGCATGGAGGGCATCTTCGGCTTCGTGGGCGCTCTTGCCCCAGAGGGCCTTGGCATCGCGGATCTCGGTGTGCCCATCCTCAATGAAGAGGTAAACGGGGCTCTTGGCCTTGCCGGTGACGATGAGGCCGTCGTAGCCGGCGAACTTGAGTTCCACTCCGAAGATGCCACCGGCGTGGCTATCCAGGTAGAGCCCGGTCTCGGGCCCTTTGGTGACCACGCAGTACTTGCTGGAAGAGGGGGCAAAGGTGCCAGTCACCGGCCCGGTCCAGACCATGAACGCATTGTCCGGGCTCAGGGGGTCCGTGCCTGGCTTGACGAGGTCCCAGAGGTACCGGGCTCCCAAGCCCTTGCCCCCGATGAACTTGCGGGCCCATTCAAAGTTGAGGGCTTCTTCTGCGATCTTCCCCGTACTCAGGTCTACTTTTAGAACCTTCCCCGTGTATCCGTACGGCATCGGTCCACCCTCCTTTTACGGCTGCCTTCTCACACCGCGCACCAGAAGCCCGACAAAAACACGTGCCAGCCTCCCCCGGGCCCTATCCACCAGGGTTGGCTGGCTTCACCGTGCGCCTTTCATGGCCTCACCCCCTTTCCCTTGCGCGCTGAACACGGACCCCGAGACGACGGCCGAACCTCAGAGGTAAGGACGACAAGGTGTGTTTGCGAGGGATAGTGGCCTAATTTAATTATAAGGGCTAAGAGAGCATTTGTCAAGCACGAGCGCGGGGCTTTCTGTTCTGTATAAAGGTGGATGGGAGAGGCCCTCAGTGGGGACGGGAAGGTGCTGCGGGGGAGTCGGCGGGAAGGGGGAAAAGCCTCAGAGGTTCCGGTGGCAGTGGGGCAGCAGGTGGTGGATGAGGAAGGGGCAGCGCCCGGCGCCAACGCTTGCCGGAAACGTCGCCCCCGTTTATAATGCCCCGGCATTCTTCCCTAGGGAGGGGCGTGTGCAGAGGCGCGTCCTCATGCGGCTTGGCGATATCTTGGCGACGGGCCCCCGGTGGCAGGCCCGAGCCATCGTGGGCGGGCTGGTGGTGCTGGCCGCGCTGGCGGTGGGGCTGTACGTTGCCCTCCTCTCGCCCCTCTACGCCCTGGCCCTGGCGGCGGCCGCCGCCAGCGGCCTCCTCATGCTGCAGAGCACCCAGTGGGGCTTCTTCGGCGTCATCGCCGTCATCTGCCTCATCCCCTTCGGCGCGCTCCCCATAGACATCGGCTTCCGCCCCACCTTCCTGGACGTGGTCCTGGTGGTCCTCTTCTTCGTCTGGGTCTCCCGCATCGTCACCCGGACCCACGGCCCCCTGGTCCTCACGCCGCCGGGGTGGCCGCTCCTCCTCTTCATGCTCCTGGCGGTGGCGGCCTTCGTGGCCGGACTAGCCCACTCCCGGCCCACGGCCACCGTCCTGCGCCACTACGTGGAAATCCTCATGGCCCTGGCCATCTTCTATGTGGTGGTCAACAGCGTCCGCACCCGGGAGCACCTGCGCCAGATCGGCTGGGTCCTCTTCGGCTGCGGGGCCCTGCAGGGGATCCTCGCCGTCGTCCTCTACTACCTGCCCAGCGAATGGACCATCCGCCTCCTCTCCGCCCTGGGGCGGTTCGGCTACCCCACGGGGTCTGCCGTCCTGCGCTACATTGAGGACAACCCCGAACTCCCCCTGCGGGCCACGGGGACCTGCATCGGCCCCAACACCCTGGGCGGGCTCCTCATCCTGGTGCTCGGGTTCGCCATCCCCCAGATGCTGGCCCGCAAGCCCATCGTCCCGCGGTGGATGTCGGTGCCGACAGTGGCGGTCATGGGCCTGGCCCTCTACCTGACCTACTCCCGCACGGCCCTGGTGGGCCTGGCCGCGGCGGCGTTCGTGCTGGGGGTCCTGCGCTACCGGCGCCTGCTCCTGGTCCTCATCCTCGGCGGCCTCCTCCTGCTCCTCCTGCCGCAGGCCCAGTACTACGTGGACCGCCTGGTGGAAGGGCTCCAGTTCGCGGACCGGGCCAACCAGATGCGCCTGGGCGAGTACAAGGACGCCTTCATCCTCATCTCCCGCCACCCGTGGCTGGGGGTGGGGTTTGCCGGCACGCCGGAGATAGATACCTACGTCAGCGTGGCCAGCATTTACCTCCTCATCGCCGAGCAGATGGGCCTGGTGGGGCTGGGGGCCTTCCTCCTCACCATGGCCGTCCTCTTCGGCTTCCTGTGGACGCGGCGCCGAGCCATAGAGGCAGACCGGGAACTGGATGGCATCTTCCTGGGGGCGGCCATGGGCCTGGTGGGCGCGCTGGCCGGCGGCCTCTTTGATCACTACTACTTCAACATGGACTTCCCCAGCACGGTGACCTTCTTCTGGTTCTTCGCCGGGCTCACCGTGGCCTGCGCGCTGGTGGCTTCGCAGGCAGGGGCGGCCGCGCCTTCGGGCGCGGAGGCGCGCCCGACGTGACCTGACGTGGGAGGGAGGTGTGGAGGAACGCCCTCCTCTCCGGCGGGAGGCCCTAGAGCGGGCGCTGGCCTCCCGCACCGTGGGCCGGACCCTGTACTGGTACGAGGCCGTGGACTCCACCAACACGGCCCTCCTGGCCCTGGCTGCAGAGGGCGCGCCGGACGGGGCCGTGACCGTGGCTGAGTACCAGACCGGCGGGCGTGGCCGCGGGGCGCGGCGCTGGTGGGCCCCGCCCCGCACCTGCCTCCTCTTCTCCATCCTCTTCCGGCCGGCCTTCCCCCTCCCCCCTGCCCAGAGCCACCAACTGACCATGCTGTCTTCCCTGGCGGTCTGCGACGCCGTGGCGGAGGTGACGGGGCTTCGGCTCGCCCTCAAGTGGCCCAACGACCTCCTCTTGGAGGGGCGGAAGGTGGGCGGCATCCTCACGGAAGGGGCCTTCGTCGGTGGACGCCTGGCCCACGCCGTGGTTGGGGTGGGCCTGAACGTGAACGTGGACTTCGCCACGGGGCCGGAGGGCGCGGACGGGCGGGAACTGGCGCACCTGGCTGGAGAGGCCACCAGCCTGATGCACCACCTGGGGCGGCCAGTGGACCGCACCGCGCTCCTGCAGGCCATCTTGGAGCGGGTGGACGACCGCTACAGGCGCTTAGCGGAGGGGGAACGGTTCCACGGGGAGTGGAGCCGCCGCCTGGCGACCCTGGGGCAGAGGGTGCGGGTGCAGACAGGGACGGAAACGCTCCTCGGCGTGGCGGAGGCGGTGGATGAGGGCGGCGCGCTCCTCCTGCGCGGGGAGGACGGCCGCCTCCGCCGCATCCTGGCGGGGGACGTGACGCAGTTGCGCTCGGTGTGACGGCTCTCTGGAAGGAGGTGGCGCCATGAAAGCGTGGGTGTTGCAAGGGGCCGGCTCCCTGGAACTGGCGGACGTGCCGCAGCCGGAGCCGGAGGCCGGCCAGGTCCTCATCGCCGTGGACTACTGCGGCATCTGCGGCTCGGACCTGGAGGCCTACGAACTGGGGATGTACGAGCCGGGCATGGTCGTCGGCCACGAGTTCGCCGGACACATCGCCGCCGTGGGCCCGAGCGTGCAGGGGTGGGAGGTGGGGACGCCCGTGAGCGTGAGCGACGCCATCCCCTGCATGGCCTGCCGCATGTGCCGCCGCGGCGCGCTCACCCAGTGCGAATCCCTCGTCATGATCGGCGTGACGGTGCCCGGGGCCCTGGCCGAGTACGTGGCGGTGCCTGTGGAGGGGGTGTACCGCCTCCCCAAGGGCCTGGACACGCGCCGGGCGGCCCTGGCCGAGCCCCTCTCCATCGCCCTCCATGCCGTGAACCGTTCGTCCCTGCGGCCGGGGGACCGGGCCCTGGTGCTGGGCGCGGGCCCTATCGGCCTCCTGGTGCTGCAGGCGGCGCGCCTGGCCGGCGCGCTGGAGGTCTACGTGGTGGAGCCCAACCCCGCCCGGGCAGCGCTGGCGGCGCGGTTGGGCGCGGCGGAGGTCCTGGACCCCACCCGGACGAACCTGGCGGTGCGCCTCGGGCAGTTGACCGGCGGCACGGGCGTGGAGGTCGCTTTCGTCTGCACGGGGGCGGCGGCCGCCTTTGAGGAGGCAGTGACCCTGGTGGGCAAGGGCGGCCAGATCGTCATGGTGGGCCTGGCCCCAGAGCCAGCCGCGGGGGACCTGATGACCCTGGTCCTGCACGAACTGGACGTGCGCGGGGCCTACCTGGGCCACGGGGAGTTCGCCCAGGCCCTGGCCTTCATCGCCCAGGGCCGGGTGGACGTGGAAAGCCTCATCAGCCGGGAGGTGCCCCTGGAGCGGGCCCTGGAGGACGGCTTCGCCTACCTCCTCAGCGGCGCGCCGGAGGCGGCGAAGGTTCTGGTGCGGGTGCGGGACTGAAGCCCTCTCTGGAGGAGATGACGGTGCTCGGCTCGCTGCGCGCGGCCCTCCAGCGGTACTCCCGCCCCTACCGCCTGTCGCTGGCGGTGGCGCTCTTTTTCTTCACCAGCATGCACCTCCTGACCGCGCCCCTGCCCCTCTACGTAGCCCACCTGGGCGGGAACGCGGTGGCCGTGGGCCTCGTCTCGGGCCTGTTCGCTGGGTCCGCGCTCCTCTCCCGCGTCCCGGTGGGGTGGCTGGCCGACCGGACCCGCCGCTGGTGGCTCCTCCTGGCAGGGTGCGGCATCTACGTCCTGGCCTCGCTGGGGTACCTGGTGGCGCGGTCGGTGCCAGCGGTGCTCGCCCTGCGCGTCTTCCACGGCGTGGGCATCTCCCTCTTCACCACCGGGTACACGGCCCTAGCCGCCGACCTCTCTCCGGCGGACCGACGGGGGGAAGCCCTGGGGCTCGCGGGCACGGCTGGCCCCCTCACCCTCCTCTTCGCCCCGGCCCTGGGCGATGGGGTGCGGCTGGCCTTCGGCTTCGGGCCCGCCTTCCTGCTGGCCGCGGTGGCCGCCTTGGGGGGTCTGGGCCTCCTGGCGCTCCTGCCGCGCCACTCCGGCCACGCCCCTTCGTCCCCCGCCTCTCGGGTGGTGTCCCGTGGGCTGCGCCTTCAGGACGTCCCCTGGGGCGCGGTCCTGGGCCTCGCGGCCTGCGGCAGCGCCTTCTCCGCCCTCTACGCCTTCATGCCCGCCTTCGCTGTGGAGCGGAACCAGGTGACGGCGGCCCCCTTCTTCGCCGCCTTCTCCCTGGCCCTGATCGGGGCGCGGGTCTTCCTGGGGGCAGGGTCTGACCGCTGGGGACGTCGGGCGGTCGTCCTCCCCTCCCTGGCAGCGATGGCCCTCGCCCTCTGGGTGGTGGCCGCCACCCAGAACTGGATGTGGATGGTCGCTGCGGGCCTCCTGGCCGGCGCCGGGCAGGGCGCGGCGCGGGCGGCCCTGGAAGCCGCGGCCGTGGACGGGGCCGATGCCGCGCGGCGGGGGTGGGCCGTCAACGCCGCCTGGCTTGGGTTTGACCTGGGCATTGCTGTGGGGTCGGCGGCCTGGGGCCCGGTGGCCGAGGCCCTGGGGTACGGCCCCATGTTCGGGGTGGCCGGGGCGGTGGGGTTCCTGCTTGCGGGGGTGCTCGCGCTGGGCCCCCGGCGGTAGCGCCGGAGGCCGGAAGGCAGCGGGACCGCAACGCCGTCCTCTTTGACAGCGGGCCCCCTTTTGTGGTACGATGTCCTTGCGGTGGCCCCATCGCCACCGCCTGGTCCCGCGGGACGGCGCAGGGCTGGGGCCTTTGCGCCGGCGGGTTGGGGGTGGCGGCTTCGCTCGCCACCCCTTGCCACCTATCGCCCTTCCAGAAGCGCAACCCATGGGAAGCCTTCTTTCCACCACGGTGAGAGAACGTCCGTTGAAGGCGGTGGTCCTGGCCGCGGGGGAAGGGACGCGCCTCAGGCCCCTCACCTGGGAGCAGCCCAAGCCCATGCTCCCCATCGGCGGGCGCCCCCTCCTGGCCCACACCCTGGAGTGGCTCCGCCGCCACGGGGTGGAGGAAGTGGCCATCAACCTCCACCACCTGCCCCACCTGGTCATGGAGGCCTTCGGCGACGGACGGGCCTTCGGCCTCCGCATCCGCTACTCGGTGGAAGAGGAACTCCTGGGCACGGCCGGAGCCCTGAGCCGCTTCCTGGACTTCTTTGACGCGCGCCCCTTCTACGTGGTCTACGGCGACCTCCTCACCGCGGTGGACCTGGGGGACCTCTTCCGCTTCCACCGGGAGAAGGGGGGCGTGGCCACCGTGGCCCTGTACCGGGTCCCCAACCCCGCCGAGTGCGGCCTGGTGGACGTGGACGAGGCAGGGCGCATCCGCCGCTTCGTGGAGAAGCCCCCTCCGGAAGAGGTCTTCACCGACCTGGCCAACGCCGGCATCTACGTCCTGGAGCCGCAGGTCCTCCGCTACATCCCGCAGGGCCAGTTCTGCGACTTCGGCCGGGATGTCTTCCCGCGGCTCCTGGCGGCGGGG
>Ga0272449_1004750_pt1 | contig 10935 bp, 9 predicted proteins | sample YNPCB0241_FD_198679 | JGI IMG/M metagenome (GOLD analysis project Ga0272449, IMG submission 198679) | Hot spring sediment microbial communities from Yellowstone National Park, WY, United States - YNP-CB-024-1 | ecosystem: Environmental > Aquatic > Thermal springs > Hot (42-90C) > Sediment...
AATCAAATAAATATATTGAAGAGATGTAAAGCCTCCTTTCACTGCTTAATTAGAAAGTGCCTTAGGCACAAGTGCTTTAAGAACTTAATTGAAATGTGCTATTAAGCACGAAGTGCTATTAAGCACATTGTGCTATTAAGCACATTACTTTTAGTAGCCCCGCCCGACTACCCTAAAGTTATAAGGGAGGTTACACCTCCCTTAACCCCTGTAAGAGAAATTGCTTATGAATAAGAAAGTATTTAAGCACCCGCCCACCCACCCTTTATTATCGTTGGAAAGCTTCGCATCGGAGATGCTTCGCTTTCCAACACCTTTTAGTTGTTGAAAAGAAACTCAGCATCTTCACTCTTTGGTAGTAGGCACAATGAAAAAGTGCTTTAAGCACCAAGTGCTTTAAGCACAATGTGCTAATTAAGCACTGAAAAGAGAATTTGTCTCTCTTCACTCTCAAGAATATTTGAATAATAAGGTGCTTTAAGCACGAAGTGCTATGAAGCACATTGTGCTATTAAGCACCTAAGTAGTGTAAAGGTCATCAATATTGGTTTGTACTTTGATTTTTCCAGAGACTAGTTCCACCTTTCCGTCAGGGTATATCTTTGATATTGTCCCTTTCATGTTGAACCTACCAGAGAAAACTTCCATACCAACCTTAGGTTCTTTCACCTTAATAAGTTCTTTATCTACTGAAATGGGCAAATTAACCTCATCAAAAGCTTGTATGAGTTCTTTATTAATTTCCTCTAATTCCTTTTGTGTCAGTTTCTCTTCTATCAATCTTCTTCTTATCTCGGAAACTCTGTTTCTTAAGTTAACTATCTCCGGCAGTATATCGGAAATTTCTTTTCTCTTGAGTTTCTCTAGCTTATCCTCAAGCTCAGATATCTTCCTTTTGTACTCTCTTTTCAAAGCCTCTATCTCCTTTATTTTCTCCTCCAACTCTTCCTTGAGTGTCTCAACTTCCTTCTTCTGGTATTGTAATTCCTTTATAAACTTCTCATGGATATCAATTCCCTCCGAAATCACTTTCAAAGCCTCTTCAATTATTTTATCACTCAACCCCAATTTTTTGGCTATTATTATTGCATTACTGCTACCTGGCATACCCATAACAAGCCTATAAGTAGGTTTTAGAGTTTCCTCATCAAATTCCATGTAAGCATTCTTGAAATATTCCAAGCTCATTGGTAACTTCTTTATCAAAGTATAGTGGGTAGAAACACATACCTTAGCTGCCTTTGAAGCGATTTCTTTGAGTATAGCAACACCCAAAGCTTCACCTTCCCTAGGGTCAGTACCTGTCCCTATCTCATCAATCACAACAAGAGTATTATAATCCGAAATATCAATTATGTTCTTAAGCCTCACAATATGAGCAGCAAAAGTTGACAAATCTCTCTCTATACTTTGTGGGTCTCCTATATCAGCAAGCACCTTATTAAAGTAACCAATAGTACTCTCTTCATCTGCTGGTATCAACAACCCCGAGAGAGCCATAACCGTAAGAAGCCCGATAGTCTTTATTGAAACAGTTTTACCGGCAGTGTTCGGACCAGATATAACCAACCCACCGAAACTATTCCTACCATCGCCCAACTCTACCGTTATCGGAACAGGATTTTTCAAAAACGGGTGTCTAGCACTAATTAACTTCACAATCGGCTTTTGACTCAAATTAGGCTTAGTTGAGTTAGTTATATCAGCATACTTAGACAAAGCATAAAGAACATCAAAATCAGTTATTATTTGAATAATAATGTCAATATTTATAGCAAATTTCCTAATCTCTGAGGTAATATTCCTGAGTATACGCTCAACCTCAACTCTTTCCTCATCAACAAGCTCAAGGTATCTAACCGAATAACTTCTAACAAAGCTTGGCTCAATAAAAGCAGTATGCCCCGTTGACGATATATCCTGAACAAAACCATCAATAGCATTTATGTACTCCATCTTCACAGGTATAACAAACCTGTTATTTCGTATAGTAACAAACTTGTCCTGTAAAAACTCTTCATTGTCAGGGTTTTTTATAAAGTCCTCTAAAATCCTTATTATAGTTAACTCCAATCTCTCCTTTTCAGCTATTATTTTAGCAAGGTTAGGTGTAGCAGTACTTATTATATTCCCATCTCTGTCTATACTTCTTCTTACCAAGTCTTCAAACTCAGAAAAATTGTCATAAAACTCATTTACATTTATAGAGTTTATTATATCCTTTATAGTTCTAAACTCATCAGCAAGATTATCAACAAAAACAATTAAATCCCTGAAATCCCTAAGAAACTCGTATATTCCGTAAATTTGCTTAGGTAAAAGAACTGCTCCTTCCTTCTCCGTTTTCTTCCATACTTCCATCAGAGTGTCATCAATGACAGGAATTTTGAGTCTCTTATAGATACTTTTACCTTTGAGAATCTGCGAATGTTTATACGAGATAGTAGCCATTGCTTCAGAGTACGGCTTAGAATAGGTTATAGGTCTTATGGAAAGAATTCTTTTCTTACCCTCCTGAGTGAAGCAGTAAGAAGAAATTTCTTCAAGAAGAGCATTAAACTCCAAATCAACCAAAGAAGTTTCTAAAATCTCCATACCTATGCCAATTTAGATTTACTTTGAGCGATTCTCTTTATATCGCTTATGTTAACAATTACAATTTTACTATCTTCTAATTCTATCTTTCCCATTTTTACATACCTATTTATTATTTCTTGGCAATCTCTTAGCTGAAGTCCTGACCAGTGTGCTACTTCTTCAACACCAACATTAAGTTCTACTCTATTTGAATCTGGCTTTATAAATGGCTCAGCAAGCATTATTAAAGTCTCAAGTACTCTAGCATCAGGATCAGAAATACTTAGAATTCTAAGTTTCCTCTTCGCATCGTATATTCTTCTAGCAAATATCATCACCAACTTCATAGCCCATTGAACATTTGTTTTAGCCAGATACTCAAAATTATTCCTATCCACTCTTATCAAGGTGACATCAGTTTCAGCTATAACCGTAGCAGTTCTCTTTTCATTATCTATCAAAGCCATCTCACCGAAAATTTCACCCGGACCTATTATATCAATTGTTTTCTCCTTGCCTCCCTGAATCTTAGTTATTCTCACCTTACCTTCTTTTATTATGTAAAGCTCCTCACCAGGCTCAAACTCACAAAATATTATGTCCCCAGCCTTAAACCTAACCTCATGTGACTCAGTTCCCGAAAAATTCATACACTTACTCCACAACTAACTTTATATCTTTACCTTCCTTATTAATTATAACATAATTATCAGACACCTCAACAATTCTTTCACCCATTACAATATCTCCTTCATTAACATAATAAACACCACTTATCCCAAATTCTTGCCTCCCCTCAAGCACCGCAACCTTCTTACCATTTATTAAAAATATACCCTTCAACCTAAAAAATGAAACAACCTCTGGTTGTTCTTTAATAGGTTTGTAAGTATAACTAGCTTCTTCGTTCAAAAATGGCTTTTTAAAAGGATTCCTAAGAGAATAGATATTTCTATACTTCGGTGAAGCATAATTCGGTAGAGAAGTATGACTGTCAACAACAAAGGTTTTATTTTCAACCTCACCACCCTCAGACCTCATCTTAAAATAATCAACAATTGCAGGAACAGAAACCCTTATAGCATTTACCCAAATACCAACAACAACGATTATTAGCACCCACTTAACCAGAGGGTTGTCCATCTTACCACCTTTCAAACCTATTGAACCACTTCTTTATAACTGTAAACTTTTCTTTGTCCATGTTCAAAAACTTAGAGGCACAAACAAAGTCACCTTTCTCGTATCCTATCCTTATCACCTCAGCCAAAAACTCCAAATCAGTATTACCAATTCTCATAAAAACTTTTATCTTGTCACCCCTATCAAGAAGGCAAGCTATATGCTTGTCTATTTTAACCTTTATACCCCCAAAACTTATATCAACCACCGGAATCGGTAAATCCTTGTGCTCATTCAGATTAAAGAACCTCTCATAGCAAAAAAACTGCTCAGCAATATCAGCTAAAGCAACTATCCGTAGTAATTCCCTGAGATCACTAAAATTATTTAAATTAATAGGACTACCTTTACCCAAGAAAATATACCCCAAAAGAGTATCAACTAAAAACAAAGGATAATATAAAAACGATTTCACTCCCTTCAGGGAGTGGTAGTTTATAAAGAATTTCACTTCATTGCTCAACAAATGTCTCTTTTCCCTAGGAAGGAAATACCCATAAGTGGCAAAGCCGTAAATCATGAAAGGCTTAAGGAAATCAGCTGAAGAAATATCATTTACCACAAGCCCAAGATGCTCATACCTACAGTAACTAAGCCAAGGAAGCTGAGAAATAGGCTCTATAAAGGTAGCTAATTCGTAGCTTTTCCTAAGCTCCTCCAAAATAACCGAAACAACATCATCAAAAGTTTTTAATTTCCCGTTGTATTCAGTTATGAATTTTTTAAACGAATCTGAAAATTTTTCAAAACCCTTTTCACCCACATTCTTTATCAAGTTGATACTACAGAAAAGAACACCTTCAACATTATACCTTTCATATTCTCTTTCATGCCTTTTCTGAATAGCAGCCGGCACAAGTATAAGTGCCTTGTTTCCTTCTACCTTTGTTATCTCTGATGGGAAGAAAAACAAATCTTTGCCATACGGCACTAGACAACTTATTCCATAAGGTAGCGGAACATTTAGCTCAGCAGGCAAATCCATCTCAACCTCTAAGTAAACATCATCTATAAGCTTAGAAGGGAAGCACCTAATTTTTAAGTCATCAACAACCAGAAATATTTCATTCCTTATCGACGTCAGGAACTTTAATATATTGATAGCACTCGAGTTCTTCTCCATGTTTTACATTATGATAAATTTTCGGTTTTCTTGTTTCAAGAAATAAAACCATACTAATCCAAAAACACTTTTAACTTATCATAAGCCTTATCAGAAAACATTGCCACTAGCTTTATTGAAGCTATCAAGGAATGTTTATCAATATCCTCTTGCCTCATTCTAACACAATAATCAATAAACCACTTATCAAGAGAAATATCATAGTAGACATAGAAAAAACCAATGCTCTGATTATAGTTGTTAGCTCTGAGTAAGTACTCCATAAGCTCATAGCTTGGTTTCTTATCAAGCACCATAACAGTAGAATAAACACTCACAACCTCAAGCACTTCTTTAGACAAATTAACAAAAACTCTTCTTTCCCTAGAATCTTTCTTTAATGTTACTTTGTATGTCCTACTAGCTACCTCACCATCAAAATAAAATCCTCTCTCAGAATGATTTTTTAGAACAAACAAAATTTCATCATCGGACATATACCCATACGAAAAAATAGGTAAAAGGACAATTAATAAAAGAAACCTTAGAAATTTCATAAATGAAATTATCGGAAAAACCTTCTATGTGCTTATTAGCACATAGTGCTTACTAGCACATTGTGCTTATTAGCACGTAGTGCTTAAAGCTATTTCTTAGCTATTCTATAGAGTGTAGAGAGGCGGAGCCTCTCTATATCAATCTAACTTGAAGAAAAACATAAATCTTCGTATAATTTACCAAAATGAGAGTACAAGAAGCCAAAAAGTTTAAGGTAATATCACCGTTTGAACCCAAAGGTGACCAGCCAAAAGCAATTGAAGAAATAGTAAAAGGATTCACCGAAGAGGGATTAAAAAAGATAACTCTCCTAGGAGTGACAGGAAGTGGCAAAACCTTCACAATGGCTAAAGTGATAGAAAAACTAGGCTTACCTACACTGGTTATTTCACACAACAAAACATTAGCAGCACAACTATATAGGGAATTCAAGCAGTTTTTCCCATACAACGCCGTTGAGTACTTCGTATCCTATTACGATTACTACCAACCAGAAGCCTACATACCACAAACCGATACATACATTGAGAAACAAGCAACAATAAATGACGAAATAGACAGACTCAGAATTTCAGCCACAGCAAGCCTATTAAGTAGAAACGATGTAGTAGTCGTTTCTAGCGTATCTTGCTTATACGGCATAGGTGCACCATCAGAATTTAAAAAATTCCTACTCCTACTGAAAGTAGGAGATAAAATAAATACAAGAGAACTAGCTTACAAGCTATCAGAAATGCAGTACGAAAGAAACGACTACAACTTCACAAGAGCAACTTTCAGGGTCCTAGGTGACAGAATAGACATACACCCAGCATACTCAAGAGACTACCTAAGAATTGAAATATTTGACGATGAAATCGTTGAAATAAAAAGGTATGATGCGTTAAACAACAAACTCATAGAAAAACATGAAAGTGTTGTAGTATACCCTGCTAAACTTTTCGTATCCTCAAGGCAAACTATAGAAGAAACAGTCAAGGAAGTTTTAAAAGAACTTGAAGAGAGGGTAAAAGAGCTAAGAGAACAAGGAAAAGAAATAGAAGCTAGGAGGTTAGAAATACGGACAAGGTATGATATGGACATGCTTTTAGAAACTGGATATTGCCCTGGAATAGAGAACTATTCAAGGTACCTTTCAGGTAGAAAACCTGGAGAAAGACCCTATACACTTCTAGACTACTTCCCAAAGGAATTTCTAACGATAATTGACGAATCACATGTCACGATACCACAAATAAGAGGTATGTACAACGGCGATAGATCAAGAAAAGAAACACTTGTTGAATTTGGCTTTAGGCTGCCCTCAGCACTTGACAATAGACCTTTGAGATTTGATGAATTCACAGAACTACTTGATAAAGTACTATTTGTCTCTGCTACCCCTGACGAGTACGAACTAACAACATCAGAGAAAGTAGTAGAACAAATCGTAAGACCCACCGGACTCCTTGACCCGGTAATACACATAAGACCAACAGAAAACCAAATAGACAGCATAATAAACGAAGTAAAAGAGAATAAAAAGCGAGGTGAAAGAACGATAATAACAACCCTAACAAAGAAAATGGCAGAAGCACTAACGCAGTACTTAGTTGAAGCAGGAATAAAAACAATGTACATACATGATGAAATTGAAACAATCGAAAGAGTTGAAATTCTAAGGGACCTAAGAAGAGGTGAATATGACTGTATAGTAGGTATAAACTTACTCAGAGAAGGAATAGATTTGCCAGAAGTTTCGTTAGTCTGTATCCTAGATGCCGACAAAATTGGATTCTTGAGGTCAAAGACCTCACTAATTCAGATAATAGGTAGAGCAGCAAGACATGTAAACGGTAGAGTGATAATGTACGCAGACAAAATTTCAGAAGCTATGAAAGAAGCAATTGAGGAAACAGAGAGAAGAAGGAAAATACAGATGGAATACAACGAAAAGCACGGCATAGTACCCCAAAGTGTCAAAAAAGAAATCACAGATATAATAGAGAGAAAACACGAAAAAGTCACAGTGAAATCAAAGAAAGATATAAAGAAAGCTGATGAATTTGAAGAAGTCTTCTCATTCATAGACCAAGCAAAAGAAAAATACAAAGACAATACTCAAGCACTTATAAAATTTCTCACAGATTACATGTTTGAACTAGCAGATAAACTAGAATTTGAAAAAGCAGTGATAGTAAGAGATGAAATAAGGAAACTCACGGAAGAGCAGTAAAAAATTTTTAGGGGGTTACCTTGAGGAAGTAACCCCCAAGTATACAAAACTACATTATGAACTTACTTGATTTATTATAGAGAGTTTCAAACTCTTTTTTCTTTTCCTCGTATCCGTTCCTACCGAGTAATGCGTAAGTGAAGTTCTTACCTTCTTCAACTCCTGGCTGGTCAAATGCGTTTATATTATAAAGTTCTCCGGAAATTGCGGTAGCAACCTCAAAGAAGAAAATCATCTGTCCTATGTAGTACTCGTTAATTTCTGGTAATATCAGTGTTTTTGATGGCTTACCTTCTTTTGCTAGTGCTGCCTCTGTTGCCATCTCCTCAGCGTTTATAAGCTCATTCATTGTGTGACCCATCAAGTAAGACAGAGAGGAATAATTCTTAAACTTATCATCGCCATCAAGATTAACTGTATTCTTGAACTTTTCAACCCTTATGAAAGTAATAACCTTGTCATAAGGTCCTTCTTTGAATAGCTGAACTTGGGAGTGCTGGTCAGTTGCACCTACTCCTTTAAGAGGTGTAGGACCAACATAAACATAAGCACCATCTCTATCAACTTTCTTACCCAAGCTTTCAGCCCACAACTGAACATACCAATCAGCCCATTTACCAAGCTTAGTAGAATAAGGCATCAAAACGGATATATTCACCCCCTTCAGGTAAAGAATATACTCTATCGTTGCACTTAGGTACGCCATGTTAGAAAATAGGTCTCCTTTTCTAGTTGCCTTATCCATGTCAGCAGCACCATCTAACAAAGCTTCAATATCAATTCCCATCAACTCACCGGGAACCAAACCAACAGAAGAAAGAACACTAAACCTACCACCAACATTTTCAGGTATCGGGAAAGAATCAAGCCCAAACTCGTTAGCCATCCTCCTTAGTTCACCTTTCTGAGGATCAGTAACAACAACTAAGTGCTCTTTCAAATTAGAACCTAGAACATCCCTGAATTTTGTAAAACAAGCTAAGAAATCAGCGGCAGTCTCAGCAGTAGAACCTGATTTGCTTATCATTACAAAAAGAGTATTCTTCGGGTCAATAACCTCCATTATGTCAGAAAACCATTCAGGGTCAACATTATCTATAATGTATGTCCTCATCCCCTTCCTTTTTTCTTTAGGTAACTCGTTAGAGATGTAATTTAGTAGAGAAGACTGTAAAGCTGCAGGTCCAAGTCCCGAACCACCAATACCCAGAACAACCTGTGTATCGTACTTATCCTTGTACTTCTTCAAAGTCTCCTTAATGTACTTGACATTATCCCTATCGTAAGGAAGGTTATAAAAACCTAACTCCTTACCTGCCTTTTCCATCAAAGCACTATGAGCCTTCTTAACTTTGTTTTCATAAGAAGCGAGTTCCTTCTCGCATATACCTAACCTGTCACCGATATAATCAGCCATACAATAGTTGTAATCTAGTTTTACCATAGTACCCCCCAGTAAGTGAAATAAGGTTAAAAGATAATATCTTTTCGTTTCAAAAACGAAAAACGCTTTTTACTTATTAAAAATGCTACTTAGAAAGAAGTGTTTTAGGAACATTTTGTTAATTAGCACCTTACCTTAAGTAGTCCCACCCACCCTAAAGTCATAAGGGAGGTTACACCTCCCTTAACCCTTATAAGATAAATTGCTTATGAATAAAAAAGTGCTTAAGCACCTACCTTATCGTTGGAAAGCTTCGCATCGGAGATGCTTCGCTTTCCAACACCTTTTAGTTGTTGAAGAAAGACTTAGCATCTTCACTCTTTGGTAGGCATAATGAAAAAGTGCTTTAAGCACCAAGTGCTTTAAGCACGAAGTGCTATTAAGCACCTTTAAGCATTTATGAATAAGGTCAATAATGAATTGCCTCTACAAAATGGAAAATACAATTTAAGTTCCTGAACATTTAAAGATTATTAAAAAATACTCTACCAAGGGGCTACCGCCCCTTGAAATTTAATCAAATTCACAAAATAATCATGAATTAAAGTTATTCTCTATACCGTCAACAAAATTGCTAATAACATTAGTGAAATATGAGTTAGGATATGAACCACTTCTATACACACCACCACCGTCAGAACCAGCAGTATTATTTGTTATCCAACCTGTATTCGTAAAGTAGTCTGAATTATCCAGATACAACCCTCCTCCACTATTAGCACTATTACCATACACACTACCACTTATCGTGGTATTTGATGAACCAGACAAATACACTCCTCCTCCCCAATTAATAGCACTATTACTATACACACTACCACTTATCGTGGTATTTGGTGAAACAAGCAAATACACCCCGCCTCCATAATAAGTAGCACTATTATTACATATATCACCGCTTATCGTGTTATATGTTGAATTCTCCAAACACACCCCTCCTCCATAATTAGCAGCACTATTACTATACACACTACCACTTATCGTGTTATCTGTTGAATTATACAAATACACTCCTCCTCCACTATTAGCACTATTACCATAAACACTACCACTTATCGTGTTATATATCGAATCAACCAAATACAACCCTCCTCCACTATTAGCACTATTATTCTTAATCACAACACTACTCTCTATCACTAAATAACTAACATTTGAAACATATATCCCACCACCAATTTTATCATCAGAATTATTACCATTCGCATTCCCTCCTCTTATCACTAAATTCTCAAGCCTCACATTCGTTACACCTGAAATCTCTATGATATGATACAAACTATTGTTCCCATCTAACCCACTCACATTCGTATTAGTTGTAAAATCACTATCCCATCCACCACTTATTATCACATTAGGTCTATTTACTACTAAACCTACATTAGTACTCAAACCATCTCCATTAGTGTAAACCCCAGAACCAACCTTTATCAGAACATTACTAGCACTGTCTATATTATTTGCAACCTCCATCGCTCTAACCAGATTTCTCACAGGTGTTGATGTTGATAATCCATCATTAGCATCATTACCATTTCTCGACACATATATGTAAACTATACTAGAAGATGTATTAGGTATATTCTCTGTCCCTCCAGACACAATACCCCTATCCTGTAACGCCTCATACACCCCTGCCAAGAAAAATATCTGACACGATGACAACAAAACAACAAAAGCCAAAACCAAAAACATCCAAAACTTCATACCTCACCCCCTAAAACCTCATCCCTAATACTACATGAGGACCAAAAACAAAACTATTCTTACTAATCCTATACCCAACACTACCCCCTACATCCAAATAAAACTTCCACACCTCCAAACCTACACCCACATACGAACTAACAACACCCA
>Ga0272449_1004751_pt1 | contig 10935 bp, 11 predicted proteins | sample YNPCB0241_FD_198679 | JGI IMG/M metagenome (GOLD analysis project Ga0272449, IMG submission 198679) | Hot spring sediment microbial communities from Yellowstone National Park, WY, United States - YNP-CB-024-1 | ecosystem: Environmental > Aquatic > Thermal springs > Hot (42-90C) > Sediment...
CAAAACCAAGTCTTGTAAGATACATCTTCATCTGTTCTGTTGTTGTATTCTGGGCTTCATCAAGAATTATAAAAGCGTCATTAAGAGTTCTACCCCTCATAAAGGCAAGCGGTGCTATTTCAATTGCTCCCTTCTCAATGAGTTTTGAGGCTCTATCAAGGTCAAGCATGTCATATAAAGCATCATAAAGAGGCCTTAAATAGGGACTTACCTTTTCTTCAATTGCTCCCGGAAGAAATCCTAATTTTTCTCCTGCTTCTACTGCTGGCCTCACAAGCACTATCCTTGAGACAACTCTATTAAGCAAAAAATGAATTGCCATTGCCATGGCAAGATAGGTTTTACCTGTACCTGCTGGTCCAATTCCAAAAACTATATCATACTTTAGCATTGCCTCCATATATTGCTTTTGTGTTTCTGTTTTTGGGATAATTACTCTTTTCTTAGAAGGTATTGGTATTCCACCCTTAAATAGTCCAACGATTGAAACAGGTTTACCTTCCTTAAGTCCCTGAAGTGAATGCATAATATCTTCAGGCTTGATTATATAACCCTCACGATTTATTGTTCTTATATCTTCAATTATTTTTTCAGCTTTTTCTATGTCTTCTTCACTTTCTCCTTGAATAATAAGTTTGTTCCCTCTTACACTTAAAGTTACATTTAATGCATCCTCAATGAGTTTAAATATTTTATCTAACCCTCCATGCATGAAGGGATATTCTTTTTCTTCATTAAGTTCTATTATGCGGGCTATGACTTTCCTCCTTTAGTAGAGCTTTTAATTATAAAATTTTCAAATCCTTTGGCATGCAATTCCTGAGATATTTTCTTTGCCATTGAGAACCTCTCATATTTCCCTATTCTGACTTTATATAAATCCTCTTTAACCAGAAAACTGTCATATCCTGCTTTTTTCAATCTTTCTTTTAAATTATAAACATTTGTCATTTCTGAAAAAGCTCCTACTTGAATTGTATAAGTTGATTTTTTAATAGTTTTAGATTTAGCTGTTGTAAAAGATTTTTTTAAAACTTCATGTTTTTCTCTTTGTTCTAAAGCTTGTATTTGTTTTTTAGTTTCCATGTTTTCTGATTTCTTTTCCTGTTGTTGCTTTTCTGCTACTTCTATCTTTGGTGTAGGTATATTTTTTTCATCCTTTTGAGGAGGTTTTTCTACATTATCTTCAGTTTTTGGTTGAGAAGTTTCATTTTTATTTGCGAAGGCTGTCCCAACAGGTGTTGATAGAACTGTTTTTTCTGAGTCTTCAGTTTTTTGGATATATACTTCTTTTATAGGAGCTGTAATATATCCCAGAGTATAACCAATTGCTATTCCAATTAATGCAATACCTAATAAAATTGCGAAAAATATTTTTTTGTTCATTACTAAAAGTTCCTCACCTTTTTGTTTCATATGATTAACATAGCATCACCATAGGAAAAAAATCTATACCTTTTTTCTATGGCTTCCATGTAAGCTTTTTTAACTTTTTCAATATCACATAAGGCAGAAACCAGAGCAAGAGGAGTTGATTTTGGTAAATGAAAGTTTGTAATTAATGCATCTATAATTTTAAATTTATATCCAGGATAAATAAAAATATCTGTATTACCTTTTATTTTTTCATTATCCGAACCCATATCTTCGTATATCTGAGAAGCATAACCTTCCAGTGCTCTTGTTGTGGTGGTACCAACAGAAAAAATCCTTTTACCTTTCTTTTTAGCTGAATAAATTTCTTCTATCACGGTTTTTTCTATTTCAAAATATTCAGAATCCATTTTATGTTCCTTTAAATTCTCAACTTTTATTGGCTTAAAAGTTCCGACTCCAACATGAAGGGTTATCTCAAGCAGTTTTACTCCTTTGTTTACAATTTTTTCGAGTAGTTCCTTTGTAAAATGTAATCCTGCTGTAGGTGCTGCAATAGAACCACTCTTCTTTGCATAAACGGTCTGATAGTGTTGTTTGTCAGATTGATCGGGCTTTCTTTTAATATAGGGAGGTAAAGGCATAAATCCTTTTTCATTTATAAGATTTTGCACATCTTCAGCATTCATATTTTTGAAAACAATCTGCCATCCCTCTGATTTTCTTAGTTCAGCGCTAATTTCATCGATAAAAATTTCACCTTCATATTCTCCCTTTTTTATTACTTCCCATACTACATAGTGAGATGAAGCTTCTTTTTGCCTGATAAGAAGAATCTCTATTTTCCCTCCTGTTGGTTTTGTAGCAATAAGTCGAGCGGGAATAACTTTTGTGTTATTGATGATAATTATGTCTTCCTCATGAAAATATTCAACAATTTCTGAAAAAATTTTATGTTCTATTTCCCCAGAATCTTTATGAAGAACAAGAAGTCTTGATTGATCTCTTTGCTCAAGAGGTTTCTGAGCAATTAAATCTGCTGGTAGTGGATAATCAAGTTCAATTATTTTCATTGATTTGAGATATTTCTGTGTTCGGGTAAAAATATTGAAGTATTTCTTTGTAATTGTTTCCTTCCTGTGCCATCTGAAAAGCACACCATTGACACATTCCAACTCCATGACCAAATCCGCATCCTTCAAATACTATCCCATCTTCTTCGATTTTTATAGAATTTATTTTAGTACTTGGAAGAGTAGTCCATTGAAGAAGTCTTCTTAATTCTGTTGCTTTTATTACTTTTTTATTCTTTCCATTTGTGAATTCTAATTCTTTCACTCTTCCTGTTGATGTATAACTTAGAATTTTAACATTATTTATATTGTTCATTGATAAGGCTTTTGCAAGGATTTCAAAAGGTATTTTTTTCTCCCATAATGTATATGGTGATGGAGTAGAGGGTACTTCAACAGGCTTAAGGTAGGGGTATTCTCTTCCGAAAACCTCCTTTGGATCTTCAGTTTGTCCTACGCTGCAGGCATGATAAAAAGCCATAATTGGTTCACCATTGTAAGTGAGAATTTGACCTTTTGTTTCATTAACTGCATTTTCTACTTCTTCTGTTGTTTCTTCTCCTTTATAAACCTGATGGAACACAGAAGAAGTTACATCATAAAAACTTTTGTTTCTGTTTCGTATTATGTGAGCTAAAGCATATGTTCTTGCTAAAACAGCCTGGGCTTTTAATGCCTCTTTAGGCCAATTCACTCCTACTTCTGATGCAACTACCCCCTTTACATAATCTTCAAGTTCAACAACATTTATAAGATAGTATCCATCATTGTCCTTCCATAGTTCAATTTGCCCTTCATATTTTGATCCCTTTACAAATGCTTTTGCAGAAACTTTTTTTACTTTTTCTAAATCTGTTGAGGAAGGTCTTCTCTCTCCAAGAAGAACACGAATAAAGGAAATATCATTTTTTTCTGCTGTATAGGCTCCATTAGAAAAAATCAATGTCAATGATAATATAAAAATTAGACTTAAAAAATTCATCGCTTGCTCAAAAAGTAAAAGATTAAACTAAATAGAATGCTTAAAAGTATTGAAGTACCTATAGGCAGATAAAGTACGAAATTTCTCTTTTCAATTACAATATCACCAGGAAGCCTTCCAATTAAAGGAATTTTCCCAATAACCATAAGGAGCAATCCGAGCAATACTGTTACTGCTCCAATTAGAATTAAAAATTTACCAATCTCATTCATAGTTAATCACCTTTAAATATCTCTCCGCTTCTGAATAAATACAACCACAATATCGCTGTTTGTATAGTTCAAGTACTTTACTTAATTGCATTGCCTTTGAAAACCCTTTTCTAAAATCCTCTGCATAGAAATTAACCCCAAAGGCTTCCCCAACTTCTTTACCAATTTCTATTATTTTATCAAACTTTTGATAGGGACTTACCAAAAGAGTTGTTGTAAAATTTTTAATTCCTGTTTCTTTTGCTTTTTTTGCTGTTTTTTCAAGTCTCAATTTATAGCAAATTAGACATCTTTCTTTTTCTCTTCCTGAAACCATACGAATAAACTTATAAAAATCTCTGTAATCTTCATCATAAATAACAGAGAGATTCCAGAGTTTTTCAAGTTTTTTTAAAGAATCAAGCCTCATCATATATTCTGTATAGGGATGAATATTGGGATTATACCAATAAAGAGTAATTTTAAATCCTTTATCTTTCAGAGATTCAAGAGGATAAATAGCACAATTACTGCAACAAGAGTGAAGTAAAATTTCCATGTTTAAAATAACCTTTCTGGTATTCTTTTTTTCAATACTTCATAGGCTAATCGGGTAGCAACCCTGCCTCTTGCAGTTCTTTCAATAAATCCTTCTTGCATTAAATAGGGTTCATAGACATCTTCAATTGTATCTTTATCTTCTCTTAAAGAGGCTGCAATAGATTCTATTCCAGCTGGTCCACCATTGAATTTTTCAATTATTGTAAGAAGAATTTTTCTATCCATATCATCTAAGCCATAGTCATCTACATCCATTGCAAAAAGTGCTTCTTTGGCTATAAATAAATCAATGGTTTCTTTATTTTTAACTTGAGCAAAATCCCTGATTCTTTTAAGTAATCTGTTTGCCACTCTTGGAGTACCACGAGACCTTCGAGCAATCTCTGAAGCAGCATCTTCTTCTATTGGAATTCCTAAGATTCTTGCTGACCTTTTTACAATTTCTTTAAGCTCCTCAGGAGCATAAAATTCAAGTCTAAAGACAACTCCGAAACGATCTCTTAAAGGTGAAGTGATTAAACCTGTTCTTGTAGTTGCACCAATTAGTGTGAATCTTGGAAGATTAATTTTTATTGAGCGAGCAGAAGGTCCTTGTCCTACAATAATGTCAAGATTAAAATCTTCCATTGCAGGATACAAAATCTCTTCAACCATTCTTGGGAGTCTGTGAATTTCATCAATAAATAGAATATCTCTGTCAGAAAGATTTGTAAGAATCGCCGCAACATCCCCAGCTCTTTCAAGAACCGGACCAGAAGTGCTTTTAATATTAACACCAAGTTCATTGGCTATAACAGTTGCAAGAGTGGTTTTCCCAAGTCCAGGAGGACCACAAAAAAGGACATGATCAAGGGGTTCTCCTCTTAAAAGGGCTGCTTTTATGAAAACTTCAATATTTTCCTTTATTTTTTTTTGCCCTATAAATTCTTTTAATGTCTTAGGCCTTAGAGTAATATCTAAAAGTTCGTTATTCTCCATGTTTACCTGCAAGTACTGCTAAGCATTCTTTTATAATCGTTCCTTCATTTTTATCTTTACTGTAAATCTTATCTAAAACCTCCTTTGCCTCAGTTTTTTTATACCCTAAGTTTACTAAAGCAGACAAAATATCCTCGTAAATCTGATCCTTTTCATAAACAAGGGATGGTAATACACCTTTTAATTCAAGGAGAATTCTTTGAGCTGTCTTTTTACCAATTCCAGGCACTTTACTTAAAGATTTAATATCTTCCTTATCAATTATTTCCTGTAAAGTTTTTCTATCATAGGTAGAAATAATATTCATTGCCATTCTTACACCTACTCCAGAGATTTTAATTAATTCTTCAAAAAGCTCTCTTTCATGGCTTTCTAAAAAACCATAAAGTTCAATGGAGTCTTCTTTTAAATTTAAAGAAGTATAAAGAAGAATATCCTTATCTTTATTAATGTCCTGAGAAACTCTAATGGGTACCTTAACTGAAAATCCTAATCCTCCAACCTGAATTACAACTCTATCAGGCTTAACAGAAACAACCTTACCTTCTATGAAATCAAACATTAGTTTATTTTAACATAATGCTAAAAGCATAAAATAAAGTATCGCCTGATTTGTTTACTTAATCTCAGATATTTTCTTTTTAAATTCAGATATTGTGAAGGGTTTGTTTATTATTTTCATACCTTCTTTAATCAAGGCATTTATCTGGGCAACATTGTTTGCATAACCTGTCATAAATAGGACTTTTACGTCAGGTTTTATTTTCTTAAACTTTTTATAAAGTTCTGATCCTCCAATTGAAGGCATTACAACATCAAAAAGGCACAGGTCAATTTCGTCTTTTATTTTTTTAAACTTTTCTAATGCTTCAAATCCATTTGAGAAAGAAACAACATTTAATTCTATGCTCTTTAACATTTCCTCAACAACAGCTCTAACTTCATTGTTATCCTCAACAAGAAGAATACTTTTTATCTCAACTGATACATCCTCATCCTTTTCTTCAAATACTTTTTCCTCCCTTTCCATAAGAGGTAAATATATTCTGAAAGTCGTTCCTTTTCCTTCTTCACTGTAAACATTTATAAATCCTTTATGTTGATGAATTATTGAATATACAGTTGAAAGTCCTAAACCAGTGCCTTCTGTTTTTGTTGTAAAAAAGGGATCAAAAATCTTATCTATAATATCCTTTGGTATTCCTTTACCTGTGTCAGTAAAACTTATACATGCATAATCTCCTATCTTTGCGAAAGGATATACTCTTATTGCATCAGCATCAAATTTCTTGTGTTCAACTACAATTTTTATCATCCCACCATAAGGCATTGCATCTATTGCATTAACTGTTAAGTTAAGTAAAATCTGGGTAAATTGGGTTCTGTCAAGGCTTACTGATAAGGGTTTATCAAAGAGTTCAAATTCAAAAGAAATGTCCTCCCTTAATGTGGGCGTTAAAAGTTTAATTTCCTCCTTAAGAAGTTCGTTAATGTCATAGACTTTAAATTCCATTGGTTGACTTTTCGTAAAAACAAGGAGTTTTCTTATAAAATCCTTTGCTCTTTCAACACCCTTTGATATATTTTCTGTATGTCTTTGTATCTGGGGATTATCCTTTGTAATCATCTGAATAAGTTGATTGCTTCCTGAGATTACTGACAGAATGTTGTTAAAGTCGTGGGCAATAGAGCCTGTAAGTCTTCCAATACTTTCCATTTTTTGGGCTTGAAAGAGTTGTTCCTGAAGTTTTCTTTTTTCTGTTATATCCTTTATTGATGAGACAATAAAAAGAATTCCTCCTTTTTCATCTCGAACAATTGTTGATGATAAAAGAGCATAAAAGGGTTCACCATTTTTTCTTTTAAAGGTAACTTCAAAATCTTTAACATAACCCCTTAATTCTAATTCCCTTAAAACCTTTAATCGTTTACTGATATCTTCATAAATCTGCCAGGTTTTTATTTTTAATATTTCTTCTTTATTTTTATATCCAAACATTTTTAATCCTGCTTCATTTATATCAAGAATATCACCTTCTGTAGTAGAAAGAATTATTGCATCAATAGAAGAATCAAATATTTTTTGAAGTCTCATTTCTCTGTCATATATGCTTTTTGCCATCTGAGAAAGATTATAAGAGACTATGTCTAATTCCTCTAATCCTGATTTATAGGGAGAAACTTTAAGCTCTCCATCCTTTATTTTTTTAATCATCTTTAATATTTCCTGTATGGGTTTTGATAATTCCCTTGATAGTATTAAGCTGATTGCAATGGAAAGAAATAAAGAAACTAATAAAATAAGAATCATATTTTCCCTTAAACCATAAATTACAGAGAATGCACTATAATAAGGCATTCCTATGAAAATTATTCCATCTAATGTGGGAATCTTTTCTGCTTTAAATATATATCTTTCTCTGTCAATCTTTCCTTCGATTAATTCTGCTACACCAGAGATTCCCTTTTTTACAAAATCTAAATCTGACCAGTTTGTCCCTTCATTTACTACTTTTTCATTAATATGAAAAAGTACTGTTCCCTTTTTATTTACAACAAAGGCATACATTCCTTGATTTTTAAGTATTTCTAAAACAGAATTTATCTCTGGAACATTTAAAAAGGCTAATACAATTTTGTCTGATGTAAGTTTTGACATTACATAATAAGATTCTTTGTCAATTAATAAAACATGGGGACCAAAAAATTGTGATTTACTAGCATTTTGAAAAATCGGAGAATATGATAAATCTATACCTATCATTTCCTGTCTTTTTGGGAAAATATCTTTGACTACTCCCTCTTTATCAACAACAATAAGATGCTTTATTGATGGTCTCTGAGAAAGTAAAAGTTCGACTTTTTCACGATTATAATTTTCAGCAGACAAAAACCTTGCAATTACTTCTAAATCTCTGTATCTTTCTGAAATTGCCCTTTCAAGATAAAAGGAGAAAAGAGTTATGTAGGTTTCATAATCTTGTTTTTTTTCCTGTTCAATATGTTTTTTTGAAAAAATATGAAAACCTGCATTGGTTAATAATATTATTATGAGAGAGAGGGAAATTAATGCTCCAAGAATATATAAGTGAAATGTCTTTTTCATTCCTGAACCCTTACCCATTTTCCCTTTTCAACTTTTACAACAAAAGGTTTTATAACTCTGTCACCAAATTTGTCAATAACAATCTCTCCCTGTAAACCCTGAAACTTACCTGTTTTTATTATTAGCTCTTTCATGTTTTCCCTTGTTGCACCACTTTCAACTGCCTGCTTTATTATCATTACTGATTCAAAACCTACAACTGCTCCCATCTCTGGTTCGTATCCAAATCTTTCAATGAATCTCTTTTTAAATTTTTGATAGAGTTCTCCTTTATATTCTTCATCAAAGGTTTCAATGCTTAAAAGTCCTTCAATTCTTTTTCCACCATTATCTATAAGTCTCTGAAATTTTGCCCAAGGCGAAGAAAGAAGTATTATATCTGGATTTAAAATTCTTAAGTTTTGAGCAATTAATGCAGTATTGTAAACCTCTGTAATTAATAAAACAGTATCTGGTGAATAACTTAAGATTTTCTTTGATTGTTCTTTTATATCGGTCCAACCTTCCTTAAATGGGATAAGAAAAAATTTCACATCTTTGCCAAAATTTTGCATAAAATTTTGTGCAAAATCTATGGTATATATTGGATTTAGTGTATCATATACTATGACAATTTTTTTAGGATTTATTTTTTCTCTAACATATTTTGCTAATACTTCAGCATCATCTTTATTTGTAGGTCTTAATCTAATCATGTAATCATCTAAACCTGCAAGTTCAGTTGATGTGGGAGTTGGTGCAATTGTTAAAATCTTTTTTTCATTTATGAGTGGCAAAAGAGCTTTTGCTGTTGTACTTGTTGCAGGACCGATTACTGCAATTACTCCTTCATTTACAAGTTCGCTATAGTTTTTCTTTGCCTGTTCAATATTATATTTGTTATCTTTGATAATCAATTTTAAGGGTTTTTCCTTTATTCCTCCTTCTTCATTTATGAGTTCAACGGCAAGTAAAGCACCATCTCTTATTTCCCTTCCTAAGTCTGGATATACTCCTGTAAGAGTTACAGAAAGTCCAATTTTTATTGGTTGTTTATTTTGAGAGAGTGTAAACCATAGGATTATAAAAACTAATATTAAACCAACTGATATGTAAAGAATTTTCTTTTTCATTTTTTATCTTCCCCTCTGAAAAGGTTCTGTATAATTTTAACATTTATTAATTAATGTGTCATTCTGTTCCCTTTTTCTGTCATCGTATATTAATCGTATATTATGAATATGGGGTATAATCACGATCTTAAGCGAAGGATCTCGTTCCTCCTTTACCGTAATTCTGAGGGCGTTAGCCTGAAGGATCTTTTTTTTCTGAGAGATTCCTCTGGGAGATTTACCCCTTCGGAATGACAAAAGGAGACCTTTCACGGAGTTTATCCCTTCCCTTCGTTCAGGGCAGGCTCTGAGCAAAGCCGAAGGGTTCAGGGTGACAGTAAAACAGGATGACAGAAGAATTAATTCATCCCAAATATAATCTTAAAATTGACTGTCCCCAAAACAGACTTACCAGAGCACCAAGAGAAAGAAAAGGTCCAAAGGGGATTTTTCTATTGCCTGTTTTTTTAAGAATTATAATCCCAACAATACTACCAATTAAACTACCTATAAATACTGTTAATAAAGCATTCTGCCAGCCCAGTATAGCACCAATACCTGCATTAAGCTTAATATCGCCTCCTCCCATACCACCCCTGCTTAAAAGGGCTACTATAAAAAGGCTTCCTCCGCCAAAAAGAATGCCTAAAAGACTATCCTTTATATTCGATACCAATCCATCTAAACTATGAGGCAGGACAGATATAACTAATCCGCAAATTATCAGAGGAATTGAAATTACATCGGGAATAATCTGAAAGTCAAGATCAATAAAAGATATTACTATAAGAGCAGATATAAACAGAAAAATAAAAGGCAGAACTAGCGTTAATCCAAAGTGTAGATAGGCAATTCCATATAAAATTCCATTTAAAAGCTCTACAATTGGATATCTAAAGGAAATTTTACTACTACAGGAGGCACATTTTCCTTTAAGTAGTATATAACTTAAAAGAGGGATATTATGCCAGGGTTTTATTGTATTTTTACATTCAGGACAGAAGGAAAAGGGTTTAACTATTGAAATGTTTCTTGGAATCCGATATATGCAAACATTCAAAAAAGAACCAACGACTAACCCAAAGATTAGAGATATTACAAATTCCACTTCGTAACATCTCCAAGATCAGATAGTTTCTTTTTTTTCTCCTCTATTTCCTTTTCTACTTCCTTTAATTCTTTGATAAAACTGAATATTTTTTCATTTTCCTGTAAATTTGTAGAACTTCCCCATGATTTATAGGTTTCTTGTCCTAATTTTTTAAGTATTTCATCTCTTTTTTCTGTAATTTTGTGGATTTCTGACAACACCCTTAAAATATTAATCTCTACTTTAACTCTCTCTGAAATGGTTTTTGCCCAGAAATTAAGAGTTTTTAAACCCTGTAAAATATCTTTTTTTATGATCTCAAGCATTTTTATCCCACCTGATCAAGATGCCTTATTTTAAACTTAACACCTATAGAATTTGCAATCTCTGCACATTTTTTCAGGTCAACTTCTTTAACATTAACAACTGTCACCTGCACATAGGGAACATATTTTTTTGCATCCTTTATAAATTCTATAACACTATCAT
>Ga0272449_1004755_pt1 | contig 10926 bp, 6 predicted proteins | sample YNPCB0241_FD_198679 | JGI IMG/M metagenome (GOLD analysis project Ga0272449, IMG submission 198679) | Hot spring sediment microbial communities from Yellowstone National Park, WY, United States - YNP-CB-024-1 | ecosystem: Environmental > Aquatic > Thermal springs > Hot (42-90C) > Sediment...
GCAAGTTCCTCGTCCTCTGCGATTTCAACAGCCGACTACTTTACCGTCTCAACGGCATTTCACCACGACTAGTGGACTTCATCCTGGACAGGATGGCCTCGAAGGGCAGGGCCTCATAGCAAGGCCTCGCTTCGATTAAGTTGATGGAATTGTTTACCTGGCATTGATCGGTATTTATTCAAGGCGGGGTGCCTATAGCGTCGTGGCCACCGTCCCACCCACGGAACTCAAAGTAGGTGGGTCTTTCGCACAGTATGGGGATCCCGCTGTCGGTCTTGACCTCCATAGAGAACTGATAATTCCCACCGAGGCGGTTGTTCACCATGAGGGTCGTGCGGGATCTGGGAGGAAGGATCACGGGCCCGTCATCCACCGGGCCTTTCTCCTGGATCAGGTATCGCAAGCGAACGGTGGCCTGGCTTTCTCCTGGATTTTGCAGGCACAGCCATACGTGGAAGCCCGGGCCGGTGTAGCCCTCGGCGAACCGCCAGACGGGGGAGAGGCCGGGGGAGCCCACCACGCAGTGTCCCCCATCCCAGTTCACGCCGCCGTAGCGGTAGCGGAAATAAACGGGGCGCTCCGCCAGGAAGGGCCGGTCTGAGGTGAGCTTGACCGAAACGTCCCTTTCCCGCCCCACCGCGTCCGCCACGAAGACGGTGGAACGAGAGCGAGGGGGTATCCGGTAGGCGGCCATCACCGGTCCGCCTCGGTCCAGTTGGTACTCCGCCTTGACGATCATCTCCCTGTCATTCGGGTTCTGCAGGCAAAGCCACTGTTCGAAACCCTCCCGGGTGCATCCCTCGGAGAAGAAGTACTCGTGGGAAAGGGAAACGGCTCCCGCCACGCAGTGCCCGCCGTCGGCGTTCAGGTTGCCCCTTCCGCGGTATAAGAAGTACATGGGCCTTTCCGCCACCACGGGCTGATCCGATTCCAAGAGCAATGAGAATTGATAGGTCCGGCCCCCCAGTACGTCATTGGCCTTGAAGGTCTTCCTGCTCATCGGAGGCACTCGGAAAGAGGGGCCGGAAAATACCTTCTCTCCCTCCTCCTGGGTTTGGAAGCGCAAGGTGAGGCGGGCCTCCCGCTGTGTCGGGTTTAGCACGCAGAGGTAGGTCTCGAACCCCGCACCGGTGTATCCCTCAGCGAAGTACCAGGTCCCCGTGGCGCTCCGGGCTGCCACTCCGCAGTGGCCGCCGGTGATGGTGCCCCGATAGTTGAAATAAACCGGCCTTTCAACCACCAGGGGTAGGTCGGACTCGATGATGGCCGATACTTCGCAGCCGGTGCCGAGCTCGCGGTTCACGTCCACGGTCATCCGGTGCATGCCCTCAACCCGGTAAAGGCGGATGAGGGTTTTTCCGGAGGCAAGGAAGGTGATTTTCACCTCGGCAAGCTGCGCCTGTGGGTTCCCCAGGCAGATGAACTCATGGAACCCCTCCCCTGTGTAACCCTCCGCCAGGTAATAGAGATACGGTGTCCGCTCCTGGGAAGGCTCCCCGGGTATCTTTTCGAACCGGGCCACCACCTCGTGGTTCTCGGTGACCCGCTCTATCACGTAAGGTGAAGTGGGTGAAACCGGGCGCCCATTGTCGGTGAGGGAGGCCAACCGGTAGCCATGCCTTGCCTCGATCCTCACCTCGGCCCGGTCACCATGGTAGACCCTCTGGAATTCGGGCGTCACGTTACCTCCATCGTTCTCGGCCCGCGCCCTCACCTCGTATGAGAGGCGCGCGAAATAGAACTCCACCAGATGGTCCTCGTTCACCGGCTGGATACGATAGGGCGATACCGGACTCCTGGCCACGCCGTTGTCCACGATCTTCTCCAAAAAGTATCCCTCGGCGGGCCGGGCCTCCACCTGGGCCGTTCCGCCCCGCGGCACCCACTGCTCCTGGGGCGAGACCGTGCCCCGGCCCCCTGCCACCACCGCTCTCACCACCAGTTTCCGGGGGAGGAGCTCCAGCGAGCTGGCGGCGTTCACCCGGCCGTGGCCGTAGTAATCGTCCCTACCCGGGGCGCCTAGGTCCTCGGCCCCCTGGATGAGGGCGGATTCCCAATCTTCGGGGGAGAGGTTGGGGCGGTGGGCGACCAGGAGCGCCCCCACACCGGCGGCGGCAGGGCAGGCCATGGAGGTTCCGCTCATGTAGGAATAGCCGGAGGGATATCCCCGTAGGCTCAGGCGACAGGGATAGGTGGGCGTGGTGGAGAGGACCGATACCCCTGGCGCGACCAGGTCCACGCTGGCGTTGTGGGTGGAGAAGCTCGCTGACCGGTCCTGGTTGTCGGTGGCCCCCACACCCAAGACCCCCTCGTAACCGGCGGGGTAATGCAGGGTAGCGTCGCCGGTGTTCCCGGCGGCGGCGAAGAGTAATAAGCCCCGGGACCGGGCATAGGCCACCGCCTCGGCCATGGCCTGGTTGGTCGAGGTGCCGCCGAAGCTCATGCTGATCACCCGGGCCCCGTTATCGGCGGCGTAGTAAATGGCCCGGGCCACGGCGGAGGAGGTGAAGTAACCGTTGCAATTGCCGGCGCGCAGGATCATCAGGCGGGAGCCCGGACAGACCCCGGCCACCCCGGTGTCGTTGTCGGCAGCGGCACCGATTATGCCGGCGCAGTGGGTCCCATGTCCGTGGTCGTCCCTCGGTACAGGGTTCTCGTTGGTGTTGAAGAACAGGTCATTTTCGGTGCGGGCGCTCCAAACTCCTCCCGAAAGCAGGTATTCCTCCCCCTCCGGGTATTGGTTGGACGAGTCCAGGAGGTAGAAATGATCTGTGTTGGAGGATTGCTCCGTCCGCACCACCAGGTAGAGGGTGGCGCCATCGGGAGCGCTTACCGGGGATGAAAGCCTTCCGTAGACCCAGGCGGCGGAGGGATAGGCGGGTAGGCTCCCGGCGGGGACGGACCATGAGCCCAGGTCCGGTCCGTCCAGGGAGGACCTGACGGAGACCGTGACCGGCTGGGAGGGATTCCCGCGGCGGGAGAGGGCCACCCCCACGTGGGTGAGGGTGAAGCCCGTCCCTCTCAGGGATTGGGCCACAGCTTGGTTGACGCCGTCACCCAACGGCTTGCCGGACGAGTAATCCAGCTGGGAGATGCCGGCGAAGTTGTATCCCCGGTGGTCGTCCACGTAGCCATTCCCGTCGTCGTCGAGGTTGTTGCCGGGTGTCTCCCTCGGGTTAATCCAGATCTTACCCGTCAGGTCGGGGTGACCCAGGTCTACCCCTGTGTCGATGACGGCCACCACCGGGGGGCGGCCGCTACCGTCCTCCCGGTCCCAGGCCTCGGGGGCGTCCAGGTCGGCGTCGGGCTTGCCCGGCTGCCCCTGGACCACCTGTCCCGTGTTCTCCAGGTGCCACTGGTCGGGGAAAAGAGGGTCGTTGGGCCTGTATTGTGCCCGGTAGATTGAATCCGGCTCCGCGTACTCGATGCCCGGTAACGAGCGCATATCGTCCAGGACCCGGTCGAGGGAGGTGCCTGTCCCCAGGCGCAGGAGGTAGGGGCCGTAGGGCGTGGTGGTGCGGATGCTCCCCTCCAAGGCCTCGATCCCCGGGCGGTAGAGTGCGGCCCCCATGGAGAGGAGATCGACCCCCTTCCGGAACTTGACTATCAGCCGCGATCCGCTTACCAGGAGCTCCCCCGGAGGTGCATCCGCCCGGGTCCTGCCGTCATCGGGGGAAGGGTTTGAGGGGTGGTTCCCAGCGGTAATGGCGGGAGGGGGAAGACATCCCAAGACCAAAGCGAGGATCAGGAGGCAACAAAACGTCACTCTGGACCATCGTCGGGAGGATCTCTTGCCCTCCCGGCCTTCCCGGAGCGGGGGGCGGGGTTTCTCCATCAGGATAAAAATCGATTCCCTCATCGACTTAGATTACACCCTTCGAACGTTCATTGTTTTGATCGGCCCCTTCCGGCGCGAGGTTATCCCCCCGGGAGGTGGTTCCGGGTGACGGGAAGTCCGATTTTCACACCTCCCCGACTGCCGGAGACTTTCCCGTGGCGCGAGGACCCGAGCAAACTTTACGAATATATATTTCTTTATTGTTTGTTTTCTCTGTATAATTTAGCCGTTCGTGAGGGGAACGGCTTCGGAGGCAAAGGGGGGAAAGATGAGACCGAAAACCTTACTGGTGGCGGGGATTTGTCTTTGTATCCTTCTTCTCCTTCCCGGGTGTTACCGGCCGGGAGGTCCAGTCCCCGAGGGGCCCCATCCCGGCGCGCCCCGCTCGTATACCCAGGAGGACGTGGACCGGGTGGTGGCAGTAGATTTGCAGAAGATATACAGCCCCGCCCCCCGGACCAACGGGACGCCACCCCCGGAATGCGATCACATCCAGTTCCTGAGGTTCCGTCCCGCAGACGGTAGTACCCTGGACCCGAGGGACCACAGCAGGACCAATGCGGAGACCACCGATGCCATGCTGGTCATGCTCCCCGGGCTGGTGGAGGGGGCCAACGGGTTTGAGTACCTGGGTCGCCAGCTGGTGTATATGGCCAAGGAGAGGGGGGTGAACCTCGAGGTCTGGGCCATCGACCGGCGACCCAACAACCTGGAGGACCTCTCCTGCGCCAATTACGTGGAGGAGAAGCTCAAGTCCGGTGAGATGAACCAGGAGCAAGCCGTCCAGGCCATGATCGACTATTACTACCTGGGCAAGGAAGTCAACGGGAGGAAATTCGCTGGCTGGCTCAAGGACCCGCAAGTGCCCTTCCTCTCCGAGTTCGGCCTCCAGCTGGCTACCGAGGACGTGTTCACCGTCATCCAGCACATGGTCCCCGACCGGGAGACCCGCAAGAGGAAGGTGTTCGTGGGCGGCCATTCCATGGGGGGCATCATGACCTCCATGTTCGCCGGCTGGGACCTGGACGGAGACCCGGCCACCACCGAGGATGCGGGCTATAACAATTGCGCCGGGCTCTTCGGACTGGACACGGTGGTCACCCCCATGCCCGAGATAGTGCGGCCTTTCCTGGAGCTGCTCCCCAAGTTCCTGTATGACCAACTGGCCAACATGACCGAGGCCACCTATGCCGAGTTCCTCAAGCAGCTCCGCACCGATCCCAGCTCCAACCGTATCCTACCTATGCCCATGATCAACGCGGAGTCCATGTCCCTGCTGGAGGCCCTGGCGGCCTTGGCCTATTTCTTCCCCGACGAGGAATGCACGGCCTTGCGCAAGGTCCCCTACAGCGATTCCATGGAGATTTTGCTGCGCTTCATGCACTCCCGGGACTTCCAGACCTACATGGACGGGGTGCCTCGCCTCAACGACTTCCGCTACACCAACGAGGCCATGCTGGGAGTGGTTTTCGACGACAGTTTCGCCCCCATCGGGATGATCCAGAACAGTATGGGTTTCTTGGCCGGAGGAGCTGTGGTGGAGAAGGCCTTTCCGCTGACGAACGCCCTTTCGGGCATACCGGTGATCGGTAGCATACTCTCGTCCTTCATGGGAAAGGGACCTTACTTCATAGCCAACGACGCAGGCCCGGACGCTTGGCACCTGGGCAGGGGCCCCCTTTACCACTGGGTGAACTTCGACGAGATCGGCGACGCGGGGGATCCCCTGTACCAGGACACCGGGGGCAAGGTCACCTATACCTACCTGGAGAACGAGGTGAGCGACATCCGCGACGTGGCCCGAATGATCTTCTGGGGGCCCACCAACCTGACTGAGTGGTACTTCTCCACCCGCCTCATACTGGACCAGGTGGCGGCCTTCTTCCCCAACTCGATCAAGTACGGGCTAAAGTTCCTGCACGGAAAGGAGGCAAGCAGGCTTCCCAAGATAGAGTTCATCGCCGAGCAGGGGGTGATCAGCGAGGGGACCTTCATGTTCATCCCCGTCCCCATCCACGGCAAGATCATCAAGGGCTATAACCACATGGACGTGCTCTCCGCCTGCGCCAATGCCCCGGAGCGGAGGGAGAACGAGGTGATAGGGGACCTGTTCGACTTCGTCATGGAGAACCTGAGGGGCAGAGACTGACAGCGGCTTGGGTATCAGGCTTCCGACCGGGGGGAGGGATGACCCTCCCCCCGGATTCCCCGCGGGTCGTATATTCCCCCTAGCGAGCTGGTGCGTGCATAGACCGTTCCCGAGGGGATGAACCTATGTCCCGAGGGGATGAACTTATGGAAACCACTAAGATGAAACCCGGAACCCATACCGGTCCCGCGGAGGTGCCGGTCCCGCGCCGGGGATTAGCCGCGGGTTATGGTGGGAGCAGCCTTGGGCTCCTCGGGACTGGTTTGGCCCAGGTAGATGTCCTCCCTCTCTAGGATGTCCGCCGGGTAAGGCTCCACCGCCTCCCAGCCTTCCCTCAGGTCCCGAGGAAGGGCATCAGCGATGCGCTCTGCCACTTCTCCGGGGACCAGGGCTTTCAGGATCCCGACCACCACCCTGACAGCCTTGTCGGCCTGGTAGAGGCTTTCCAGCCCCGCTTCCTCCTTCACCCTGGTGAGCAACTCCTTCCGGTCCATCTTCCCTCCTCCTTTCACGGGTAGAACCGATGTTCAGGGGCATGGACCTCGTGAATCGCGGAGGCGAGCTTGACCAGGGCGGGATCCTTGCCGCGATGTATGTGGCGAAAACCCCTCATAACTATTATCGGCCTCCGGGGCCAGGAGATAACATCGGTTGCCACCGTTTACGGGGAAAAGCCCTCCCATATCTTGGAGCTGCATATCTTGGAGCTGCAGGAAAAACCGTCTAATATAATGTTGGGCCCCGGGAAGCAGGTTCCCGGGTTTCCGTGGTGGATCTCTTGTCAAGGGCTGTTCCTGCGAAATTTCCGTTTTTCCTTGGACCGTCCTTTTGGGGGAAGCGCGGTGATGAGCGAGCGTCATCGGAAGATCGACCCTGCGGTCCCGGTCTTACCCGTCACCTTGGGTGAGGGGGATGGAGCTTCCTTGGTGGAGGATCGAACCCCTGCGGGACCGGGATTCCCCGGCGAGCCGATAACTATGTCCTCAGAACCCACCGTTGCCTCGTGGGAAGGGAAATCGAGGAAGGCGACCCTGCGTGGCTTTGCTGCCCTGGTGGCTTGCGTGGGGAAGGGAGACCTCCGAGACGCGGCCGTGCAGGCCCTGGGAAGGATGGGAGATTCGGAGACCTGTCGGGAGCTGGCAGGGTTCCCTCCCGGTGGCCACGGTGCGGAGGTGAGCGTAACTGGTCGGGATGCGGAAAGGGACGAAAGCGAACCGCTGGAGTTGGCACTGGAAAGGGTCTTCCAAGGTGGCGCGGAGGAGCCGGGGAGATTGGTGCTAGCCCTGTTGGAGAGGCTGGAACGCCGGGAGGTGGAGGAGCTCCTCGCCCGTTTCCTGCGAAACCCTCACTGGAGGGTGAGGGCAGGGGCGGCGGTCTGCCTGGATTACCTGGGATCCGTGCCGCAGGGCATGGACTTGATCTATTACTGGACGGCCAAGGGGGAGTGGAATAAATGTGCCCGGGTGGGTAGGGCCGCCCTGGAGGCATTGCTCTCCCTCCTGCACCCGGGACAGGACGAGCAAGCCCTCGAAAGCGCCATGTCGGTGGCGGCGGAGACGGGTGACTTCCGGGTGGTGGGGATCCTGGCCGGGTTAGCGGAGGGCGGGGACGTCGCCACGAGAAGGGCCGCCGCGCGGGCCTTGGGCAAAACCGGGAGCAGGAAGGCGGTGGAGCCCTTGGTAGGGCTTTTGGGGGACGAAGATCCACTGGTGGCCGAGGAGGCGGGCAGATCCCTGGCGAGCCTGGGTGAGTTCTCCGTAGAGGCGCTGGCGGAGTTGCTGGCAGAGGATGACGAGCGGTTGAGGCAAAGGGCGGTGGAACTCCTCTCCGTCCTGGGCGAGGATGACCGGGTAGAGCCTCTGGTAAAGCAGGTCCTGTTGAGCCGCATGAAGGATGGAGACCGTGCCCTGCGGAACCGTATAGCCTCCTCCCTCGCTCATGCCTCGGGACGTTGGGCGGTGGAGGTGCTCATCGAGGCCCTTTACTACTACCACGTGAGAGGGGTGGCCCATCGGGCCCTGCTGCAGAAGGGCAGGGAGGCGGTGGACCAGCTGGTGGAGGCGCTGAGGCACCGCCATATCTTCGTGCGCAGGGAGGTCGCGCTGATCCTGGGGGAATTGGGAGATCCCAGGGCTTGGGATGCTCTCCAGGCGGCCACCCGGGACAGGGATTGGCACGTGAGGGAGGCGGCGACCAAGGCCCTTTCCATGCTGGAGAGCAGGTATTCTCTGATCCAAGAGGGAGAGGTGGTGAGGGTAGTTCAGGTAAACGCATTGCCCGGGGGGACTTCTTCCGGTGCCCCGGGAAGGCCGGGGATGAAGGGGACAACACCCCAGGAACCGGAGGCATTGGGGACGGGATCTCCGGAGGTGGCTTTCTCCAGCGAAAGGGGCCCTGACTCCCCGTCAACCGGTTCCCGTGCTCCTTCTCACGGCATCAAGGGACTCCTCCGCCAGGGCCCTTTCCCGCGCCAACCTCTCCACCAGCGGTAACAGTTCTGCCATTCCCTCCAGCTGGTTTTCCCTGATGTATTGCTGTAGGCTGTCCAGGGCGGAGATCACGGTCCGCAGACCCGACGCGCTCTCCTCCAGGGCGGGGATGATCCGGTCGAACAAAGTCGCCCTCTCGTGCAAGCCTTGCCTCTCAGCGTTTTCCAGTTCCTTCTTCACGGCGTAGTTACCGTTATCCACCTCCTGGAAGCCCTTTCTTAAAGAAAGGAGGATATCAGATGCCCTGGTATCCGGTTCCTTGATGGCCTCGATCTTCCTAAGCAGCTCGAGGTCCAATTCATGCACCTGGCCCAGGTCCGCTGCAGCCTTCCTAGCGCTGTCCAGGTCGGAGAACCCCGATTCGATGTAGCGAAGGAGATTCCTGGAGGCGGAAGAGGCCGCGCCGCCGTTCTCCACCCTTTCCCTCACGAGGGAGATTACGTGATCGGAGAAGGACTGCATCTGTTCCGCCTCCCGGCAGCCCGCCGGGAGCACGAGGAGGGCCATGGCGCAGGCGGCCACGAGGGCGATGCCCCTTAGCGCTTTTACCCGCTTGCTTTCCCGTTCCATCAACGAAACAACTCGCATGTTTCCCACAGGTCGACTCAAAGCCCTCAAGGCGATTTCCGGCTCGGGAAGTTGGCCCCTCCAATTTATCCACGACGGTGCAGGCCGTGCAAGCCGTGCTTAAGGGATCCAGGAAAGGGAGATCCGGGAAAGGGGCCCTGGCCGGGGTTAAGGACGAAGGCGGGAAGCTTGCCGGGAGGACTCGAGAAGGATGGAGATGTCGGTTCGTCATGGCTGACCGCCTTCGGGGAAAACGATGCTCCACTGGCCGCTCCTTCCCCTAAGGGAAATGGGAAGCTTAACAAGAGGTGCGATTTTTCCAGGGTAGCCGGGGTCCCGGTTCTGGGGGAAAGGGTCTCAACCCTTGAGGGCTCTGATCTTCTCGGCCACTTGGGCCCCTACGTCCTTTCCCGAGAAAAAGGAAACGGATTTCTCTATCTTATCCGCCAGCTGTGGGATGTGGGCGGCGGTTATAGAGTCAGGGGTGAGCCCCAGCATCTCACAGTTCTTCTTGATGGTGGCCTTGGCGATGAAGTCACCCACCGCGTCGGAAAGGATCTTCTCTATGTCCTGGGCGAGCTTGTTGGCCAATTTACCTCCTCGACCGCGTTCCCGCCTGCGTGCAGGTTGGCCCTTTCCCTGGATAAATCATTTTCTTTATCGTTAGTTGGACCGGGAAACTTTACCTCCTTCCCGTAAATCCGTTGCCCTTTTTGCGGTTGAGGACCCCGGGTGGGACCCCGGGTAGGGCCCCGGGTGGAAAGGATCTCCCCGGCCTTATAATCAAGGGAGCCGCATGGTGTTTCGGTGGTGGGGGAGGTAAGCGAGATGCTAGCGCGGAAGCCGCACGGATACTTGGGACGGGCCCTGGTAGTGGACCTTTCCCGGGGCGAGCACTGGGTGGAGGAATTGGACGGGGAGGTGCTCGTCGGCCTCATCGGGGGCTTCGGGGTGAACAAGCTGCTCTTCCGCAGGTTCCACGGGGGGAAAGCTTCGCCCTTGGATCCCGGGAATCCCTTGGTCCTGGGAGCGGGTCCCTTGGTGGGATTCCCGCTCCCGGGTGCCTGCCGGGTCATGGCCGACACCAGGCTCCCCGCGAGCGGGGCCCTATCCTCCTGCAGTGGCGGCATGGGATTGGGGGTGGCCCTGAGAAGGGCGGGGTTCGATCACCTGGTCCTTTTGGGCCGGGCCCGCGGCCTTTCCGTGCTCCTGGTGGAGGGACCTGGGAGGGTGGAGCTGTTGCCCGCCCGGGAGCTGGCGGGCAAGGGCACGGTGGATACCACCTTTCTGCTGCGTCGTACCTACCCCCGCCACTCCGTGCTCTGCACGGGACCGGCAGGGGAGGGACTCGTCCACACCTCCCTGTGTATGGTGGACGGATGTTCCACCCTGGGCAGGGGAGGCCTGGGCGCGGTGATGGGAGCCAAGAACCTCAAGGCCGTTTGCCTGGCAGGAGGGGAAAGGCCGGTGGCCCGGGACGAGAGGGCCCTGCGAAGGGAGCTGGAAGGGCTGGTGGAGAGGCGCCGCAGGTGGCCGATGGCGGAGGCCACCCGGAAGCTGGGGATGATGGCCGCCTGGCCCCTATATTTCCGCCAGCTGGCACCCTTGGCGATCCCGGAGGAGCAAAAGGAAAGGCTCTACCGGGCTTTCGGCCCCGAGGGCTACCTGGGGTTGAAGAGAAAAAGGATCTCCTGTCCCTCATGTTTCCTCCCCGACAAGGACGAGTTGGCCCTACCCAGCAAGGGCGTCCAGGTCCGCTCCACCTCCTTCTTGAACGCCGCCATCTTGGGATGCCTTCTGAATTTCCAGGATGCGGAAGGAGCAGCCTGGGCGCTTCACCGTCTGGATGACCTGGGCCTCGATTTCATGGCCCTTTCCGCCCA
>Ga0272449_1004756_pt1 | contig 10926 bp, 7 predicted proteins | sample YNPCB0241_FD_198679 | JGI IMG/M metagenome (GOLD analysis project Ga0272449, IMG submission 198679) | Hot spring sediment microbial communities from Yellowstone National Park, WY, United States - YNP-CB-024-1 | ecosystem: Environmental > Aquatic > Thermal springs > Hot (42-90C) > Sediment...
CCGGTGCGCTCCCGGCTCTACCTGCCGGCCTTCAGGAACTGGGGTGGGCCGGCAGCCTCTCCGGAGGCTCCCAAGCCGGCCCGCAAGCGGCCCAAGGGGAAGTGAGGCACGCCCGGTCAAGGAGTGAGTGGATGGAAGAAGAACTGAACCTCTGGGAGCACCTGGCTGCTATCGTCCGAAGGTGGCCGCTGGTGGTGGCGGGCGTTGTCCTGGCCCTGCTCGCTGCCACCCTGCTGTGGGCCCTGCAGCCAGCCCACTACCGGGCCACAGCATCCCTGCTGGTCACAGCCCCCCGCTACGAATGGCGGTTTGACTCGGACATCCTGCCCATCGTGGACACCCGCCGGGACTGGCAGGGCGAGGTCATGGCCCTGGTCAAGACCCGGGATGTCCTCGCGGGGGCGCTGGCCCAGGTCCCGCTCCCGCCAGGCCAGGAAGTAGAGCCCAGCGAACTGGCCGCCCAGGTGGAGACGAGGGCGGGTCCCGCTGGCATGTTCTACCTGACGGTCACCTGGACGGACCCGGAGCGCGCCCGGCAACTGGCCAACGCCCTCGCCAAGGAAGTGGTGGCCCGGGCGCGCCTCCTCTACGGAGGAGGCGGAGAACTGGCCCTCTTTGAGGCCAGCATGAAGGCAGCGGAGGCGCGCCTGGGGGAGGCCGAAGCCGCCCTGCAGGCCTTCCAGGGCCAGACGGGCCAGGAACTCCTCCGCAAGGGGTTTGAGGGGCTGGTGGGCTACTCCACGGACGAGCGGGAACTGGACTTCCTCTCGGACCAACTGGCCGCCCACCGGACGGCGCTGGCCAACCTGGACCTGCTGATAGAGGAGAGCCGCCGCATCCTGGCCGAGGGCGGCTCGCCCGCAGCCTTCCCCTGGCAACTGGCCCAGACGCCCGTGTTGGCCGCCCGGGAGTTGGTGACCCGGACCCTCCCCCTCAGCGACCCCCAGGCCGTCCTCCGCCTGTTGGAGGAGGAGCGGGAAGCGGTCGGGGCCGTCACCCAGAAACTGGAGGAGCAGGTCCTGGCGCGGCAGAACCTGCAGGCTGCACGGGCCACGGAGTACAACCGCCTGGTCCGGGAGCGGGACCTGGCGGCAGAGGCCTACTCCACCCTGGCCCGCAAGGTGGAGGAACTGCGCGCCCGCCAGATTGCCGAGGCGGGCAACGTGCAGGTCGTGCAGGAAGCGGCCCAGGCCCAGAGGGTGCGGATGAGCCTCTCGGTGGCCCTGGGCCTGGGCGTGGTGGTGGGACTCCTTGTGGGGGTGGTGGGCGCGTTGGTCGCGGAGCGCCTGGCGGCCCCTGGGGGCGGGGCCACGCCCCGTGCGGCCTGAGGATGGCCCCCTGACGACGATGGGGAGCCCTCGCTTCCGGGACTGGGTGTGGCCGGCGTTGCTCGTGGGGTGTTCCCTCGCCGTGGGCCTGGCCTACGCCCTGGCCACCCCCCTCTGGCAGGCTCCCGACGAGCCCGGCCACTTTGAGCAGGCCGCTCTCCTGGCGCGGCAGGGCGGCCCCCTCCACCGGTCCGATCGGGACCCCGTCCTGGAACATGCCCTTCTGGACTCGCTGGCGCGCCACAGGTTCTGGACCCTGGTCCGGGCGCCGTGGCCGGAACCGCTCCCGGCCCGCCTGGCCGACGACCCCTTCCTGGCGCGCTCCGGCCGGCAGGTGGGCGATGAGCCCTTGGCCTACTACCTGCCCCTCGCTCTCCTCTTGCGCCTCGCGCCCGACGTGGACGGGCAGGCGCGGCTTGTGCGCGCCTATTCCCTCGCCCTCTTCGGCCTGACGGTGGCCGTGGCCTGGGCCGCGGCGCGGGAACTCTTCCCCGACGACCCTTTCTTAGCCCCGGCTGCTACTGCATTTGTGGGCCTCCTCCCCATGGCAGCCTACATGGGGATGGCCGTCAACAACGACGTCGCCGCGGCCCTGGTGGGGACGGTCCACGCCTGGGCCCTGGTGCGCCTGGCAAAGAGGGGCCTGCGCCCAAGTGTGCTTGCGGTCTTGGTCCCCTGCGCCCTGGCCGGCCTGTGGGTCAAGAAGACGGCGGCCTTCCTCCTCCCCCTCACGGTCCTGGTGCTCCTCACGGCCCTGGGACGCCACCGGCGGGCCCAGGGGCGCGCTGGGGTGCCCCCCCGCACGCTCCTGCGCTGGGCCGCTGGGGTGGCTGGGGCCGCGCTGGCGCTCTGGCTCCTGGCGAAGGTGCCCGGGCCCGAGCCCGCGGCCTGGCTGGATGGGACGCTGCCGGGCTTCCAGGGGCGGACCCGCGCGGCGGCCTACGAGGGGCGCTACGGCTTCCAGGCGGTGGACGACAGCCCCACGGCGGTGGAGCGGCTGGTGCAGGCCCTCCCCGCCGCGCCCCTGGCCGGGCGGACGGCGGCCTTCACCGCCGTTGTCCGCAGCCCCGAGGGCCCTGCGGTCGGGCGGCTGGTCCTCATCCCGGACCGGGGGGAGAAGTGCCTCGCAGCCTTCCAGGTGGGGGAGGCCTGGCAGAGGGTGGAGGCGCGGTGCCCGGTCCCGCCAGAGGCTCAGGTGGTGAAGGCCGTCCTCGCCCCTGGGACCGGAGAGGACCCCGCGGAACAGGGCCGCCTTGACTTTGACGACGCCGCCCTCCGTGTGGAGGGGACGGCGGCGAACCTCCTGCGGAACGGCGGTGCAGAGGAGGCGGCGACGTTGGGGGAGTCCCTCGCCGTCCGGTGGAGGCGGGGGCTCCAGACCCTGCGCCTGTGGCTGGGGCCTGGCGCGATCCGCAGGCTGGAGCAATGGGCGGCATGGTGCACCTCCTTGCCCAGCGTCCTCCGCCGGGACCCGATGGCCTGGGCGCGGCTCGCGCTCTACGCCGTTTTGACCTTTGCGGGGTTTTGGGGTAACTTTGGGTGGCTGACGGTCCCCCTCTCGGCGGGGTGGTACCTGCTCCTGAGCCTGGCCACCCTGGTGGCCGCGGCGGGCTGGGTCCGCTGGTGGGTGCAGGGGGCAGCGGAACCGTGGCAGCGCTGGGCGTGCGGCTGGCTGGCCCTGGCGCTCCTCCTGGCGGCCCTTCAGAACCTGCTGCCCATCCTCATCCGGGATTGGCAGCCCCAGGGGCGCTACCTGCTGCCAGCCCTCTTCCCGGCGGCGGCTTCGTTCGCCCTGGGGTGGCGGGCGTGGGTGCCAGAGGCGTGGGCCCGGCGGGGGGCTGTGGCCTTCGTCGTCGCCTTCGTCGCGCTGGATTTGGTCTGCCTGGTGGGGTACGTCATCCCGTACTTCCACGGTTAGGGGAAGTCCGATGCCACAGAGAGGTTAGGAAACACCCTCTGTGTCCTCTGTGAAATCCTTGAGGGGGTTCTCGTGAGCACCAGGGCGAGACGGATTGCCGTCAACTCGGCCTTGCTCCTCTACGCCAACGTGCTGACCAGCGGCGTGAGCCTGGTCGTCGTGGCCCTCCTGGCGCGCTACCTGGGCAAGGCGGGGTTCGGGCGCTACGGCTACGTCATCTCCTTCTGCGAGATCTTCGTCGTCCTCTCGGAGATGGGCCTTTCCAAGATCCTGGTGCGGGAGGTGGCCCAGGAGCCAGAGCGCACGGACGACCACCTGGCCATGGCCTGGACCCTGCGGATGCTCCTCTCGGGCCTGGTGATGGGCATCATCCTTTTCAACACCAGGGACCCGGGCATGGTGCCGGAGGTGCGGGCCGCCATCTGGGTCTACGCCGTGAGCCAGATCGTCTTCAACCTGACGGAACTCTTCAACTCCGTCTTCCGGGCCTACCAGCAGATGGAGTACCAGGCAGCGGTGGTGACGTGGGCCCAGGTGCTCATCCTGGTCCTGACCCTGGGGGCCATCTTCCTGAACCTGGGCCTGATGGGGGTGTTCGCGGCAACCCTTGCGGCCAACGTGGCCCGGTTCTTCCTGGGCTGGTGGCTGACGGCCCGCCGCTTCGCCCGCCTGGGATTCTCCGGGGACGTGCGGGGCATGGTCCGGCTCTTCCGGGAGTCGTTCCCCGTGGGCCTCTCGCTCCTCCTGCGGCGGTACATCTGGCGGGGCGGGGTGGTCCTCCTGGCCACCTGGCAGGGGGATGCCGCGGCGGGCATCCTCTACGGCCCCCTGCGGGTGGTGGAGCAGATGCGCATCATCCCCATGTCCATGGTGGGGTCCATCCTGCCCGTCCTCTCGCACCGGGCGGCACGCTCCCCAGCCCGCTTTGCGAGCGCCTTCGGCAAATCGCTGAAGGTCTTCGTCATCCTCAGCCTGCCCCTGGCCGTCTGCCTCTCCTTCCTGGCGGAGCCCATCGTGGCCATCCTCCTGGGGGAGAGCCTGGCCGAGTCGGCTGAGATCCTGCGGCTCCTGGGGTGGGCTGTGGTCTTCACCTTCCCCAACTTCCTCATCGGCACGGCCCTCACGGCGGTGGGCAAGCAGTACCTGGAGGCCCTGGGGCTCGCGCTGGGGTTGGGCGCGGGGTACGCGGTGCTGCTGGCCACGGTGGATGCCTGGGGGCCGCTGGGGGTGTGCTGGTCCATCCTCGCGGCGGAGGGGACCTTCCTGGTGCTGGGGTTGGGAGCCTCGGCCAGGTACCTCCCCTGGCGGAGGCTGGCCTGGCCGCTGGCCAAGGTGGGCCTCGCAGCCCTCCTGATGGCCCTGGTCTTCGTCCTGGGGCGCGGGGTCCACTTCCTGGTCACCACGCCTGCGGCGCTTGTGGCCTTCGGCGTGGCCCTCCTCGGGCTGCGGGCCCTGGATGCCGAAGAGATGGAGGCGTTCCTGGAGATGCTCCCTGGCCCAGCGCGGCGGCTGCTCGTCGCCTGGCTGCCAGGGCACGAACGATGACACCCATTCATGGGGATCGGAGGGACCGGACGTGAGAAACCTGCTCATCACCGGAGGCGCGGGCTTCATCGGCTCCAACTTCACCCGCTACATCCTGGAGAAGTACCCGGACTACCGCGTGGTGGTCTACGACAAGCTGACCTACGCTGGGAACCTGGACAACCTGCGGGACCTGGAGGGGAACCCCCGCTACACCTTCGTCTGGGGGGACATCTGCGACGCGGAGGCGGTGGACCGGGTCATGCGCGCCCACAAGATTGACGCCATCGTGAACTTCGCCGCCGAGACCCACGTAGACCGCTCCATCATGGAGGCTGACGCCTTCATCAAGACGGATGTCTACGGGACCTACGTCCTCCTGGAGGCGGCGCGCCGCTACGGGGGCGTGCGCTACCACCAGGTCAGCACCGACGAGGTCTACGGCGAGGTGCTGGAGGGGCGCTCCAAGGAGGATGACCCCCTGCGGCCCCGCAGCCCCTACGCCGCGAGCAAGGCCGGCGCCGAGCACCTGGTGGCAGCCTACCACGTCACCTACGGCATCCCCACCACCGTGACCCGCGGCTCCAACAACATCGGCCCCTACCAGTACCCGGAGAAGGTGGTCCCCCTCTTCATCACCAACGCCATTGACAACCTGGAACTCCCCCTCTACGGCGATGGCCTCCAGATGCGGGATTACCAGTACGTCCTGGACCACTGCGAGGGGATAGACCTGGTGCTCCACCGGGGCGTCCCGGGCGAGGTCTACAACTTGGGAAGCGGGGTGGAGACCCGCAACATAGACATGGCACGCCTGATCCTGCGCTTCTTGGGCAAGCCGGAATCCCTCATCCGCCACGTGACGGACCGCCCCGGCCACGACCGCCGCTACGCGCTGGACTGCTCCAAGATCATGGCCCTGGGCTGGCGGCCCCGCCACACCTTTGAAGAGGCGTTGGAGAAGACGGTCCGCTGGTACGTGGACAACGAGTGGTGGTGGCGCAAGATCAAGAGCGGCGAGTACCTGGAGTACTACCGCAAGTGGTACATAGAGCGGGAGAAGCAGGCCAGAGGGTAGCCATCGGCCGTTGGCAGCCTGCGGCCTGGTAGGGGCGGTTCACGGATCGCCCCCTCCGGCACGCCGGGAGGCGTGCTGGGCCTGGTAGGGGCTGTTCACGAACTGCCCCCCTCCGGCACGCCGGGAGGCGTGCTGGGCCTGGTAGGGGCGATTCACGAATCGCCCCGTCCGACTGCAGCAACTCCGAAACCTGCAGACTGGAGCAGCAGGAGTGGTCGCCAGCGAACGGGTGAAGGCAGGCCAGGTCAGGAGTGGCCCCAGGCCGCTGGACCCCAGCCGGGACCTGGGGCAGGTCGCAGACCTGATTGAGGCCGCCTTCGGGGACGACATGGACGAAGAGGGCCGGCGCGTCCTCCAGGAGATGCGGGCCATGAGCTCCATTGGCCTCGTCCTGGGGGCGCTCATCTACGTCAGCGGCGAGTTGCGGGAGTCCTTCGGCGGCTACGTCTGGGAGGAGGACGGCCGCGTCGTGGGCAACGTGACCCTCAACCCCGTGACCTCCAGCGGCGAACGCTGGCAGATCAGCAACGTGGCGGTGGACGCTCCCTACCGCCGACGGGGGATCGCCCGCCGGCTCATGGCCCTGGCCCTCACCGATGCCCGCCGCCAGGGGGGCATGTGGGCGCTCCTCCAGGTTCGGCACGACAACGAGGCTGCCCTGGCCCTCTACCGCAGCCTGGGGTTTGAGGCCCTGGGCGGGGAGACCTTCATGGCCTGGCAGGGCGCGCTCCCCTTCCCCCTGGCCTGGCAGGAATCGGGACCCACCCTGCCCTCGGACCTGGTCCTGCGGCCCATCCGGCCCGAGGAATGGCCGGCCGAACTGGACCTGGCCCGCGCTGCGATGCCGCCCCTCATGCAGTGGGAGCGGCCCTTGCGCCCTCACCAGTTCCAGCGTTCTCCCCTGCCCGCCTGGTGGACGGCCCTGGCGCGCTGGTTCAGCGGCCAGGAGACGCACGTCCTGGGGGTGTTCCGCGGGAAGGCGCTCCTGGCCCGGCTGCACCTGCGGGTGGACCGGAGGGCGGGACGGGCCGCCCTGGAGGTCCTGGTGGCCCCCGAGGCGCGGGGCCAACTGGAACGCCCCCTGCTGCGGGAGGGGGTGGCCCTCTTGCCCAGGGCAGGCCACCTCCGCCTGGAGGCCCAGTTCCCTATGGAGCAGGCTGCCGTGCGGGAGGCGCTGGAGGACCTGGGCTTCCAGCACCTGCGCACCCTGGTCCACATGCGGCTGGACCTGACCCGGCGGCCCCCAGTGTGGGAGGGGAGGTGAGGCGTGGCAGGACCGGACCCGGCGGCGGAGGGCGCGCTCAAGAGACCCCAGCCCAACTTCTTCACCGTGCTGGCGCGGCGAGACTTCCGCCTCCTGTGGGTGGGGCAGTTGGTCTCGCAGATCGGCGATGCCTTCTACTGGCTGGCCCTCCTCATCACCGTCAACGACCTCACCGGCTCCACCAAGGCCATGGGCGTCACCTCCGTCATCGTGACCCTGCCCATCCTCCTCATCGGCCCGGTGGCCGGCGTCTTCGTGGACCGGTGGGACCGCCGGCGCACCATGATCGTCTCCGACCTCCTGCGGGCGGTGCTGGTCCTCTTCTGCATCCTGGTGCGGGAGGCCCACGAGATCTGGATCTACTGGGTGGTGGGGTTCGCGGTGTCGGCGGTGGGGGCCTTCGCCCTCCCGGCGAGGAACGCCGTCATCCCCCTTCTGGTGGAGGAGGACGAACTCCTCCCGGCCAACGCCCTCTCCCAGACGACCCAGACCCTCGCCCTCATCGTGGGTTCGGCCTCGGCGGGGTTTGTCATCGGGGCCCTGGGCGCGCGGGTGGCCTTCGTGGCCGACAGCCTTTCCTTTCTGCTCTCGGCCCTGACCCTGTGGGCCCTCCGGGTGCCCCCGGTGCGGGAAGCGGTGGCCCAGGGCCTGCAGGCTGTGGGCCGCCAGTTCCAGGAAGGGATCGCCTTCATCGCCCAGAGCCCTACGGTCCTCGCCCTCCTGGCTGTGGGCACCGTCTTCTCCCTGGCCATAGGGGCGGTGAACGTGCTGTGGATCCCCTTCCTGGACCGCTACTTCGGCGTCGGCCCCGAGGGGATCGGCATCGTGGACGCGAGCCAGGGGATCGGGATGCTCCTGGGCGGCTCGGTGGTGGGGAACCTGGCCAGCCACTTCCCCCACAGCGGCCTGGTCAGCGGAGGGCTCCTCATCCTGGGGGCGGTCACCGTGGCCTTGGCCCTCTCGCCCACCTTCGCCTACATCCTGGTCCTGAACGGCGTCTACGGCCTGGCCCTGACCCCCATGCTCTCGGGCCTGTACACCCTTCTCCAGAGGGCGGTCCCCAACGTGAAGTTGGGCCGGGTGAACGCCGTGCTGGGGGCCCTGATGCGCCTGGCCAACGTCCTTTCCATGGCTGGGGCGGGGTGGCTGGGCGAGGTGGTGAGCATCCGGACCATCTACATCGTCTGCGGCGGCCTGACGCTCCTATCCGGAGCGCTGGGGGTGCGCATCCTCCGGGAGCCGGCCCCTGTGCTCGGAGGTGAGGGAGGGCAAGGCCCCCGAAGCAGCGCGCCGGGGGCGTAGCCTCGGGCCTCCGTGCCTCGCGGCTGGAGGTCCGGGGCCGGCATGGGGCTTGCTCCAGGAGGAAGGGCAAGCCAGAACGGGCGTGAGCCTTCCAAGAGGAGGGGCGGATGAGACAAGGCCAGGACGGAGTGGATTGGGGGGCGCTCAAGGCGCACCTCCCGGACATCGTGGCGGAGATGGAGCGGCACGTGCCCTACGCCTCCATCTTGGTGACCTCGTCGGAGGGGCTCACCCTCCGCATCAACCACCGCGAGCGGCAGGTGGAGCCGGCCGACCCGCGCCAGGGCGCCGTCCTCACGGCCTGGTGCGGCGACCACATGGAGGAATGGGCGACCACCGCCCTGGACCCGGACCGCCTCTGGCGGGAGGCCCGGGAGTTTCTGCGGTCGGTGCGCGTCGCCCCCGGCGGCCTGCAGGTGGACCCCGGCGAGCCCCTGGTGGCGGAGTTCGCCACCCCGGTCCAGATAGACCCCCGGACCGTGCCCCTGCGGGACAAGTTCGCCCAGTGCCAGGAAGAGCACGCGCGGTTGGCGGCGCTGGACCGGCGCGTCCTCAACGCCGAGGTGCGCCTCCTGGAGTCCCGGGAACGGAAACTCTTCGCCAACCGCCACCGCCTCCTCAGCCAGGAGATCTCTCGCATCCGCTACTTCCTCCTGCTGGTGGTCCACGAAGGCGGCGAGACCGCCTACCACTGGCACACGCGCGACGGCACCGGCGGCCTGGAGATCGCCCGCGTCTCGGAGGAGAAGGTCGCGGAGTTGCGGGACGTGGCGGTGGCCCTCCTGCGGGCCGAACGGGTGGAGCCTGGCTACTACGACTGCGTCGCCAGCCCCTCCGTGGCTGGCACCATCGCCCACGAAGCCTTCGGCCACGGTGTGGAGATGGACATGTTCCTCAAGGGGCGGGCCCGGGCCGCCCAGTACGTGGGGAAGCAGGTGGCCTCGCCTTTGGTGAGCATCCTGGATGACCCCACGGTGGAAGGGGCCTATGGCTCCTACTTCGTGGACGACGAGGGCCACCTGGCCCAGCCCACCTACATCATCCGGCAAGGCATCTTTGAACGGGGCCTCACCGACCTCTACAGCGCCACCCACCTGGGCGTCGTCCGTACCGCCAACGGCCGCCGCGAGGCCTTCACCCACAAGGTCTACCCTCGCATGTCCAACACCTACTTCGCCCGGGGGGAGACCCCAGTGGAGGCCATCATCCAGTCGGTGGACCGAGGGATTTACTTGGACCACCTCTCCAGTGGCATGGAAGACCCCAAGAACTGGGGCCTCCAGGTGACGGCCCACCTGGGCCGCGAGATCGTCGGGGGGAAGTTCACCGGCCGCCTCTTCTCCCCAGTGGGCATCACTGGCTACGTCCCAGACGTCCTCCAGAGCATTAGCATGGTGGGGGACGATTTCGCCCTCTCCGGGGGCTGGTGCGGCAAGGGGCACAAGGAGTGGGTGCCCGTCTCCGACGGCGGGCCTCACTTCCGCTTCCGGGCCCGGTTGGGCTGATCCCGAGCGAGGAGAGCACCATGGAACACGTGCATCAGCAGGCCATCGCCCTCGTCCAGGGGCACCGCGACGTCCAGGACTGGTCCGTGCGCACGGTGCGGCGCCGGTCCTTTGAACTGTACCTGGTGCGGGACGCAGTGGAGAGCCGGCGTACGGTGGAGACGGTGCGGGCCATCGCGGAGGTGCACCGCGACCTGCGCGGGCCTGGGGGCGAGCCCCAGCGGGGGTTCTCCTCCCTCACCCTCCTCCCAGAAGACGGCCTCTCCGCGGCCCGGGCCAAACTGGACCAGGCCCTCTTCGCCGCGGAACTGGCTGCCAATCCCCCTTACACCCTGCCCGGCCCGGCCCCGTACCCTGAGGTGGAGGTCTGGGACCCAGCCCTCACGGAGCACCCCCAGGAGGTGCTGGAGGACCTGGCCGGCCAGATGCTCGCGCAACTGGCCCGGGAGCCGCACGCCGGGCCCAGCAGCGCGGAGTTCTCCATCCACCTGACGGAGACCCACCTCACCAACAGCCAGGGCGTGGAGGCGCGGGCACAGGACGCCGAACTCTTCGCGGAACTGGTCATCCTCTCCGCCGGGGGAGGCGACGAGTCGGAGTTCTACGCCGCGCTGCGCCGGCGCGCCCTGAAGGACCTGGACCTCCCGGCCGAGGTGGCCCGGTTCGCCGCCCTGGCGCGGGACAGCCTGGGCGCAAAGCCGCCCCCCACCCGCCGGGGGCCCGTGGTGGTGAGCGGCCAGGCCCTGGTGGACCTCCTCGCCTACCTGCGGCACGCCAGTTCCGGGGCCATGAAGTACCAGCACCTGACCCGCTGGGAACTGGGCCAGCCCGTCTACGGGAGCCACCCCCTCCAGGGCGACCCCCTCACCCTGGTGGCGGATGCCACCCTGCCCTGGGGCGTGGGCACCGTGCCCTTTGACGAAGACGGCGTCCCAGGCCAGCGGACCCTCCTGGTGGAAGGCGGGATATGCCGCCAGTTCTGGGCCGACTACCGGTACGCTCAGTAC
>Ga0272449_1004757_pt1 | contig 10924 bp, 11 predicted proteins | sample YNPCB0241_FD_198679 | JGI IMG/M metagenome (GOLD analysis project Ga0272449, IMG submission 198679) | Hot spring sediment microbial communities from Yellowstone National Park, WY, United States - YNP-CB-024-1 | ecosystem: Environmental > Aquatic > Thermal springs > Hot (42-90C) > Sediment...
AAGATATAAAAACCCACCAACAAACAATGGATTAAGAGCGTTAGGATTAATCTCGGATCAGCCTATACACCACTATTTGTTGGAGAGGATAACAGGATTAAAGCTGTTCTCAAGGTATTTAATGGCACGGTAGAACTATTCTATAAACAGGATGAGGAGGCTACCTATCCACCATCCATGAATAGACCCGATTATGGTAGGGGGTTCTACTTTTGTAGCGTATGCGGTATTTCTTGGATAGGTATGGGTAAATGCCCTAATTGTAGTGTTAAATTAAGGGAGGAGAGCAGGAAGAAGAAAGATAATAACAGCCCAAACGATTAACCATTAGATAAATATCATGCCTTTATCTGATAGGAGACCACCACCAGCCGGGTGAAAGGATGTCCTATCAAGGATCACCCCGTCGGCAATTACATCCACAACCCTTGCCTTAAACTCTCTAAGATATGAGTCATCGAGATATAATAGCTCGGTCCGGCCCAACATCATCATAGGCTGGTGTATCTTGGCAGCCAATAAGCCTTAAAAACCGATGGGACGGTCTTTATCATGGCCCTGGTAGCTCAGCCCGGTAGAGCGGCCGCCTCGTAAGCGGCAGGTCGAGGGTTCAACCCCCTCCCAGGGCTTTCTCATGTTTTTTAGGCGGTGTCCTAGTGGGATGTATGCGACCATGGTTGGAAAGGTGGTTGATGCGATTTCAACAGACTTTCAATATGTATATGATGATGAGCCGGTGACTAGGGTCTTGGGTATCTTTTCGGAGACTGGTGTTAATGCGATAGTTGTTGTTGAGAGGGTGTCGGGGAAATTATACGGAGTGATTAGTAAGAAGATTATGCTGAGGCCTCGTTTGAACCCTGTCAACGTGCTGGCTCGAACGGTGTCGATAAAGCCGCCCCACATAACACCTGAACATGACTTGGTGGAGGCTGCCCGCCTGATGCTGGGGAGCGATCTCAAATCTGCGCCGGTTGTATCCGACTCCAGGCCTGTGGGCATCCTACATGCTGCGGATGTGGTGAGGAGGGTTTCAGAACATATTGGAAGGGTTAGGGTGATGGATGTGATGACTAGGGAGCCGGTAGTTGTGGGAGCCTCGGAGACGGTGGGTAAGGCTGTCTCGCTTATGAGGGATCATGGCATTTCCAGACTGCCTGTGGTGGATGACGGCCGCTTGGTTGGCATAGTTACGGTGCATGATATAGTGGAGAAGATTGTGAAACCGAGGGAGAAGGCTTCCCGAGGTGATCTGATAGGTGAGAGGGTGGCCACGCTGGGCAACAAGGTCTCAAGCATCATGACTAGGCATGTTTACACAGTATCGCCTGGTGAGAAGCTTGTGGCTGCCGTGGATAAGATGGATTCTCTTGGGATCTCATCTCTTGTTGTGACGGAGAGAAACAGGGTTGTCGGAATAGTGACTATGATGGACGCACTAGAGCCTGTCGCAGCCTTGGCTACTTCTGAAGAGTCCACCATAAGTGTTCAGGTCTCCTACAAGCTTTCGAAGATGGATGTGGAGGACAAGGATAGGGTGATGGAGGTTGTCAGCCAGTTTGTTAGGAGGTTCGGCCGATCCGTCGGGGCCGGCACCCTGAGCCTCTACTTTAAGGAACATAAGGAGAAGCATGGTGACATGCATATGATACACTGTAGGGCCCGGCTTAACACCAACAAGTATCAGTTCGTGGGTATTGGGGAGGCTTGGCGTGCGGATTTCGCTGCGAGAACCGCCCTGGAGAGGATTGAGAGACAGTTCCTTGTTAGGAGGGAGCTGGCTGCAAGATATCCCTATGCTGATGAGATCTTGGACAAGCTTACAGGGTCTTTCTAGGATTCTCCCGACTCAGCCATCATCCTAATGTACTCCTCATAATCCATCTCAATCACCACCGGCCCCACATAGTCGCAGTTTCCACAGTGATAGACCTTCCCTAGATAACCGCCCATATGTAGGGTGAGGGATGCTTTCTTGCATATGGGACATATCTCTAAAGTCCGGGATTTAGCTATGTCTGACCACCAGCCTTGCTATGCGCCAATACGCTGATACGTGCCGCCATCTTCCCAGCGATATCCCTGAATATCCTGCCTGCGGGTGAGTCGGGCTGGGATACTACGATGGGTTCTCCCATTTCATGGTGCATGCTTATCTCCGGTATTATGGGTATCTGGCCTAGTATGGTTGTTCCATGTTCCTCAGCCATCCGGGCCACCACGCTTCTCCCAAATATGTCGGTCCGTCCGCCGCAGTGGGGGCAGATAAAGTGGCTCATGTTCTCCACTATGCCTATTATGGGTATGCCGAGCCTCTTGAACATCCTCAACGCCTTGGCAGCTATCGCCGCAGCAGCGTCCTGGGGGGTCGTAACTATTACGATACCTGTAAGGGGCATTGTCTGGGCTAGTGTGAGAGGTGAGTCACCGGTCCCCGGTGGAAGATCGACTATTAGATAATCCAGCTCACCCCACTCGGTCTCGGTTAGGAGCTGTTTGACAGCTCCAGCTACCAGCGGCCCTCTCCATATTACGGGCGAATCATCCTGTACGAAAAGTCCGAGGGAGACTACCTTCAAGCCAATGGTTGTCTTGGCCGGTAATATCCCGCCTCCACCACTCATCCTGGGTGGTTCGGATATCTTGACGATCTTGGGTATTGTGGGGCCGTATACATCGGCGTCAACCAGCCCAACCCTCGCACCCGAAAGTGTAAGACCATATGCCAGGTTAACCGCTACCGTGGATTTACCAACACCTCCCTTCCCACTCGCCACAGCCACTATATTCCTTATGTTCTCATAGCCTTCAGATCCTGCGGGCCTGGCAGACCAGACACGGGAGGTCACCTTCATATCGACATCCCTAACGCCGGGCAGTCTCTCCACAGCAGTCCTAGCATCCCTCTGAATCTGCTCATTATACGGGCATGCAGGTGTGGTGAGTTCAAGGGTGAAGGCCACCCTATCCTCCTCGACTTTCACGTCTTTAACCATCCTTAGTCTGACAATATCCATCTTAAGGTCTGGATCCACAACCCTTGAGAGGGCCTGTAAAACATCTTCCTCCGTTACCAAGCCGATTACCACGGTAGCCGCTAACTATTTTAGCCTTGTGTGGATACATGGTATCGGACGATGACCGGCTTGGAAGGATTGGCCGCCGTTGTGCTGGCCGGAGGGGTTTCGTCAAGGTTCGGATCCAACAAGCTACTCTATAGGATAGGTGGTGAGACTATTCTGGATAGGGTTTGGAGGGTGGTGGCGAATACCGCTGACAGCATCTACCTCGCAGTCAGATCAAAGAAGCAGGCCGAGATGCTCACAGGGACATGCGATGTAAATCCCAGCAGGGTGGTAATAGACGATAGGAGTCTGGGATGCCAGGGACCCGTTGCTGGAATATTGTCGGCGGCCCTAAAAATACGGCCCAGATACCTCTTGACAATCCCGGGAGACATGCCCTTCATAGAGAGACATCCTCTTAGGCGGTTCATAGAGGTCACCATCTCAGAAGGTGCTAAGGCCGGCAGCATAATGGTTGAGAGGGGTGTTCCAGCAATATTACTCCAGCTTCACGAGACAAGATGGATTCTCGGCAGGGGTTTGAAGATATCTAGGATTAGGATGCGGGATGTGAGGGCCAGCGACCTTCTCCGCTTTGCGCCGAGCCTGGTTCTCGTGGGCGCCGGTTCGATCGGAGAGAATCCAATGGTATTCAGGAATGTGAACAGGCCCGACGATCTCAAGCAAGTCATAAAGTCGGCGGAGTTGCCGAAAGGCTTGTGGAGGCTTGCATATGGTTGGAGGGGTTGGGAGGGGGTCGAACTATTCCACAGGGGGATGTATGGGCCTGCAGCCCATGTCTTCCTCAAGGAGGGCGGGTACTATCGTGGGAAGGATGTGAATCTGCTTGCAGTACACTCCTACGTGGATGCATGGATTTCTTGGAAGGCCTCAGCTAGGGTTAGATAATGATGGGTGGAGGGAAACAGGTCCACATGTCTTAGGTTGTGTTTGATGCTATGATTTTCCACTCCCTGTCATCAACATGGTGGAGGTTTTTCAAGACCTTTCCTCTCGTACTGGATTCTGCGGTGGCCTTGTCCTGCAACGCCTCACCTATCGCCAGAGCCTTGGAGTGAATCTCATCCCTTACCACCACCAGATCGCCCTGATTGAACCAGCCTGAGAACCTGGTTATTCCTGGCCTCATTACATCGGCCCCTGATGTGACCGGGCCGACAGCACCCCTATCCACATAGATGCTCGGGAAACTCTTCAGAATCTCCTCGTTGGACTCTACAACAGCGGGTACGAGTCGGCCGGCCTTCCTGACAATCATATATCTGTCTAGGACAATAATATTTGCTTCTTCCGATTCGAGAACTTTTACACCGGCTTTCAGTAGCCTTTTTCTGATGGTGTCTTCCGGGAATATAGGTGACAGTAATGGCTCCAGCTGCTGCCTCTCCTTTCCGCTGAGATATCTAACCTGTAGTTTTGCCGACATGCTTCTTCTCAAGCCTGTCTATAAGCTTGGCCATTCTAAAGTCCCGGGCTGTGAGGCCGCCGGCATCATGGGTTGTCAGCCTTATTACAACCTTTCCATAGCTGACCAATGCGTCGGGGTGATGCTGGATCTTCTCAGCCAATGCTGCGATCCTGTTAAAGAATCTCACACATTGCCAGTATGCGTCGAACCTGTATGTCTTCTCCAATGTCTTCCCCCTTATACGCCAGCCCTCCAGACTGGAGGCCATGCGTCTGGCTTCCCTAGACGTTAACGGCTTCATGTCTATACATCAGCTCCATCCACTAATTAAGTGATACGCAGCATCTACTATGTCATGCTTAACCTTTCCATGGATGATGGTCTACGATCTGTGAAGATGTACTTGTTGCCGCTATGGCTGTGGTTCATGTGGTGACGATGTTCGTGGTGTTACGCCCTTTATCATGCTTGTCCCGAGCATCCTGGTAAATTTTTATATATATGAAAGATCTGCTTTTTATCCAGTAAATTGGTTGGTATCCCGACGTTACAGCTGCTGGGTGATTTTTTCATCAGTACTAGTGGAGCGATCCCATACGTTATCGCCCTAGATCTAAAGAGGAAACTAAGAAGCAGGCCAAAGTGGTGGGCATTCTTCATGGGGTTGATTGGGCTTGCAGGCAACTTCACCACCCTTACGGCTTCATGGCTTGGATTCTTATCACCAGGTCCAGAATTCCTATATTTTGAAAACCTTTCAAGGATGCTTCTAGGTTTAAGTGCCGCCTTGCTGGTGACTGATATACTGAATAGTTCTCTCCAGGGGATTAGAGCTTTACTTGTTTTGGTGGCTGCCGCGCCTGCTTCAAGTATTTTACTCTACAAGGCTCAAGGGGGAAACCCAGTAAGCCAAGAAATACTCATCGTTCAAACAGTATATTTCGGATTCTTTTTCTGGATTTGTCTCTCCTATTACTCACTCATCCTCTTCCGTTATTTAGAAAAAATAACAGATACTCACTTTAGACCGCTAACAACTAGTGCCTCGGTACTTTACGGTATTGTTGGGTTTGTTTTTCTCTACGCGGTACCCGGCTATCTATACGGCGTTATCAGCCCCCAAGATAGACTTTTTTTGAGGAGTGCTTCAACCATATTGGGTACGATAGCAGGTATTATCCTTCTGAACGTAGCGCTCAGGCTGAAAATAGCTATTCCTAAACCCGTGAGAGTCGGCAGGTTTGAAATCCTCCCAACGGGTGTAAGAGAGATTGACAAGGAAGTAGGAGGAATCCCATACCCAGCAGCAATACTTGTGATGGGCCCAGGGGGGTCGGGTAAAACAGGATTTGTTAGTCAATTTTGCGCAACACGGCTGGAAGCCGGCGACTCCATCGCATGGTTCTGCTTAGAGTATAGTGCCGAATATGCGAGGGGAGGGTTAAGGATCAGTAGCTTGAACGTTGACATGTTTGAAAGAGATGACAGACTAATTCTGGTTGATTGTTATTTGCCGCTGTCTGGAATAAAACCCTCAGAGAGGTTTTCAACATCGACAAACCTAACCGATATAAGCATAATGATTACCAAGACAATGGAATTGCTCAAAGGTCAACGGAAATGGCTGATGATAGACTCCATGAGCAGTCTGGTTAGAGAGCATGGAATAGATAGGATATTGAAGTTTCTTTCTAATACGGCGGCAAAACTGGCGGTGGCAAAGGCTGGCCTCATATGTACAGTAAACAATAAAGCATTGAGCGAGCTTGAACTAGCAATAATCCAAGAACAATTTCATGGAAACATTCAGCTAGACATTTTTGAGGAAAGGGGGCGGCTCAGACGGAGGATGCGGATCGTAAAGATGCCTACGGTTAAAGGCAGTGGAAAATGGTGTAACATGTAGCGATCGTAAGGTTTTTTACGCCCTGACGCATATAGACAGAGTCTCACATAGGGCACACTATCTCCAAGCCTAGATAGCCTGAAAGATCCTATAACCGGTACTCTAACCATTTGAAAAGTATCGCCGCTACCTAACCACTAGGACTGGACAGTGTGCATGGCTTACGACACCGCCTGCCACGCTTCCTAGGAGAAGCTTCTTAAATCCAGAGAGGCCACGGGTTCCCACCACAATAAGGTCAAAACCATTGGCTTCGGCATATTCTGTTATCGCTTGGACAACCGATGGAGCGTTCTCTAATATCTCCGAGTCCACCCTCACACCAGCCTTCTCAGCCATACCCACGGCCTCACCCACCACCCTCTCAGCCTCCCTCCGGGCTTCGGAGTAATAATCCCTCAGCGCAGTAGGCGGGATTCCAGCCGCGGCTAGCACATATGACGGCTGCTGTATCACATGGAGAACCGTGAGATGAGACCCATGTCTAACACATATCTCCACAGCCATCTCAACAGCCTTCCTACTATGCGCCGATCCATCTACAGCCACCAGCACCCTCCTTATCACTGGCATACAACGCCAGCCAGACGGCCTCTAATAAAGATGCGAACCACGATGACAAACCTTAAAAAAGTCTTAAAAGACATGGATACCGGGCCCGTAGCCTAGAATGGACAGGGCGTCGAAAAAATGCGTAGGCCTCCGGAGCCGAAGGTCGTGAGATGGCAACGCCATCCGATAGGGTTCAAGTCCCACCGGGCCCGTATTTTATTCATAGATACTGGGGCTTCCTAGGATCTGTTAACTTTAACCAGTATATAGAAGACTAGAAAACCGCTGTCTTATCTCAGAAAAACATAAACAGTGAAAACTGTTTCGCAATAAGCATGAAGGAAGGAAAAGAGGGGAGAGGGGGTTGGCTGGGCATTCTATTAATGTTTTCTGGTTCGGCGTTTCTTGACGTAATTTCCGAGTCGCCTTTGTTTCCTCTTGATGGTGAAGCCTATGTTCTTGTAGAAGTTTATGTTGCTACCTGCTCTGATGTAGATATAGTAGCCGTCCTTTCTGCGTTTATAGCTCCCGTTGTGGAAGCGGGATGCCGTTCCTTGACGACTCCTAGTAGGCCTTGGCCCTGACGATTCAATGCCAAGACGTTGTAGAAGGTCTTTTACGTATTCGAGGAGTTCATAATCAGTGTTTGAGATAATTATGTACCCACTCTTGTTAACACACCCCTCCGAGTCGGAGAATCCTCTAAGGAACGCCGCCGTACATTTCTCACAATGCTCTATGTATTTCTCCAGTCCGTCGAGGTCTACCGACTTCTTAAGGAGTTCGTAGAGCGTTTGTGAGCGGGCTTCGACAACGTATTTTCCTACGTCATTTCTGTATCTTGGCTTTATTGGTCTCCTCCCCAGTACCTTCACCAGACATCTACCGAACTCCTCAGCAAACTCCCGGTCCTTCACCTTGAGACCGATTGCGACATCGTTGTATCCCTTGATAATACGTCTTCTCCTGTAGGTGTATCCGTCGCCAATCTTTACACCTATCACATATGCTAGCTCTTCGGAAGGTCTAAGGAACTCGATGGATGAGGTATAGGGTTTAGCTCTCTCAGGAGGGTTTTGTTATGACCTCAAGCACCAGCTCATCCCTATCCATTAAGACATAGTTTAACGGGTCTATCACCTCAACGCCGTTGGCCGTGAACCTGATCTTGCCACAGTACCTGTCGAAGCATGTGGAGTTGAGGCTCTTCACCCATATTTTCAGGAAATCCCCGAAGGTGAACTCAGCATATCTAGGTGATTCCACATGTATCACACCTGTTTCATCATGTGTGTGGATGACACGCATCCTCCCATCAGGAGTTATACCTATGTTGGATGGAACCTTAACCCCAGCACCGACGACAAGCCAGGTAGCCGTAAACCGTGTAAAATAATATCCATAATGCTTCTCCCTCAAATGCATCCTCAAACCCCTACCACTATCGAACCCCTTACCACATTTGGGACACTGCTGCCTCATCAACACCACAACAACACCGTCTAGATAAAATGCTTTAGCCGCCCCAAGGCCTCAAATAGTTTTATCCACGTTCTTGCACACCATGACCGTGTACGATGGGTTACTGATGTCGCAGGCCAGACTGTTAAGAGACCTCCTCGGAAACCCACTATCTAGGATGAGACTGTCCATGAAACGACGGGTCTTCAGTAGTTTCTGAGTAGTTAGCTTTATGTAACTCTTATGTGTATACTCGGGTTGTGGAATGTGTTTTAGGAGTTCCCTTCGGCTACGGGTTTAACGAGGAGGTCAGGAGGCTCCTAGAGGATTTTAGGGATATGGTTAACTTCGCTTATAGGAGGGGGATAACATCCTATGCTAGGCTGGGGAAAGGTGTTTATGGGGGGTGGAAGGGGAGATGGGATTATTCTACCCATTTCTGCCACTCTGCCTGTAAGATAGCCTTGTCTATGCTTAAGACGTATAGGGAGGGTAGGCCTGAAGCCAAGAGGCTCTTCATGCAGCTAGACCCAATGCTCTACAGGTTCTATGGAGATAGGAATGCTGATGCATAACTACCTATGCCTACGTAGAGTGAAAACCCATTCTATCCCAGGGATATTACTTTTTTACCCCGTTATACCGGATAAGGGATGTGAATGAGAGCTCGGTTGAGGATAGGATATCACGGCTCCTTGACGCAGGTAGCTTCAGGGAGATACTATCAGGTGTGGAGAATCTAGGGTTTGAGACTAGAAGGGCTGGTGACGGTGTATTGGCGGGCTTCGGCAGGATCGAGGGTAGGAATGTGGCGGTGTATGGGCATGATCCATCATTTCAGGGCGGATCCATTGGAGAGGTGGGAGCACGGAAGATAGCAAGACTGTACCGGGCTGCTCTCAAATACGGTGTTCCAGTGATAGCCCTATCGGACTCCTCTGGAGCCAGGATACACGAGGGCCCATCATCACTCATAGCGGTCGGCGAGTTATTCCAAGCTGTGGCGGAAGCCTCCGGCAAGATACCCCAGATAACCGTGGTATTGGGCGGATGCGTAGGTGGCGCAGCTTTTACAGCAGCCCTCGGCGACCTAGTGGTGGGATGCTCCGGCAAGGGATACATCTTCATAAATGGACCCAGATCTGTGAAGCAGGCTACAGGTGAGGAGGTCACCGCAATCGAGTTGGGAGGTGTAGACATCTTGGCGAGAAGCTCAGGCATGGTTGATCTCTTAGCTGCTGATGAGGAGGAAGCCATCAGGATGGTGAAGAGCCTCCTGGCATACCTACCGTCAAACAGGTGGGAGCCGCCGCCCATCCACCGGAACACCTCCACCAATAGACATGGCAGGCTAGAGATCGGATCAGATGTGAAAAGCCTAGTTAAGGGCGTCTTCGACGACGGTAGTGTGCTGGAGCTCCAGCCCCTCTATGCACCCAACATCTTCACAGGATTGGCTAGGCTTGACGGCACACCCGTAGGAGTCGTAGCCAATCAAAGATCCGTGGGAATGGGATTCATCGATATAAAAGCCTCAAACAAGATAGAACGTCTTATCAGATTATCGGACAACTTCAACCTCCCAATAGTCACATTCGTGGACACTCCAGGATTCGCACCAGGCAGAATCGAGGAGCATAATGGGCTGGTGAGGGAGGGCTCTAAGATCTTCAAATCGTTCATCACAGCCTCGGTGCCCAAAATATCCGTGATAATGGGAAGGACGTATGGAGGAGCATATATTGCAATGTGTAGTAGGGGGCTGGGAGCCGACTACGTCATCGGACTAACAGATGCTGAGGTGGCTGTCCTCCCACCGGAGACCGCGGCAGAGTTTATCTATAGGAGACAGCTGGAGAGCCTAAGCGCTGAGGAGAGGGAACGGGCCCTGCATGGATATGTTGACGAGATTAGGAGACGCAGCTCAGGCCCCGCCCTACTATCTGTCGGCGTCGTGGACAAAATCATAGAACCCGAGGAGCTCAGGACGACACTCATAGATGTGGTCAAATCCCTACACCATCGATACGTTAGAACTAGGTTGGACAGCGCTCAGATGCCATAGACCTCAGCATATCTCCTCAAAGCCTTCTTAAAACACTCCATCGGTATCTCCACGATACCCGCACCTATCTGCCCAACCCCCGCCTCCCGATGGGCTATCCCCGTATCAGCTATTGGAGACAATCCAAGCCTCACCACCTTCCTAATATCAATCCCGGTGGGTGTTCCCTCAAAGTTCATATAGGGTATTGTGAAGTATCTATGCCTCGTATGGCTTATTCTAGCCATCCTCTCGGTTAACTCGATTGACTCAGCCACACTTCCGCCCACAAACCTCACTATGGCCGGGCTCGCCGCTATGGCCGCAGCTCCAACACCGGCTGTCTCGGTGATTGTGCTATCGCCTATGTCGGGATTGGCGTCCGCCTCACCATAGCCCGGGAAATAGAGCCCACGGGGTAATGGAGCCGGCGCGGTAAACCACTCATCACCAAGTCCGCTCACCCT
>Ga0272449_1004758_pt1 | contig 10922 bp, 4 predicted proteins | sample YNPCB0241_FD_198679 | JGI IMG/M metagenome (GOLD analysis project Ga0272449, IMG submission 198679) | Hot spring sediment microbial communities from Yellowstone National Park, WY, United States - YNP-CB-024-1 | ecosystem: Environmental > Aquatic > Thermal springs > Hot (42-90C) > Sediment...
CGTTGCGCCGTGCTCTGGCGATCATTTCAGGTGTCATGTCTACACCGATGACACGACCTGTGGGCCCGACCTTGCGCGCGGCGATGAACACGTCGAACCCGGCGCCACTGCCGAGATCGAGCACAACTTCACCTGGTTTAAGCTCGGCTAGGGCCAGAGGATTACTATAAGACAAACCAAGATCAGATCCCTCGGGCAAAACCGACAGATCATTCGGATCGTACCCGAGCCGCATTGCCGGCGAATCCACCTTGCCAGTGCCGCAGCAGCCCCGAGCGACCAAGCAACACCCACCTTCCTGGGCTATCTTGCGGTAGGCATACCGAACTTGATCTCTGATTTTATTCGAGTTCATGGCAATCCCGGGTGCGCTACCCAGTTTTGCAGCAGGCTTTTCGGCGTCGTTGGCTTTTCCGGAGTTCCACTAACTCCGTCCTCAAGATCTTTCCCAATCGTTCTCGATCTGCCTTGGCTTCGGCACTGCCCGCCAACGATTTGCAAACCCAGTCAATCGCTTCATTTACAACCTCTGAGAAAGAATCCTTCTCAAGCCTGTACCATACCCAGCGTTGATCTTTCCGTGCTGTGATAAGTCCAGCGTGTTGTAGAACGGAAAGGTGTTTTGATACGGTCGAAAATGCGAGTCCGAGCAGCTCAGTAAGTTGGCAGACACACAACTCGCGTCCACGCAGCGCTAAGATGATCCTGAGTCGAACCGGATCCGACAACGCCTTTGCTACTGCAAGAAAGTGTCGCATTTGATTTGTCATGTTGCCAAATGTCGAAATGACCTTAACACCTTGGATATTTTTCGGTCAAGAAAAAGTTTTTCCAATTTGTGTGTGCTGCGGAATCACTATGACTGGCCTTGAACAGCCTGTTGAACCTGTTCAACCGCTTGTTGGAGTGGAGATTTAAACTGCCTGGATGCATAAAATGCAGGAATGTAATTGGTTTGGGTTAATGGATATGCAGCACGTTGCTGGCCGACCACGCCAAAAATGTTGGCGAGTTTGGCACGGATGTTCGCATAGCTGCTTATCAACTCAAAGATACGAAGGGGCAAAGCAAGGTAGGGTGTGTGGAGTTTATTGGGAGGTAAGGTTAGTCATGAAAAGTTGGTTTTTGAGTTTAAACTTTTCCACGCCCTTGTGAACAAAGTTGGAAACGGTATCAGCGTGGCTACGAGCAGATGGTGTTGCATCTGTTAGTGCGTGAAACACGCTGTTAATTTTGGATGCGGCGGGCAAGGGATTGCCCACCCTGCCTTTTGGGGTGGAATCCAATTTCCGGCAGGACGCCGGAAGCACGCTGAAAAGCCCCAGCGTGGCGCCGGCATCTTCTCAGCAGACACAAATACTTCTTTCAATTTCACAAGAAGAAGCATCCCGACGTTGAAGTCAGCCCACAACATTTTCAGGTTCACCACAGAGACGCAGAGAGTTAATAGGGCGCGCAGTTCAGCACGCCGTTGTTGGTCAGTGAGACCATCGCTTCTGGGCTGGAATCCTGGGGCCCGCGCTCTTACGAGCGCGTCTACGGAACACGTCCCTCTAGGGCACGGGAAATTCCGAATTGGAAGGCGATGCTGCATCTGGGCCGGCTGACGTGCACAGCTCGGCTCGTACCAAACTTTGGCCGATGTGGAAGTTGGTCCTCCAATAGAATCGAAAGCAGTGCCGGAGCAGTACAATTCGCTGAACGCGGGCTTGTCCTCGTAGCACTAATCTGTGAGGTTTTTTCCGCACGTACCCGTGCCCTCAATTCGTTGCTTGCCAAACAAAATGTTACTTCAACCAGCCCAGATCAGGTCTCGAGCCGATCCTCGTGCGGATGCGCGCACGATGAGAATTAAAAAGCAGAAATCACCTCGCGCTCGCTTTTGCCGAATCACACCGGACCATGCTGCCACGTACCTCTGTCTTGTGCCACCTGCGCGATTTGGCGTACCCCGGAGCTGCGCTGGTCGGCCTGTTTGATTGATGTCGTCTGCTTATTCTCAGTCAACAGCGCAAACCTTGTGGTGACCCGCGCCCATTTTTTGCTTGGAACTTAAGAGCCACCTATAAAAACCAGTTTAGGCTTACGAGCAGTTCAAAGTTGTTCCCACTGTACCGGTTATTAAGCTGTCCACAACCAGTGTTGTGGGGGAAGAAACCAATCAAAACACAAAAAACACAACACGACGATGAGCCATAAAAAACTTTCTCGAAAAATAATCCACGCCGGCTGGTTGTTGTTTTCCACATGCGTATTGTGCCTGCAGGCAGCAAGCCAACCCGTAAGTCTGATTGAGTCTGAACCCGAGCTGGCTGCGTTGCTCGATAAACTCGAGCCAATGCGAGTTGAATCTGTGCCGCAATCGGGCACGTTCTGGTTGCTGAGCAAAGCCGAGCCGCCTTGGCCAATTTTGACACCTGTGGCAATTGAGTTCGGCTTGCCAATCTATCCGGTTGACAACAACACGTTTATCGTTGACGACCGGAAAGTGGATTATGTCGCCCTAACCAAGCTCGATTCAGCACTTAAGGCAGCCGAACTTGAGCTGGGCTTGGCAACTGAATCTGATGGTGGGCCGCCTATGCCAGGCGACGGCGAAGAACAGGGCGGTGAAGGTGGTGGTGGCGCGGAACCGACCGGTTGGAGTTATTCGAGCAACGTGTTGTGGCTCGAGCTCGTGAGAGTGACAAATCAGGTCGGCGCATTTGTCATTCACACGCCAGAGCAGAGCGCTGCGTATGACTTGTTTGCTACAACAAATCTCAGTGCCGCTGTGCCTGGGTTAAATCTGACCAACTGGGCATGGCTGGAACGACTCGGGCCGGGCCAGACAAATTTCATTGTGAGCGGTCTGCTAAGCAGCGAGTGTTACTTCGTTCTCGGCACAATGCTCGACAGCGACACCGACGGCTTGACTGACGCATACGAAAATCTCACCTCACATACACAACGGCTAAATCCGGATACTGACGGCGACGGTCTCAGTGATGGTTGGGAGGTCTTTAACGGAATGAACCCGCTCTTGAACGAGAGCCAGTTGGACGCATACAAACGCACCTACACATATGACAAAGGTGGTTGGCTCCGCCAAGTATCGGTGCCGGCCCAAGGGTTTTCCCTGGATAATGAGGGTAACGTGCTGTGTGCTTGGTAGTAATCAGAATCCTTGGAACTTTGCAAAAGAAAAGGATGGAGGAGCTTATGAACTCGAAGCACTTCAGGCAGTGGGTTGAGTTGCAAACTGCGGGAAACGGGGCTCTCGCAAGTGTTCAGTTTGGCGCTATATGCCACGTTTCCAATTGTGTGCGTAGGTTAGGTTTCTGGCTGGCCAAGCGCGGTTTGGGTGGTTTAGCGCCCATACTGTTGAGCATATTTTTGGTTGTAATGCTGGCGCTTCCTTTGGGTCAAACTAGCTTGCATGCACAAGAGTTTCAGGGGCCAGGTTGGTTCACTGTGCCTATGCGTCGGCTACCGTATCAGAAGGCGCAAATTAACTATCTGCTGTCGCCGACTCGGTCCGTAGCCGAAGCACGCTCCGAATCGGAGTACCCGGTTAAGGCTGGGATAATAGGTGGCACGCAACCGATAGCTGAGCAGATCACACCTGAGATTGCCGCCCTTGCTCGTGCCTTGGAAAACGACCCCAAGAAAATCTTTGATTTTGTACATGACCAAATTCGATACGTGCATTATTTCGGAAGTAAGAAGGGAGCGCAACTGACGCTGTTGGAACGCAGTGGTAATGATTTTGATCAATGCGCGTTGCTGGTAGCGTTATTGCGGGCGGCTGGTTTTACTAACGTAGATTACTGTTTCGGCTTTGCCGGATTTGAGTATTCCAATGCATTAAACCAAGACCTGAAGCATTGGTTATGCCTCCAGACGCCGAGCTGGGACGTGGTCAGTGGTCTGGATACTGCTGAGGCCCTCTGTTACGGTCGCGGATACCCGTACGTGGAGGTCTATTACGATTATGGTTTGCTGGGGATACATCACATATTGGTACGTTTGCGCGTGGGCACAAACACTTATTGGTTAGACCCGGCATTCAAGACTTATTATAAGATTCCAGGCGTGACCAACCTGTCGGTCTGGGCAGGGATAACAAGCAACGAACTCTATAGCGTAAACGCGTCGGCCTCAAACAACGATTATGTACAGGGGCTGAATGAAGCCGACCTACACGCCAAACTCAACCGGTATACCTCCAATCTTGTGGCTGCAATTCAAAGTAACTGTCCAAATGCAACAGTAGCAGAAGTGCTTGGTGATTGGGAGGTTGATACGTCACTTTGGGACGAGCTACCTGACGACCTGGGCCGACTCGGATACGTCCTGGTAGAAACGCAATTTTGGGCTTACATCCCGACAAACCTCATGAGCCGGCTATGCATTAATGTGGATGGATCGAACCGGTGGTTATATATGCCGGAGTTAAAGGGTCAGTTATTGGCGTTGACATTCCAATCCAACGGTCTTGCAGAGCTATGGCTGGAGGACACCGTACTGCTTCAAAAACAAACCAGTGGCGGCCGTACCGTAAAAGTAGGGTTCTACGTTGACCATCCACATGGGGATTGGGACTGGGAAAACAATACTCTCATAAACAGGGACTGGAACGATCACGCTGCTACGAACGCTTACCAGCGTACTAATGCCACCTATGTGATCTGTTACGCTTTTGACCCACACCGTGACTGGCTTGAATGGCGTCAGCGCAAGCTCGATGAATACCGCGCCTCGGGCTTGGCAGATGACTCTCGTCAGGTACTCACCGAGACGCTGAACATCATGGGCCTGAGCTGGATGCTCCAGACCGACCTTATGGAGAGGATTTTGGCCTCTCGATCGTCAATCCTTCGTGGATACCACCACCGCCTTGGAAGGATGGCATCCGAGCGTGGTGCAGGATACTACGTGGATGTTTATATGCAGCTTGACTTTTCAATTTCCGGTGCCGGGGTGGAGCCAGGATGCGAGCTTAGTGAGCAAAAGTATTTTGACATTTCAACTTACTTTGGTAGTGCCATGGAGCACGGGTTAATCGAGCAGTTGCAAAGCACAAATCTTACCGCCTCTTCAACCGTCAAAATGCTTCAGATCGCAAATGCTCTCGGCCAACGGGTGTACCTTGCAAGGAGTAATAACTGGTCAACCGTGCAGGCGAATATATCCGGTTACGACAAGACCTGGCTGAAGACTAACTTCATTGATCGCGGTTATTCGCTCCTGTTGCCTGCCAGCGGTACTAATTCAATTGCCGGTCCAGGGAGTTGGAGGGGATACGGGATAGTTGCAAAGGGCGCCTTAGGCGACTGGACCGATATGCAAATGCTCATTAGCGGCGGTTACTACGGTGGATACGCTGCCTGGCCATACGTCACCCCAGACCCATACTATATTTACACTTGGAACTACGTTGCTGAGCCGATTTACTTTGACCTGACACCCGTTGCATTTCCAGAACTGTACATCACAGACCCTGTTAACATCGCTAACGGATGCTTCGAAATCAATGCAACCGATCTGAGTCTGGGAGGTACAGAACCACGCGGGATCACATTCAGCCGGCACTATAGCTCAGCCCGACGGTTTCATAACCTAGCTTCCATGGCAAACGGCTGGACTCATAATTACGTGTGCAAGGCTACTGAGCTTAGTGTACCATGGCCTATGCTGGGAACCACAACCCCGCAGCAGATGGCACCCATGATTGCCGCCGTATGCGCTGCAAACGAGCTCTACAGCTTAGAGCCGAATCCCAAGAACTGGCTTTTAACTGCGTTGATTGCGAAATGGGCTGTAGACCAAACCATCTCAAATGCAGTTTCCATTACACTCGGCAAAGATTCATTGCAGTTTGTCAAACACCCAGATGGGCGTTTTATTCCACCTGCTGGAGTCACTCATACCCTGATTAAGACTAACGGTGGATATTGGTTGCTTGAACGTCACGGGCGCACCTTCAAGTTCGATGCGTCCGGGCTTTTGACAAACATTACAGACCCGTACAACCAGTCGTTAACCATTACCTACGACTCCAGCAACCGCGTTCAAACAATCAGAGACTGGAAGAACCGGTCGCTCACATTCACTTACACAGGCGACAAACTTACTAGTGTCAAAGACTCCGCCAATCGTGTGGTAAGGTATTTGTACGCTACCAACGGTGGCAGAACGTATCTCAGCGGGGTGATCGACCCCGAAAACAAAACCAACCGATTCATTTGTTCTACAAACTGGCTTATTTTGGCGACGATTGATCCCATGGGGCGCACGGTGGTAAGCAACGTTTATGACAACGCAGGCCACGTAATCATACAGTACACGCACGGTGACACTAACAAAGCCTGGTACATATTCTGGACTGGCTACGAAAACGTTGAGAAAGACCCTGCTGGCGGCCGCACACGCTACATCTACGATGACAAGTACAGACTGAAATACCACGTTGATCCGCTGGGTAACTGGAGTTACTACTCTTACGATGGCCAGGACCACTTAGTCCAGTACATCACCCCACTCTGGGAAATCACAGATTATTACTATGACGGGCAGCACAACCTAATTGCAATTTGGGATCCTTTGGAATATTGGATCTATCACGAATACGACAGCCAAAACAGACGGATCCGAACTATCGACCAGCGCGGGTACACCAACTATTTCGCCTACAACGCGCAACACTCGCTCATCGCCCAAACAAATGCAATGGGCGACTGGGTCAGGTTCGAGTACAACACCGATGGCACACTCAAGTACCGCATAGACCCCGCAGGTACAAATAGCTATTTCTACGATTCGTACGGTCAGTTGGCGCGCATCGTCTATCCTGCCAACCTTGGCTCAGAAGGGTTCCTGCGCAATGCACTCGGTGACGTGCTCAGTCACACCAACGCACGCGGGTTTGTCACTCAATACCAGTACAACCTGCGCCGCCAACTTACCAATACCATTGCGCCCACAAACCTGATCAGTCGCGTCATATACGACCCGGCAGGCAACGTGCTAGCCACCATAGACGCACGTGGGTTTGCCACGACCAATATCTGGAGTCCGACAGCAAAACTCCTGGCCACAATCTTACCGCCGACCCCGGCCGGTGCATCGGTTATCTCCAACATCTACGACAACCGCGACTGGCTCCTGTGCACCATTAACCCTGTCCAGTACAACTATCGAACCTGGTACACAAACGACCCGGCTGGCCGGCCATATTCAACAACCGACCCAATAAACCGAACCACGTTCTTCGTACACGACCCTGTCGGCAGGCTCATCCGGACAACCAACGCTGCACTCGAAGTCACTCGCCAATACTGGAATGCCCGTGGCGAATTGATTCAGTCAGTTGACGGTGCAGGCCGCACGGTGAGATATCTTTATGACGGAGCCGGCAATAGGATAGTTCTTACGAACCGTAACGGTTATACCTGGCAGTTCCAATACGACGCAGCTAATCGGCTTACCAACACCATCAGCCCACTGAACCGCCAGTGGTGGCAGGTGTGGAACACTCGCGGCCTGCTCGCTGCCGTCCGCGAACCCTCCGGCCAGTGGACCACGAACCTGTACGATGCACTCGGCAGAGTCACTAATGTGATTGATGCCATGGGCACACGCAGATTTTTCTATGATCCAAATGGCAACCTCACCAACGTGGTCGAAGGTGCCAGATCGAACTCGTGGGTCTATGATGCATACGATCGGGTGGTTTGGTACCGTGACAGCGACGGTAACATCATACAATATCGCTATGACGCGAACGGTAATTTGACCAACCTCGTTTACCCCGGTGGCCGGAACGTGTTTTACTATTACGACAGTCACAATCGGCTGACTAACGTGACTGACTGGGCAAATCGCAAGACAAGCTTCGAGTATGACCTGGCCGGCAGGCTTACTAAGATTACCCGGCCCAATGGTACTGTGCGGCACATGCAGTACGATCCTGCAGGTCAACTGACGAACATCCTTGAGGTTACGGCATCGGGAGAGCCGATTGTGTGGATCAAACAGGGCTGGGACGCGGCGGGTCGGCTGAACTGGGAATTTACTGCGCCATTGCAACATGATTATACTCCGCCGCAGCGGGTGATGACGTATGATGCAGACAATCGGCTGGCCACGTTCAATGGTCAGGCGGTGAGCCACGATCTGGATGGCAACATGACGTATGGCCCGCTGACGAACAACAGCCTCGTGGGTTACAACTACGATGCCCGGAATCGGCTATTGGCTGTCGGCGGTCTGGAATACGGCTACGATCCGCACGGCAACCGCGTGGCGCTCACCAACGGAGCGACCGTCAGCCGGTTCGTCATTAACCCCAACGCCGTGCTGTCGCAAGTCCTGATGCGCGTGCGCGCTGGCGTGACGAATTACTATGTCTATGGTTTGGGACTGTTGTGTGAGGTAACTGAAACTGCGACGAATAGCTACGCGCGTTATTACCACTACGACTACCGAGGTTCTACGGTGGCTCTTACGGATCACGAATCACGAGTTACTGATCGGTTTGAGTATTCTGCTTATGGCACGTTGACTTACCGCACCGGCAATACTGACACCCCCTTCCTGTTCAACGGTCGTTATGGTGTGCAGACTGATCCCAACGGTCTGCTTTACATGCGTGCCCGGTACTACAACCCCTACATTTGCAGGTTTATCAATCCTGATCCGATAGGGTTTGCTGGTGGGCTGAACTGGTATGTGTATGCCGATGGGAATCCGGTGAACTATTTGGATCCGTTCGGCCTGTGTGCAGAAAGTGGCGGATTCTTCTCTTGGGTTGGCGGTTTCGCTCAAGGTCTGTTTGTTGAAGGTTTGTGGGGGACGGTCTCCGGGCTGGCAAGTGCGGTGTGGCACATTGACCAGACAGCGGCAGGGTTGTGGAATGCGGTTACACACCCGTTACAGACCTTGGATGTGCTTAGTTTGGCGTTGGCCGAGTATGCGGATGCTGCGTTTGGAGGTGATCCCAGAGCCATAGGCCGGGGCGTGTTCGAGCTAGCGGCAATGGCGGTGCCGGCCAGCAAGCTCAAGTGTGTGGACACGGTCGGGGACATTAGCAGGGCAACAAGAGCCACTCAATTGGCGAGAGAGTTGGGAGCTGCCGGGGAGCGGATGTCCGGGATTACGGGACCTAAAGCCAAGATTCCTTCGTTGACTGGCACGGCAAACTACAGAATACCGGACGAGCTCACAACTACGTACCTGCGGGAGGCAAAGAACGTGGCTGAACTCCGGGTTACACCACAATTGATTGATTACGGTGAATTCGCTCGCCGGCATAACTTGACTTTTATTTTAGACGTTCGCCAGACTACAGTTGTTGGTCCCAAAGCACAGCAGTTTATTCAACAATACAACGTTCAACTTAATCGGTTATACCCAGCACCTTGATATGAGTACAGCACGCGAATTGGAAGACAAACGTGTGGCAGCTTATCTTAATGCAGAAGCAAACTTACACATAAACAGTGTTTTTGATCTGGTTAACTCTAAAGCGAGATACCAGGACGCAATCCCGGCGTTGATAAAATGCTTGGGCATGGTGAGTGACAATTGGATCAAGGAAGGAATAGTTCGCGCCCTGACCGTAAAGGAGGCTCGTGGGAAAGCAGATAAAGCCTTGGTATCGGAGTTTCGTTCTCTTCCGACTGAGCAGGAGTATTTTTGTTTGAAATGGGCGATAGGGAATGCGCTTTCGGTGGTTGCCACAGATGCAGTGTTTGATGAATTGGTTGAGTTGGTGCGGGACAAGCGGCATGGCAGGGCTCGTGAGATGTTAGCAGTGGCGCTTGGGAATATGAAGAATCCTGCGGCTGTTGATGTGCTAATTGAGTTGTTGGGGGATGAGGAGGTAGCTGGGCATGCGATAATGGCGTTGGGCAAGCTAAAGGCCGAAAAAGCGCGGCCGTTTATAGAGCGATTTTTGGAACATCCGAAGGCGTGGGTACGTAGGGAAGCCAAGAAGGCGTTAGCGAAGCTGGACAAGGCACAGGCGAAGCGTTCTGAGCAGAAGTAGCGCTGCGTGGCCAAGGTGCAAAATCGTGCTCAACGAGCGGCAGGGTTCCAACGGGACGGGCGGTGATTATTGAGAGATTGTGCGATGAAACTAGCTGAATTTTAGAGCATATACACGAGCTGCCTGATAGTGGGTGTATCTTTGCCCGAAAGCCTTGGTCGGCAGATTCGGAGGCGATTACAGCTCCGCTAGGTGAGAAGCATGAGGTGCCAAGCTACATAACTACACTCGGTTTTGAGTATTTCTTGAAAGTTCACGTTGCCAAGGAAGTACTGGAAGTTCTTTCGGGCAGGAAGGCTAGCAAAGACGAAAAATTGCGTCTATTGATTTTTTACGCGGAAAACGATGCTTACCCGGATTGGGTTTACAAGTTATGAACCATCGCCAAAGGCCGCTGCGTTTTGAAGTAATTGGCCAAGAACAGCAGCGGAATTTCGCTGTGGTCTATCGCTCCAAAGACTGCGCACTGGACTCAGTGCCGCCCCAGACAGCAGGCGGCTACAGCCTGAACATAAACGACGTTCAGCTTGAACTCTCAGCGTCTGGTCTGGTAAATCACGTTTGGGGCTATTGTCCGAGGGCGTCGTGGCAAACGACCAGATCAGAGCCGCCGCCGGCGTCGCCGGGCGAGTTGCGGGTCGCACCTATGTCGGAGCTTGTTCCTGGCGTTTCGATCTGCGTTTCGAAAAGGCGAGTCCCCGTTTACTACAACGAGGGCAGCCATTGGTTGTGCTTGGGCAACCCATTGGCGAATGCTAAACAGGGCTTCTGCGTTCGAATTGCTCCGAGCATTATTATCGTTGGGAACTCATCGCACATTTTTGCCTTGTGGGTGAAGATAGCGCGGTTCGAGCCTTGACTGGGGTAGTGAACCGTAACGTTGTCACGTACA
>Ga0272449_1004759_pt1 | contig 10922 bp, 6 predicted proteins | sample YNPCB0241_FD_198679 | JGI IMG/M metagenome (GOLD analysis project Ga0272449, IMG submission 198679) | Hot spring sediment microbial communities from Yellowstone National Park, WY, United States - YNP-CB-024-1 | ecosystem: Environmental > Aquatic > Thermal springs > Hot (42-90C) > Sediment...
CTTTTGAGTATGAACCATAGGGGACTCCCCCCCAAAATTCACCTTTGCACGCAGGAATCTTAGCCTCGCCTCTGAAGCCGGTTTTTCGCTAATCTTGATGCAAGATTTTCTCCGTCGGGTGACTAGAAACAGCTTTTTAAACGAGGCAGGGCCCGTTTGAGCCGGGGGAAAAGCCTGTCTCAGACGTAGGCCGGTCTGCTTGCTCTCGGGTACAAGAATTTCGCTTGAAATATTCCCATTCCCCGCGGGGCCATAATTTCAGGCCCATGATCAAGGGTTAATGCCCGAAATGCCTCCGAAGAACGGGGCTTTCGCTCTCGTTGGGGAGAATTCGAGGTTGTTCGGGCCGTCAGCGAGGCTATCGCCCCTGGTGTCACTTCTTTGGCAAACCCTCCGGCTAAGAATCCAACACGTGACCAGTCAGAACAAAACGCTCCCCCAAATGGTGCGGGATGGTCGATTGAGGTCCAGCCTAGGCACCTCTAGAATGGATTGATGGGCCAAAAGGAAGCCCTCAAAATTCCGCCTTGGCCAACAGGATTAAGGTTATCGGACATGGTAACCTTTCTCCTTGTTCGGGCAGACAGGCGACTGATTGGTCCATTGAAAGTTTTGGGTTTTGCGGCGAATCCCCTAAATTCCCGTAAACCGGAGCCTGGCATGAAGGAGGTCTTAGACACAAAACCCCGCGAAGAATGCGGGGTCGTTGCGATCTACTTATTGCCAAACGGGGGGGTGGGGACCCTTTTTGCTTCGTTGGGGGTGCCGGCAGCAACAAGGCTGATTCCTCGGATGTTGCTGGACGTGCAAAACCGGGGGCAATTAGCTGCGGGGATGAGTACATATTCCCCCGAGCGTGGCCAACTCCTTCTTACTTATAAGGCTGTGGGGACTGTTTCCGAAGCGTTTGCGTTAAACAATCCCGAAGGGGCAGAACGGTTGATGCGAACCCTCGATGGCCCGGCGGGAATTGGACACGTTCGCTATGCCACTTGTGGCCAGGAAGACTGTTCGTTTGCACAGCCGTTTGAGCGGCCTCACATTAAGCGGCACAAATGGTTTAGTTTTGCCTTCAATGGCCAGTTGGCCAACTACAAACAATTGGAGGCTGAGATTCTTACGGATCCTAACAATTACCTGGCCCGACACACCGATACAGAGGTCATTCTTCACTGTATTTCCTATGTCCTCTCGAAGGCGGATCGAGTGCCGCTAAAATCTATCGCCGAGGAGTTTGCCAAGCGCTTTGATGGGGCATATAGCCTCGTCTATCTGGATGCAGCGGGGCGAATGATGGTGATTCGCGACCCCTTAGGATTTAAACCTCTTTGTTATGCTTACGACGGAAACTTATTTGCAGCAGCCAGCGAGAGTGTCGCCCTTTTAAATTTGGGTTTCAGTCCGGATACCATATTCTCTCTCGAACCAGGTTGTGGGATTTTTATCGAGGATGGTCTGTTTTCAGTAGAGCGATATGCCGCCTCCCCCCGGCGAGCCCATTGCTTCTTTGAATGGGTTTACTTCTCCAATGTTGCAAGCACTTTGGATGGGCGAAGTGTCTATCTAGCTCGCAAAGCGTTAGGGGAGGAGCTGGCCCGCCTGGAGACTGTCCCTACAGACAAGGACACCATTGTGGTCCCTGTCCCGGACACCAGTAAAGCTGCCGCCGACGGAATGGCTTACAAATTGGGGATACCTTGCCTGGAAGGATTGATCCGTAATCGCTACACAGGGCGAACTTTCATCGAAGGGGGCAACCGCCGAAAATTAAAGGCTCAAATGAAATACACCCCACTCCGGGAGGTGTTAGAGGGGAAACGCGTGTTGCTTGTGGAAGATTCCATTGTACGGTCGACGACAATGCGGGCCCTCCTCCAAAAGATTCGGGAAGTGGGGCGTCCCAAAGAAATTCATGTCCGTGTTGCGAGCCCGCCCATCATAGCCCCTTGCTTCTATGGTATTGATATGTCCACTATTTCCGAGCTTTTCGCCCCACGATTTTTGCAAAGCCCGGAAATGACTGACGAAGTCGCCGCCGCCATGGCAAAGGATCTGGGAGCTGACAGTCTCCGCTACCTTCCCATCGAGTGCCTCATTCGGGCTATCGGTCTGCCTCCAGAGGATCTATGCCAGGCGTGCATTACAGGGCAGTATCCCACGCCTTGGGGACACAAGCTTTATCAGCTCGCTCTGAAGGAAAGTGGTTTGGCGGAAGAAGAAAGAATTGTTGAAAGAGCCCTTGCCGCCACTGAGCCCCTTCTTGCTCAGGATAGCCCGCTCCCCGCACGGGAAGTATGGGGAGGCAAATAGGATTGCTTGGGCATTCGAGCTTCGCACCGGAAAAAGGTACCGGAATGGCTCCGCCAGAATGCCATCGCTCAAAGTCAAGAGAGATGTTTAGGTAGCCGACACCAATTCCAGTCGCGAGCGACCCTTAGGCAAGTCGAAGCAAACGACGGTTTCTGATTTCGCCCCTTGGCGGAGCAATAGCCAGGTTCCACTTTCTAAGGTAGTCTGCTGGTGAACCTCTCGAAGTGGCTGGACCTTTCCTGAAGGAATAGTCACCACCTTTGGCTCCTGGGTCGGCACAGCCGGCACCGATACCGTGAAACGCGGGCATGCGAATGGAGCAAAGAATTCCACGCCACCCGGAACCAAAGTGATCTGAGTCAGCTCCTTTGCTGCCCAATACCGAGCAATCTCACTTAACTTCATCCAAACCAGATGGTCATATCGCCGGTGAATTCTACTTACAACTTCCTGAAAGATCCGGAAACCGATCTTTTCCCCGTTGAAATAGATTCCGGGCCAATGGCAAACCAAGATTGCCGGCTCACCCCGATCAATTACCTGTACCAGTCGACCTTGAGAAAGATCGGGAGTGATAAAACGATCTGGGTCACCCGGGGTAAGCCCGTCCCATCCTCCAAACCAGTCGCCGGTACATCCAATGATCGACACTACACACTTTGGATCTGGCCCTTCTAACCCGGAGGCGTACTCAACTCGCGGAGCCACACTTCGACCATCGGTGAATACATCACGGAAATAATGGGGGATTTCCGCAGCGAACACATCTCGGCATGCCTGTAAAGTGGCTTGGGCCAGTTGAGGACGTGCCCGACTTCCAAAACCACCCGGAGTGGTGATCCCTTCACACGGCAGGTCGATGTTGCGGAGGATCCGCAGGGCATAGGCGAGATAGTCGGTCAGCTCCTCCACGCTGCGACCTTCACTCCAACCCCAGTTCTCCATGTATCGGGCGGTTCGCTCCGGGTAGGGTCGGCCTGTCTTTGTATCGATCACCCACGTGTGGGTGACCATCTCAGGATGAATATCCCAGGAGGCGAGAAGGTGCTTCTGAATTAGCTCGATGCTTTCCACCAACTGCCGGTGCGTCCATCCGGGTAAAAACCGATCTAGCCATCCCACACAAGCCGGATACGGTACCACACTGTATTTGCCGCGGATTCCTCGCTCGGCACACCAATCGGCAAATTCTCGAACAAAACTATCGGGGATTTCCCGAGGTAACTGTTGCCAAGGTTTTTTATACTCTTCCCGATCCGGCCACACCTCCGCAAACTGTGGCATGGCAAAATGGGCAAGATTCACCAGGCAGGTGGAGTCATCAATGATGAGCGACACCGGCACCCGGCAACCGGGGTTAAGAACCCGGACTTCCGGTGCCTGCGGTAACCGCTGACCAGGCTCCTGGGCTCGTGCCGCCAGGGCCCCAAGGCCGTAGGTTCCTGCAAGGAACCCCGCTCCATATCCTAAGAAACGTCGCCGTGTCAAAGTGGCCATCCCCAAACCTCCCAATTACTCATCCACTGAACAACATTTCCCGAATGTAACCTCCACAAGCCAACACCTTTAAGCGGTCGAATATCGGAGAGAATTGGAAAAAAAGCCTAATGTTTTTTGCGTGACAGGCCGCAACTACTCTGGAATACGTTGTCTTAGGAAACACATGTTGTCTCGGGAAACGCAAAAGCCTCCTTGGCCCGCCCATTCCTTAAAACTTTCCTCAAAAAGAATTCCCGCTCTATTCCAAGACGAAGATTGGAGCTAGTGCCCATTTCGCAATGTAAAGCCCCGCCGACCGGCCGCGTGTTAGCCGGTGACTTCCAAACAGTGGATTACTTCTGGCCGAGCAATCGACACGGGCCTGAATGAAATTCCCAGCGGCTTTCACTAGGGCCAACCCGGGTTATTTTTTACCCAAAAGGGCCTTGAGGTGTTTTACACTCCGCTCCGCTTGCTCGATCGTGCCGCATTCTACGGATAGCACGATATCTCGGGGGGCTCTCCGGATAATCTCAATGACTCGAGCCCAGTCAATTACCCCGTCGCCACATGCACATCCGACCGGGGTTCCCGTTACTTTCCCCCGCTCGGCCTCTGCATGTTCAATAGAGATGTCCTTCGCATGAACATGAATGAGCCGATCAAGCACATGCTCAAGCCATGCGTAAGGATCTTGCCCAGCCAGGTAGGCGTTACCTGTATCGAGGTTGATCCCAATCAGGGGGGATTGAACCAGGTTATAAATTCGGTCTAACCCTTCCGGAGTCTTCGAGTACTGGGCGTGGCATTCTAGACCGATCATGATTCCTCGCGGTTCCGCGACTTGTACGGCTTCGTAGAGGGTATAACGCATGAGGACAAAGTCTTCCTCCTCGGTGGTCCAGGGTGCTTTAATGCCCTCGTCGGTAACCACGATTGGTGCACCGCATTCGGCTGCAAACCGGATGGCAAGTTTGAGGTATTCCCCATGGCGGTCCGGTCTTCCAAGCGGTCCGTGAGCCGAGAGAGCGGAGATCTTTAGTCCATACTTTTCCGCGGCTCTCCGCACCCGGTAAGGGTCATCGAACAGCGAAACCGTGTGATAATAACCTGCCTCGCTCATGAGCTCGCGGCCGAAATGAACCATTGGCTCGATGTACTCATAGCCCAACTCGGCTGCCTTTTCCACTCCCCATTCGAAAGGCTTCTCGTGACGACGGGTAGCCTCCAAATTCATTCCAATGTAAATCTCACCCATCTCTGACCTCCTTTCTTCACTCCAGGAAAACAACCCTCAAATCCAAACGTGGGATCCATGCCCTTATCGGAGAAGAACCGAACCTTTCTCATCCATTTCGACCAGCCATCGAAAGCATTGAGGATACCTATGTACACAGCTGAGAGTGCTTGCTGCTGTACCGCCTAAGGAAGATACCACGAGGTTGGGCGGCGAAAGTCCTAACCTCCGTGCCGTAGTTTAGTCCTCCGAATTCCGGACCGACTTAAAATTCGTCAGATATTTTGCTCGGGCAAAGTCCCGATCACAAGGGGTTTAAAACTTCCGCAGCTTTCTAGAAACTATCTTCAAATTCCCAATAAGGGGGACCTGTTGACCAATGCGGGGACATTTTCGCAACGTTTCTCAGGGCCTTAGGTGACCGTGGTATGTTGCGGGTTGTGTAAAAACAGTCACTGGAAAAACGTAAATCTGCCGTGGGCTTTCGTGGGCCCAAAACTTAGGGTACTTGTGGTGGACAGGGCTTTCTGTCACGAAACCTGAATCCGCAACGGCCCTACTCCCCGAAGACTCCGGAAAGAACGGCCAGCAACTTCGAGGAAGCAGATTGTCGGTAATTTGAAGAGACTGTCTCAGTAACTTACTCAAGGGTCGCAGGCCTCGCTCGAACAGGGCAAATCCGAGATGGTAGGCATAGGGCCGTTCGGTTTTACGAAATTTCTGGCATTACACCATTACACTTGGCACCGATTTGGCCCAAAGTAAAATAGGGACAATGGCTACTTGAGGCGAGAGTGTGACTAGGCCGCCGTCGAATCGCACGTGTGACGAATTCTTCCGGGCCTAGAGGGTTCGCTTTGGCAGAGGTCCAGCATCCGAGGGGTGAAGACTTTTGCACCGAAGGATTGCTTTTTGCTTGCGGGCTAACTTGTATGTGTACGTAAGTACAAAAACCCAGACTATATTAGCGGCTTTCGTTTGTGTTTGGGAATATGGTCGAAATGCATTGCGGAAAGGAGGTATGTGCCCATGCAACGTCGTCATTTCTTGGCAGCCTCTATGATCGCGGGGAGTGTGGGAGGAATACACTGGACGAACCACTCGGTTCATGGAGGCGAGGCCATCGGGCAAAAAGAACTTTATGAGCTCCGGGAATATCGGCTTGCCTCCCTCGAAAAGAGAAACACGTGGGAAAGATTTTATGCTGAGGTTGCCATCCCGACCTTGAATCGGCTGGGACATGAACCTATCGGCAGTTTCAAAGTTGCGGATGATTCCAACCCCAATCTTTGGATCCTAATTCCTCACCAAAGGTTGGAAACGGTATTGACGCTGGCGGACCGGTTGCTGGGAGACCGTGAATTTCGCGAACGAGGGGCAGCGATCCTCCAGTCCCCAAGCGATGATCCCCCTTACCTTCGAATGGAAAGCACCCTGCTTCTGGCGTTCGATCACATGCCGAAGCTGGAAACCCCGGCAAAAGGACCCGGCAGAATCTTTCAACTGCGGATTTATGAAAGTGCAACCCGAGCGAAAAACAAGAAGAAAATCGAAATGTTTAACGAAGGGGGAGAAATCCGTATCTTTCGGAAAACCGGCCTTACCCCCGTGTTTTTCGGGGAGGCAATCATCGGTCCACGAATGCCCAATCTGACCTATATGCTTGGCTTTGAAAGCAAAGAGGAAATGGATGCGGCCTGGAAGCGATTCCTTGACGACCCGGAATGGTTAAAACTTAAGGCCGATCCTCAATACAAAGATACCGTTTCGAACATTATCAACCTGGTCTTGCGACCGGCAGCAGGATCACAGATCTAACAGGAACGGAAAGTCCACTTACTTCGTGTGTCTTCGAATAACCCGTCAAGTTAAATACCTGACGGAAAAACTCGAGCATGACAATCCTCGGGGGCACGATAGCACTCCGGCCTGGTAGGGAGTGTAAGCGGGCTATACCGGAGGCTTGCTCGGCCCTATTTTCCCGCGGCAAAAACCCGAACTACCGCATTATTTCAAAAAACGGGGAACTTTTTAGAGCATAGGGGCAGCCGAATTTCGCCTTTACCCGGCATAGTAGCCACCTCCCTCTAGGCCGCGAGGGTTATGGAAGAAATGCCGAGCTAGGCTGGAAAGTGCCATACAGGCCGGTGGGCTACCGGTCTCCTACACGAGTCGGCACTTCCCCAGCCGGGGCCTTTGCGGGACCGCAGCTGTGGCTTTCCCATCCCTGAGGATCGGTCGGCTATGAGGAATTTGGCCTGCGAGCTGGTCTTCTGATCGTTCACAAACACTCCCGGAAAAAGAAGAGCGGGATTCGCCGAGGGAAAACCGGGCTAATCCAGAGGGTTTTGGGCTTCCGTATCAGATGCACGATTTCTCCTGGTATTTTGAAGTAACTGCCGAGGAAACGGGCCTTCTGATTTGTTTCCGAACTCTCGATGGATCTCGGCCACACAAATCCGCAAGGGATCGCCAAATCGGGTGGGGCCGGCGAGATATACGGAGTGGCGGGACAAGTCCGACGTGCCGTATTCCCAAATTCCGGATTTCTTTCCCGGCATAATCTGTGGACATCCAATTGCTTGAGCACTCTTGCAAATGATTTTCTCAGGGCACCCGTTTTACCGGTGAGTACCTCTGCAGCTTGCTGATGCCCGAAGTGAGCTGGAGAGTCCAGAATGCCCACTATCGAAAGGGAGGCACGAACATGAGATCGGTTTCTTCTCGACGTAGCTCTGGTGTGTACTGTCGGGTCAAGCAAACGCAAGTTTTTGTTTCGGAAAAGCACTTGAATCTATCCCGCTTACTTGGAGTTCGTGGGGTATGGAAGTTAGTGGTGGTGCTGGGGTGTATGATCGCGTTTTACCCCGACACCCTGATTCGTCAGGTGCCAGCCGAGGGACTGGTGCGTAACCCCACTTTTAAAAATGTGGATAGCACCGGTCTTCCGGAAGGCTGGATCGCTTGGCGGCCGGGCCATGTGGCAAACGCATGCCGAATCCAGGTGGTGCCGGAAGGGCTCCGGATGGATTCCCCCGGAAAGCCTTATGCCGTGGGCGGAGTCACTCAACAGGTCAAGGGCATCCGAAGCGGACAGGCTTATCGAATCCATGCCGAGTGCCAATGGGAGCGGGTCGTCAGTCCTTATCGCTCTGTGCTACTTCGCTTGACCTGGCTGAGCGAGGGCAAACCCGTGCATCCTGCAGGTTTCTTGGTTCGCGGTCCCATTTGGCAAGGGGAAAAGGGAGTCTTTGAGGACATCTTGGTTGCCCCAGCAAACGCTGATACCGCAGAGATATCGCTCGAGTTGAAGTGGCCGGGGGACGGGTTTGTTGTCTGGAAATCTGTTCAGATGACACCTTGTGATCCGCCATCACCTCGCCGGGTAAAAGTGGGAACTGTTCATTTCCGGCCTCGCGGCAGTACCCCTGAGAAAAACCTGGAGTTGTATGCCCGGTATATTCGGGAAGCAGGCCAACTTGGTCTGGATATCGTTTGCTTGCCAGAACTAATTACGGTGGTGGGAACGGGAAAGCGGTCGTTCGAAGTAGCCGAGCCAATCCCTGGTCCAGCTTCGGACTATTTGGGTCAGGCCGCAAGGGAAGCACGGGTGTGGGTGGTGGCCGGATTGGCTGAGAAAAGCGGGGAGGATATCTACAACACCGCCGTCCTCCTGGACCGGGAAGGAAAATTGGCTGGTAAATATCGGAAGGTTCATTTGCCCCGCGAGGAGTGGAAAGAGGGAATCATCCCCGGGCATGAGTATCCAGTATTCGAGACTGATTTTGGAAAGATCGCTATCCAGATCTGTTACGATTGGTTCTTCCCGGAAAGCCATGCCAACTTTGCCCTACGCGGGGCGGAAATCCTCTTTGCTCCCACGTGGGGTGAGACTTGGGCGGACCACGACGGCAGAGTTCACGGGGAGAATGTCTTCCGGGTGCGGGCCAGAGATAATGGAATCTATCTTGTTGCCTCGGTATACGACGGCAGCAGTATGATCATCGACCCCATGGGCCGAATTCTCGTTTCCAATCAAGGGAAAGAAGGCCTCTTTTGGTGCGAAATTGATCTTGCCAACCGAGAATTTTGGCCTTGGGTAGGTTTTTGGAAGTCGATCGGGCCTCGAGATCGGATGCCCCAGACCTACCGAATGCTTTCCGAAGAACCTTCAGGCCCTACGTATTAACGATTGAAATGTCGGTAATTTATTCGGATTTAGCCGGCCGGGCAGGATGAGAGCCCAATATCCCCGTCGCCGCCCGAGTTTATCCCTCAGCAAAAACTAACCTTTGACCGCCCACTTCGGAAAAGATGCGGAAGTGTAACCGGGCCTTCCCGTCGGCATCCTCCATAAACTGACAATACCAAAGGAGCTCTTCGATAGCCCGTAATTGTTGCAAGAGCTGGGACCGCTCCAACCCCTTGGGGGGTTCTTTTTTATCGGGGGGGTTCAGTTTCTTCTCCAACTCCCGGCGTTGCTGTTCAAGGGTGCTGCGGAAGATATTCCGATTTCCCAAGTCCGGCGGGATGCCTCGGAGCGGCGTTTTCTCTGCGAGAACTTGTACCCGAATACCGAATCCTTGAGACCGGCTGGTAAATGTCAGCCGTATGGGAACTGCTCGGTGGGTATTCCCGTCGCGATCTTTTCGCGGCACGTACACCATGAAAACTCCCCGGGGTGGAGCAGGGAGCTTCGGCTCCACCTCCGGTCCCTCCTTGACCCCATCGATACCCACAAGTTCCCAAGTCAAAAACTCCTCAGCTGGTAACCATTTGGCGTTGACAGCGATGTTGACAACTCCCCGGCTTAATTCGAGCGGGGGGACTTCAACGGCTGCTGGCTGTCGCAGACGCACGTACCGACTTTCACTCCCCACGCGAACTTGCAAAACACAATTTCGGAGGTAATTCGCTGCGGGGTATGGGGCATTGGCATCCCATTGAAAATAAAGCCGGCCCCCTTCGCGGGTGAACTTTCCGACCGGCACCGCCTGAGACTTTCCGCCCACCCCAGTGGACTCGAGCTCCACCAGCCACTTCGGCGGCTCTCCGGGAATGCTGATTTCATGAAGCACAAATTGAACACCCTTTCGAAAAGCCTGCGTTCCCCCCAAGAGTATAAGTTGCCAGCTGTCGCTCGGATCCCCACCAACCCGCCCGATTTCGATAGGCAGGATGTCCTCTCCATCCTTAGGTGTCGCAAACTCCGGAAGCTCGACTATCTCGGGAAATCCCTCGAAAAGTTTCTGGGGCGGCTCCTGCCCCTGGGGCCTGACCTCTTCGGCAGGCCCCGGAGGGTTTTCGCCACCCATTTGGTCCTCCGAAGGTGGGGTGACGCCACTACTCTCCTCCGCAGGAGGCTTGGCTTCACTCTCCTTTTGGGCAGGTTGGCCTTCTGGCACCATTTCCTCAGGCGAAGGAGACACTTCCGCCGAAGCCGGAGACTTCGGTCCACTACTTTCGCCAGAGCTTGCGGGGGCGGGTTTTTCAGAAGCCTCGAGAGAAGAAGTCTGTTGGTCCGGAACAGCACCGGGGACCAACTGCTGGCCCGATGAACCACCGGATTTCTGATTTCCAGCCGGAACATCAAATTTTGTGGGATCAAAGGTGAGATCGGGCTTAATTTCCGGAAAGCGGATTTCTGACGAGGCCTCGTTGTCCTTTGATCTCGCCGAGGTAGAAGGCCTTTCTTTTCCAGTGCGAACAAGCCCCGCAGCCGATCGCCCTCCCCCACTCCAAAGCACCCAGCCAACTCCCCCAAGTCCCACTACAAGAACAGTCAAACTGACCAAGCCTACCCCCGCAGCCAAAACCTTCTGCCGCTTAGAAAGGGTCTCCCAACGGGCCTTCCAACTCCGGAGCACTGAGGTTTTTTTAGAGGAGCGGCCCAACA
>Ga0272449_1004760_pt1 | contig 10922 bp, 10 predicted proteins | sample YNPCB0241_FD_198679 | JGI IMG/M metagenome (GOLD analysis project Ga0272449, IMG submission 198679) | Hot spring sediment microbial communities from Yellowstone National Park, WY, United States - YNP-CB-024-1 | ecosystem: Environmental > Aquatic > Thermal springs > Hot (42-90C) > Sediment...
TTTTTCTCCTCTCGTCAATGTGGTTATGTCCTTTGAATTTAAACTTTCAATGGTTGAATTTCCTTTATAGTTTATTGGTTTTATCTGATCTTTGATTTTACTTATGCCCGGACCATTAAGGCTGTTTCGTATGTTGCAACAACTTCGTCTTTCTGATTTTTAACGATGTTTCTGAACTTTAATATCCCTGCGCCTGGTCTGCTTTTGCTAGGCCTTGCCTCAAGGATTTCTGACTCAACCTTTATAGTGTCGCCTATAAATACAGGGGCAGTAAACCTAACATTATCCATTCCAAGGAATGCGAGCACTTCCAATTGTGGTCTTTGCATTGTTCGTAGGGCTAGTCCAGAGGCTACGCTTAGAGTTAACATTCCATGGGCTATTCTCTGGCCGAAAGGACTGTTCTTCATATACTCAGCGTTTGTGTGGAGCTCTGTCCAGTCTCCAGAAATTCCAGCAAACATAACTATGTCAGCTTCAGTAATTGTTCTGCCTGGCGAAACAGTCTTTTCGCCCACTCTAAAACCTTTAAGGCCTTCTTTATCGTCCATTTTGAATCACCTCAAGCCAGACAATCGGCGGATTTTACATATAGCTTTTGTTTCAGTTCATATCCTTTAATGCTATGGGCAAAAAATTGAAAAGTTTCAAGCGAGGATTAAGTTTGAAATCTTAAAGTTAGACTATGGGTGTGAGCCTAACGCGACAGCCTCTGGTGGCATCCGGCTCTATCACGTAAATATTAGTTTTGGGTTTTTTCCCGTAAAATATGATTGCTCCATCTTTTTCCTCCAGCTTAAAGTGCATGTTTAGGATATCAGCTAAAATCCTTATTGTTTCAGACGAGCTAGGAGTGGCCACATACAACATCAAGTCTTTTCCATGCTTGTTCACAACTACCGACCTTCCTATAGCGGAAAAAGCCATAGGGCCGGTTCCCCAAACTAAAAATGTCAGATTATCAACGTTCAAAACATGCAGTATGTTTTTTCCAAGTTTAGCGGCTAAATCCATCGAGTTTTCAATATAAAGGTTGAAGTTTTGTACGGGATCTAATTTTTCTGTTAACGGATCTTTCCAGATTATAACATAGGGTTCATTCGAGTCAACTAACGGATTTGGAAAAATAAGTATTTTAGCTTGTTTGTCAAACTTACCTTCATCAGCTATAAAAGAAATGATTTTTTCCTTGATCTCGTTGGGACCTCGTCCAATTGGTGGAACAGTCATGAAGCCTCTATCTCTTAATAGAAAATTTGCGATTGTGGGAAGGATGATTGCGTCTAAAGCTTCAAATGGCACATTTTCTCCCAACTCGTATAAAACTGAAGAGCCCCGTGGGTATCCGCTTCCACCAAGAATTTCATCGAGTTCCGGTATTCCGCTTGGATAGTGGGTTTTAGTGCCCCTTTGGGCCTCAAATTTGGGAAAATTGTCCAACCTCATGGTACCGAATGGATGGAATATCTTAAACCCCTTGTCAAGCGTGAAGAGGAATTTTTGCTGTTTAAATTTTGTTCCGCGTAATTTTTTTATCTCAATTTCTCTGATAAGCATGTCGTTGTGAAATTCTTTCTTTAGAACTATGACGCCGTCAGCAACAAACTCTTCGATGCTTATGCCTAGTTTTTCGCTTCCAGTAGGCACCTCCACTATGAGAAGTGTTATGCATCCCATTTGTCTTACAAGTTTGGTGAATATGTTATGGAGTATGCTTCTCGCCTCGATGGGTTCTTTAAAAGCTTGGGCCATGGCACTGAAAGAGTCGATGACAAGCCTTTTAGCGTTTAATGCTGCGATTTCGTGGATAATCATTTCAAGAATTGTTGGTAGGCCTTTATCCGTTACTGTGGTGAAATCCAGAACTTTTATGTTTTCAAATTTCTCATCGATGTCAAAACCGAAAACCTTAGACATATTATGTAAAATGACTTCTTTGCTTTCTGCAAAGGAAACATATATTCCATTCTCTCCATAATCCCTTGCTCCCCGACAAAGAAACTGCATTCCGAAAATTGTCTTGCCGGTTCCGGGGTTTCCAGCTAGAAGAATAAGACTTCCTCTAGGGAAACCTCCTTCAATAAGCAAGTCTAAGCCGTTAATGCCTGTTGGAACACGTTCTTCCATATAAAACCTAACAAGTTTCTTTCCAAGGTTATTTATAAGAATATTGAATTTTCCATTAATATTTTCAATTCACTTTTCCATTTAACTAAATATATTTTAAAACTCGCAAAATGGAGAAACGATGAAAAGACGAGCGAAAGTCATATATCTTGTTTCATTAACTCCAAAAGACTGTTTTAAGGTGTTATTTGTGAAGCGTGTAGCCATCATTAGTGTTGGGAATTCAAGATTTGGAGTGCGGTCTGATGCAACATATCCTGAAATAGCTTTCGAGGCTGTTAAAGAGGCGCTTGAAGATGCTGGAATAACACAAAAGGACATCGAACTGAGCGTTGTTGGTACGGTTGGAAATAGACTTTACGACATGTACCCTGCTCCGCTCATCAATGAATATGTAGGATTAGCTTCCAAAGGCCCCTTAAGGGTTGAGGCAGCATGCGCATCCGGTAGCGCAGCTCTCTTTACGGCTTATAACGCTATTGCCTCTGGTTTTGTTAACACAGCTATCGTTATAGGCGTTGAAAAAATGCGCGAAGTTGATACTCCTACCTCCACTGCAGTTGGGGGACGCAGTTGTTACTTGTGGGAGTTCCACATGTTTGGCACGAGTTTCGCCTCTTATTATGCTTTATTTGCAACAGCCCATATGGCGAAGTACGGAACGACTGAAGAGCAGTTAGCCAAAGTTGCAGTTAAAAATCATTATTATGCTGCGAGAAACCCAAAAGCTCACTTTCAAAAAGAAATAACTGTTGAAACTGTTCTCCAATCAAGGGTAATTTGCTGGCCTCTTAAACTTTATGACTGTTGCCCCTTAAGCGACGGAGCCGCCGCCGTAATATTGGCATCCGAAGAAAAAGTCAAGCAATTTAAGGTTCAAGACCCTGTATGGATTGAAGCTATTGGTTTTGGCTCCGATACGGGTAATCTTATGCGTAGAGAAGATTATACATCACTAAGGTCTACAAGAATGGCCTCTGAGATGCGTATAAAATTGCGAAAGTAAAACCCGAAGATATAGAAGTTGCTGAGGTTCATGATTGTTTCACAATAGCTGAAATAATGGCCTACGAAGATCTTGGGTTCTGTGAAAAGGGTGACGGCGGAAAATTAATTGAGGAGGAGCAAACGTTTATTGGAGGTAAAATTCCAGTAAACGTGGATGGAGGATTAAAAGCAAAAGGCCACCCTTTAGGCGCCACAGGCTGCTCAATGATTTATGAGCTTACACGACAACTGAGAAACGAAGCTGGCAATAGGCAGGTTCCCCTTAAAAAATATACTGCACTAGCGCATAATGTCGGTATGACCGGGCAATACTGTTATGTAACCATACTTAAAAGGTGAAAACATGTCTAAGACTCATGAGCACCCAACCATGAAAAGTAGGGCATTGATATTAACGCATGAAATCCCAATCTCAAGAACCAAAAAATATTGGGAAGGGTTAAAAGAAGGAAAAGTATATGCAACAAAATGCAAGAAGTGCGGCCAGATTTATTATCCACCCCAAATCGACTGTTTTCAATGCTTATCTTCAGATGTGGACTGGATTCAACTATCAAATGGAAGCATAGAAACCTTCACACAAGTATATTTAAAACCACAGGGCTTCACCCACCATGAGCGGAATTACATAATCGCCATAGCTAAAACGACGGATGGGGTAAGAGTTATGGGATGGCTTGAAGAAAAAGATGTAAAAGTTGTCAAAGTTGGAACACCGGTCAAAATATTAGCAGAAATAATGCCGGATGGTTTCCCTATAATTATTTTTAAACCGGCTTAATTAAAAATAGCAATCCCAAAAGAAAAAGGAGAATTGTTGTTGCACCACGAATGTATGCTAAGCTAAGGTAGTGGCAAGTTTCTTTCTCTGTAACTTTCCCTTGCTACGATGTATCTTTGAATTTCGCCTGTTCCTTCAATTATGTCATATATCCTTGCATCACGATAGTAGCGTTCAATATCTGAGTCAACGTATCCGTAGCCACCATAAATTTGCATAGCCTCGTCAGTAACTTTCCGCGCAGTCTTAGCGGCATAGGCCTTTGCCATGGCAGCATACTTAGTAATTAGTCTAGCATCACGTTTTTGGTCCACAAGCCACGCTGCCCTATACACTAGAAGCTTTGCTGCATCTATTATCATAGCCATTTCAGCAATCTTCCATTGAATAAACTGGAATTTTTGTATTGGCTGCAAGAATTGTTTCCTTTCGGTTGAATATTTCAAAGCTTTCTCAAAAGCTCCCTCGGCTATTCCTAAAGCGTTCGCAGCAACTGTAATTCTGCTGAAGTCAAAGTAAGACATTACTTGATGGAACCCCCTGTTTTCTTGGCCTAGAAGATTTGTATAAGGCACTTTGACATCGCTGAATGATAGTTCAGCTTGTGGGACGCCTCTCATGCCCATTTTTGGCTTAAGCTGCGTGGTTTCAAATCCTGGAGTTCCCTTTTCAACAATGATTTGGCTAACGCCTCTATAGGGGGGTGAAGCATTTGGATCCGTCTGGCAGCAAACAATGACAAACTCGGCGATATCTCCACACGTGATGAAGGTCTTGGTACCGTTAATTGTCCAGTAATCTCCTTCTTTTACAGCCCGAGTGTTAAGTCCAACTGTTCCTGCGTCTGAGCCGTGTTCAGGCTCAGTTAGAGCCATAGCACAGACTATCTCACCATTGGCTATTCTTGGCAGATATTTCTTTTTCTGTTCTTCATTTCCAAACATGTGTACTAGGCCTGCGAAACCTACCCCGCTTAGGAGCCATGCACATGTGGAATCAGCTTTGTTAAACTCTTCTGCAATTATGCATTCTTCGATGCAGCCTAGTCCTTGACCTCCATACTCTTCTGGAAAACTCACACCGATAAAACCTAGCTGCGCCGCTTTTCTATACAAGTCCCATGGAAACTCGTAGTTCTGATCGATTTTCCTTCCCCTTTCCGGAGTAAACTCCTTCTCAGCAAACTCCCTCGCAGCCCTTTGGATCTCCTTTTGCCTTTCCGTAAATTCGAAATCCATATCGTTCACCCCTAAATTTGAAACAAAATTCAGTATAAATGCTTAATAAAAACTTTTATAGACTGCTGGTAACTTTCATTGAAACGAGGCATTTGAAATGACACTCAACAACATTAAGCAAATTGCTGTGATAGGTGCCGGTCGAATGGGGAGTCAAATTGCACAACTTTTATCCAGAATAGGCAAATATCCCGTCACCATTGTTGATGTGACCAATGGAATAATTAACAATGCGTTAAAGTCTATTGAAGCCGACTTGAGGCGATACTTTGTTGATAAGGGAAAGATGACGGAAATCGAGATGAAAGAAGTTATGGCGCGAATTAGGGGCACAACCATCATCGCAGAGGCCGCAATAAACGCCGATTTCGTGATAGAGGCTGTTATTGAAAACTTGGAAGAGAAAAAGAAGGTTTTCGCAGAACTTGACAAAAACGCCCCGCAATATGCGATTTTAGCATCTAACACATCTGGTTTAAGCATTACTGAAATGGCTTCTGTGACTAAAAGGCCTGAAAAAGTTGTTGGAATGCACTTTTTCAACCCTGTTGCCGTCATGAAACTTGTTGAAGTTGTGAAAGGCGCTTTCACATCGGATGATACTGTCGAAATTGTTTGCGAGTTAGCCAAAAAATTGGGTAAAGAGCCTGTTGTTTGCAAGGATGTAAGCCATGGGTTCTTAGCTAATAGAGCGTATGGGGGAATGATGAGAGAAGCTATTGAAATGGTGTGGGAGCGTGTAGCCTCGCCTGAGGAAATAGATAAAGCTCTAAAACTTGGATACAACCTTCCAATGGGACCCCTAGAGCTTGGCGATATGACAGGATCATGGGGTCTATGGGCTTCATCAGAACAGGACAGAATCAGAGAGTTGGGACCAGAGAAGGGGAGACTTCATCCACTGGTCAGATGGATGGTTAGAGCTGGCTATACGGGAGGACCTGGAAAAAAGGGAATATACGCCTTCTGGAAAGAGGTCCTATCAAAAAGTCCATAGGAGGAAATGGGCCATGCCAGAGTTTAAAACGATAATCTATGAGAAAAAGGAGAATGTGGCTTGGATAACCCTAAACAGGCCGGAAGTGTTGAATGCCCAGAACAATCAGATGCGAGAAGAACTCGTTCAAGCTCTTGAAGATGCAAGGAATGATGAAGACATTCGCGTTATAGTGCTTACAGGAGCAGGTGACCGTGCTTTCAGTGCCGGTGCGGATATAAGCGAGTTCCCAAAGTTTGCCCCTTCAGACTTTATTAAAAGAACTGGAAGAATACGCCCTTACGACATAATACGTAGCATACCCAAACCTGTTATCGCTGCCGTAAATGGTTACGCCCTGGGAGGCGGCTGCGAGCTGGCAATGGCATGTGACATCGTAATAGCCTCTGAAAACGCCACCTTTGGTCAGCCCGAAATAAGGGTTGGAGTGATACCAGGCGGTGGAGGTACACAAATACTTCCAAGGCTTATAGGAGAGAAAATGGCAAAGGAGTTAATTTTCACGGGAAAAACGATAACAGCTCAAGAAGCCTACAGGCTTGGAATGATTAACAAAATTGTTCCAAAGGATAAATTAACGGAAGAAGTTAACAGCTTTGTCGGGGAACTTCTAAAAAGAAGCCCAATTATCTTGGCGCTTGCGAAAATAGCTGTTAACAGAGCTATGGAAACAAACTTCAATGAAGGCTTAAAATGTGAAGCCGATCTCTTCGAGCTTTGCTTCAGCACAGAAGACCAGAAAGAGGCTTCAAAGGCGTTCCTAGAAAAGAGGCAGCCGGTTTTTAAAGGACGATAATCCGCGAAGTTTTAATAAACCAAACTCCACATTTCTTTTTTATGTTACGCATTGGTGTTGTTGGGCCAACATTCCCTCCCATCGAAAACATTGCAAGAGTAGCCAAAAGAATCGAGGAAAAAGGTTACGATTCCATATGGTTCCCGGATCATTTAATGGGATGGTTTCCCCAGAGCATATGGACACCTGACATCGTAGGTCCCCTTGCAGCATATAGCCCTCACACATTTTTTGAAACCACGCTTTCAATAGCTATTGCAGCTTCATCAACCCAGAAAATTAGGATAGGAAGCGCAGTCACAGAAGCCATAAGACATCATCCAGCGATGCTGGCGCAAAGTTACGCAACCCTTGAACACATAACCAAAAGCAGGGTGATTTTAGGCATAGGGGCTGGAGAACTTGAAAACGTGGAACCGTATGGCTTAAAGTACGAGAAAGTTGTGAGCAGGCTTGAAGAGGCGATAAGGGTGATAAAGCTTCTTTGGGAAGCCAAGAGGGATGAACTCCTCAACTTTGATGGAGAGTTCTTCAAATTGAAAGACGCTGTTTTTGAGTTGCCGCCGTTGATGAAAAGGCCGCCTATCTGGATTGGCGGGTCTGGAGAGAGAATGTGTAAGATTGCAGCTAAATATGCGGACGGTTGGCTTCCATCAGGCTTAACCCCACAAGAGTACGGCGAGAGACTCAATATTATTAAGGAGGAGTGCCGCAAAAATGGGAGAAATTTCGAAGAAATTGAAAGAGGCGTTTATTTGAACCTCATAGTTGATGAGAGAAGGGATGAATGTTTACGGCTGATGAGGGAGGCCCCTGTAATAAAAGCTGGGGCTCTATTAACCCCAGCCAAAATATATAAGGGGCTCGGCTATCAACATCCTTTAGGGGAGAATTTCTATCCGCTTACGGATTATGTCCCAGCAAGGTACAAGAGAGAAGAAATTATGAAGGCTATTGAGAGTATCCCGCTAGAGGTTGTTCAAGAGAGCTTTATTTGGGGGAGCATAGAAGACGTCATCGAAAAATTGGACATGTACAGGAAGGCTGGAGCGCAAACTGTTGTTTTTTGGAACTTTACATTTCTTGGAGACGCTTCTAAAGTTAAAAGCTCCTACTCTTGCATAGATCAAATTGTAAACTATTTTAAGGAATAAATAAAATGGAAAAGGGGAGATTATGGGCGTAACTCTACTTTTTATTCATGGTGCAGGTGGAAATCATGAAATTTGGGAAAACCAGATAAAGTATTTTAGTAATGCAATTGCCATAGACTTGCCTGGTCACGATTCAGGGGACGGGAGAAGAACTATTGAAGAGTATGTGGAGGATGTGAGGAGACTCTGCGACGAAAAAAGCTTAAAGGGCTTTGTTATGGTTGGCCATTCAATGGGTGGGGCGATAACCCAGAAGTTTGCAATTACAGATCCTGAATATTTGAAGGCCATTGTTCTAGTCAGCACTGGGGCGAGATTGAGAGTTGCACCAATAATATTTGAGGAGATTAAAAGAGATTACAACAATCTTTTGGAATTAATGAGAGAATATGCTTTCTCGAATAAAACTCCCGCCGAGATTAAAGATAAAGCTGTGAGGTTAATGAAGAAAGTAAAGCCTCAAGTGGTTTACAGAGATTTCGAGGCTTGCGACAAATTTGATGTTATGGGAAGCTTGGATAGGATAAGTGTGCCCACACTTATAATCTGCGGGAAAGACGACTTATTAACGCCAGTGAAGTACTCAGAATATTTAAATGCTAATATTAGAAATTCAGAGCTTAAAGTTATAGTTGACGCTGGCCACATGGTAATGCTTGAAAAACCTGATGAGTTCAACAAAATATTGGAGGAATTTATCAGCAGTTTTAATCGTTAAAATTTTAGTGCTAAGAAAAAGGATTGCTAGTATTTGTAGAAGCCTTTACCAGTTTTTGTTCCTAATTCGTTCTTTTTGACCATCTCCTCAAGCAAAGGGCTTGGCTTATAAAAGTCACCGTACTTTCCGTATTTTGCTGAAATTTCCTTGATTTTTGTTAAAACTTGGTCTATTCCTATGGTGTCTGCAAGCTCTAGGGGGCCTATGGGCAAGTTAAAGCCAAGCTTTATGGCTTTGTCTATATCTTCTGGCGTTGCAATTTTGTTTCTTATTAGCTCAGCAGCCACGTTTATGGATATATACGTTGACGTCATGGAATCGAATCTTTCAGCTTTTTCCGGCGGAATTTGGGGCATAACCCACTTTCCTTTCTCTGGATAAGTGTAAAAGCCTTTTCCGGCTTTTACTCCTATTTCGCCTTTCTCGACCCTTTCTTTTATAAGCGGTGAAACTTTGAAGTTTGGTTCCCTTTCCTCCATGAACTTTAGAACGCTGTAACTTATGTCTAAGCCTGTGAAATCTGATAGTGCGAATATTCCCATAGGCATTCCGGCCTTGTAAATGGCTGCTGCGTCAACTTCTTCTATGGTGTATTCTCCATTGTAAACCATCCACATTACAAGGTTTTGACCTGGTGCTGTTACCCTGTTGGCTATAAATCCTGGAACATCCTTTTTACATAGCACAGGCTCTTTTCCAAATTTCTTTGCCAGTTCAATCGTGACTTTGCATGTGTCTTCGCTTGTCTTCTCGCCCATCACCACTTCTACTAGACGCATTAGCTGGGGAGGGTTGAAAAAGTGCATTCCAACAACTTTTTCTTGACGTTTAGTGGCCGCTGCAATTTCAGTGATGGGTAAAGCGCTTGTGTTTGTCGCCAAAACAGTGTGGGTTGGCGCATAAGCATCCATCTCCCTAAAAACTTGCTTTTTAAGGGTTAAGTTTTCCGGAACTGCCTCGATTACAAAATCAGAGTCTTTTACGCCTTCTTCAAGCGAAACAGTTGTTTTTATCCTTTTCAGCGTTTCTTCCGCCTCTTCTGGCTTTAATTTACCCTTTTCAACGAACTTGTTTATGCTCCACTGGATGTTTTTTATTCCTCTTTCAAGAAATTCCTCGCTTATGTCCCTCATTACGACTTCGAATTTGGACATTGCTGCAACCTGTGCAATTCCATGTCCCATGGCACCTGCGCCTATAACCGCAATTTTTCTTATTTCCATTGCCTTCACTCTTCTGGGATAGTTTACCGCCTCTTTTAATTTATAAAATTTAATGTTGGAGGCTGTGAAGGGAACGGTTTGCGATAACTTTTATTTACTTTCACGTGATAATTGGTGGTTGTGGTGGATATGCGTGGTCCAGAAGAGTATGTTGAAAGGCTTAGGAAGATGAGGAAAAACGTGTATATTGACGGGAAGCTTGTTGAACGTGACGATCCTGAGCTTTTACCGTCTATAAGGGTTTTATCGAAAACCTTTGAATTGCCAGAAGACCCGAAGTTTAAAGATTTAATCACCGCGACTTCACATTTGAGCGGTGAAACCATAAACCGGTTCACGCATATCAATGTGTGCGCTGAGGATTTGTTGAAAAAGCAGAAAATGATTAGGAAGGCTTGTCATCTCACTGGCGGTTGCATTCAAAGGTGTATGGGGTGCGACGCGATAAATGCGCTAAACTTTGTTACTTATGAGTTGGATAAGGCTTACGGCACTGAATACCATAAAAGGTTTGTTAAGTATTTGGAGTATTTCCAGAAGAATGATTTGACCGCAGCTGCAGCACAGACTGATGTTAAGGGTGACAGAAGCCTCCGGCCCCACGAGCAGAAGGACCCAGACTTGTATGTGCGAATTGTGGAGAGGCGAAGCGATGGAATCGTCGTTAGAGGCGCCAAAAATCATATTACCATGGCTGCTGTTGCCGACGAGATTATTTGTCTGCCAACGAGGGCTATGACGGAGAAGGATGAGGATTACGCTGTTGCCTTTGCTGTTCCAGCCGACGCTGAAGGAGTTAAGCTAATAACCCATGTGGCTAATCCTAGGCCCCGTAAAGCGTTTAAGGCGCCAGTTGCTGAGTTCGGCTTTGCAGATTCCT
>Ga0272449_1004761_pt1 | contig 10918 bp, 8 predicted proteins | sample YNPCB0241_FD_198679 | JGI IMG/M metagenome (GOLD analysis project Ga0272449, IMG submission 198679) | Hot spring sediment microbial communities from Yellowstone National Park, WY, United States - YNP-CB-024-1 | ecosystem: Environmental > Aquatic > Thermal springs > Hot (42-90C) > Sediment...
TATGGATGTAAAACAAACAATCCTTCAGGAAAAATATCTATTCCTGTTTGTAAATTTTTATATTCTGCAGATAATCTTGCAACTATTTTTTTATATTTTAATCCGTAACCCATCTGTGCTACTATAGATTTATTGTCGTTAACAGGTAACATTATACCTGTTAACAAAAATGTATCCGCTGCTTTAAAATTTATCTCTTCTAAGGTTGAACCATAAAATTCTACTGGTTCAGGAAGTTTTACTTTAAGTAGAAACTCTGAGTATTTAATACCAAAATATAAAATTGCGTTTTCAAAAGTTTTTGAAATAATTAATCCATAATAATAAACATTATTTTGTGGTTCAGGAATTTCAACATCTTCATCTTTAGTTAAGTTTTTTATTAAATCTAATATAAGAATTTTACCCCAACCACCAATTATCCCTATCTGTGGGATATAATCTTTCTCTTTATTAAACCTTGCTTTTATTGATATATTACCAAAAGTTAAAGGTAATAATGTTGGAAGAACATTTATTCTTAAACCAAAGTATTTTTTAGGTAAGTTTAATTGTCCAGCAGGTAGTGGAGAACAATCTTCAATATCTTGTTGTAAATTGAAGAACAGGTCCGCTGGGTTTTCAATAAAATTTAATCCTAAATCAATAAGTTCTTGTGGTATATCTTGTGTGTAAACATAAATGTTTTGTATTAAAAAAAATAATAATAAAAATAAAAAAATCTTTCTCATAAAATAAAAAACCTCCGTGGGTAAAAAATTAGAATTAATAATATAATTTAATAGACTCTTACTAAATAATAAATTTGTACTGTTCCTTGTTGTAAGATAGATATATTATTAGGATTACCCGGGTCAGCTGGGTTAGGTGTTATCTTTAAAACATTTTTAGTGCCTGTATCTAAATCTGTAGCAGTAATAATTATGTTACCGTTTTCGTCTACACTAAATAGTGGCCATCCTTGGGATGGCTCATATTTTTCAGTATAAAAAACTTTTTCAATTCTTTCTTTCTTAGGATAGATTGCATAAAATGTATATCTGTAACGACCGGATTGCTGCCCTTGGGTTTTTATTAAAACATATACCTCTGTACTACTTACCACTTCATATCCTAAAAATCCACTTCCAAAATTATTATAATCTATACCAAATGTGCTATAATTAACTTCGTAATAATAACTTGTTGTAGCTTTAACCAAATCTATTGTTGGAAAGATAATTTTCCCAGAAGTAGTCTCTAATAAAGAAATTTCTTTATCTCCAATGCTTAAAATTTTTGAGTAAGATAAAGAGTTCAAAACTTCCCAACTAACACTACCAGTGGAGGAAGATTCCTCTATTTCGTATAATGTATCAGCATTACATCTTACCTTTCTTACACGTAGCAAGTCAGACCATTCAACTCGATCTATAAGATATATACCATCACGATTTATATCTACAATTGGTGGTAAATATGAATACCCATAGGGATATGTATAAAATCCTTTATGTTCAATATTGCTACCATCAACAGTAGCAGTTGTTTTCCTGTATTTATAAACCCCGCTATAAGTCAAATATGCTATATTGCCATATTTATCTACAACAAAAGGGGAATCATTTGTATATTCTGGCGCTTGAGAAATAATATCCCCTTGTGCAGAAACGACTTGTACACTCATATCTTTTGTGTTTAATTTTAGCAAACTCCCTTCTGGTATTACTATTTCAGAACCAGGTAAACTATAATAATTATAATCAAGCCACCAAACACTGTTTGAACGTGTTGCGATATAATAATAATTTCCATACATATCTTGATAAATTTTTTTGTTCCCGTCATTTGGTAAATACCTTCCTTCAAAAACAGCACCATCTTTGAGTCGGACTAAGTATTGTTTTTGATATTGCGAATAGTCCATACCCCAACCCATTGTACTTATTGATGTCTGCCATTGTGATACAGGGAAATATTGTTCAGTTGTTACAACCTGAGTGCTTCCGTTTACAACTTGTGTAGTTGTTGTAACTATCCATACACCTTTTATCTCTAATGCAACAGAAATAAATTCAGTGCTAAGTTTTACTATATAATAAACATTAACATCAAATCTGTTGCCTTGTTCATCGTAAAGGTTCACTTCTTCAATATCACCATTTTCTTTCATTTTAAAAACAGTTTTTTCTGTTTGTGCCATATCTGCTTTATAAATAGTACCTTTAAATGCTGGTGAATGACTTGTTGTAGAGGTTGACTTTGGTGCTAAAAATAAATATTTTGCTTGACTTAAATCAAGTTTGTCAAGTTTACCTGTATAGTTAATAGTATTAGGTTTACCTTTTTCTTTCTCTTCTTTTGTTTTACCAATTTTACCTTCTTCTTGTCCTTTCTCTATAACTTTTTTTACAAATCCTCTTGTGCCTACACCAAATTGAAAACTATATATATGTGAAACAAAAAACAAACTTGTTATTGTGAAAATTATTAATACTTTGTTCTTCATTTATTTCTTACCTCCTATATACCAAGTTAATTTTGTATTTATTGCAACACCCCAATCACTGAATTCTTCAAATCCTTTAACTGCAGAAAAAAACACACCTAAATCTAAACTTAAATGCAAATTTTTAAAAATTGCTTTGTCTAAACCTGTAAACACACCTGCTGTGTATCCCCAATCAAGAACATCTGAATATACATAATCTGTTTCAATACCAGAATAAAAATTGAACACTTTCTTCATTATACTCAATTCTTTGTTTATAGGATATAAACGTAGTCCATAAATACTAACATCACTACCAAACACTGATTGTAACTCAAACATACCTATTCTTGCATGAATACCGGTATCTAAAGTCCAACCTAAACCTATATCCACTGCTTTAACTGCAGTTACCAAACACAATAATATAAACAGCGTTATACATATATTATATTTTGATATCTTCATAAACTTTAATCCTCCTTTACAAGGTGTTCTTTGAGATTTTAATTTTGGCAATTTGGTTACCTATTTATTATTCTAATTTTAAATTATTTAACGATGGAGCGATTTGTTTTACCATTGCTATAACGATATCAGGTGTTACAACTAAATCTATGTTTCTTTTGAAAAAAGATTCACCTGGAGTTCCATTATTATCTTTTCTCACAAAAATTATACTTTCAACTGCAACTTCTTTAAGAATAGTAAACGGATCTTTGTTAGAACTACTTGTGAAGTATGATGGTGTTAAAATATTTCCACTGTTGTTAATTATATATCCTTCTGTCTGAAGCCAAAGAATATCATTTTTACCATCGTTATTTATATCTTCTTTTAATGGTATTGGGCCTTGTGCCCAAAACCATAATTTGCCATCATCTTTTTCTTTGCTTTCACCATCAGGGAGTTTTCCTTTTATTTTTTCATCATAATCTACATCTATATTATAAATTTTTTCTCCATTTGAAATTTGGAATATTTTATCTTTTTCTTTTACTTTATCAGCTGATTTCTCAAAAGTTATTTCAGAATAAATTTTGTCTTTTGTGTTGCTCAACTCACTATAAAATCTTGTAGGATAAAAATTATCGCCTTTTTTTGCAATATAACTTGGCCATTCAGAAATTTTTTCTGGTAATGTATCAGAAAATTCTATGCCTAACCTAAAAATATCAACCCGTGGTTCGTTTGATTCAACCTGGGTTTTATAATCTTTGAAATATCCGTTGTATTTATAACTATCTCTTTTTGTAATATTTATAAACTCTATTGAATTATCTTTATTTCGTGATACACTTTGTTCAACACGGGTAAGGTTACCATGAACATCTACTAATGTTCTTCCTGTTTGAAAATCTGCTTCTTTAACCTGTAGTATTGTATTTGTGAAATAATAATTCTCAAGTTTTATTTCTGAAACAAAAGTTTTCAGTTCAGATTTTATCAATTCAGATTTTTCTTGTTCTGTTTGTCCTTGTTCAGTTTTTGTTCTAAACTCGTTGATTAAACCATCAACTTTGTTTTGGTCAACTTTTGTTTTTTCACCTATTCCTTGGTCAGAAATATAACAGGATTCAAATTCAGTAACTTCAATGTTGTTACCTAAAAGGTCACTGAATAGCACTTCACCTTCAATAACTACAAGTTCTGATTTGTTATCAATATAACTTAATATAAAATCAGTACCACGAACTGATGCTACTGAAACTGGTGTTTTTACTTCAAACACTTGACTTGTTTGTCTTGGTGAAACTTTTGTCCTTAATTTACCATTTTGTAAAAAAACAGAAGTTTGTACAAATTTTAAGTTGTTGATAACAACTTCTGTTTTTTCAGCCAGAGTAATTTTGGAACCATCTTGAAACAACAATACTGCAAAACTATTTTGTTTAGTCTTTATTACATCATTTTCTTGTAAATTCATCCCTTTTTTAACTTGTATATTTGTATTATTTCTTAAAACCTCTACCTTCCCTTTATATTCAGCAAGGATAACAGATAACATACTATCCATATTTTGTGAATAAACATTGTGGTGAAACAACAAAACAAAAGCTAATACTGTTATTACATTTTTTAGTTTCATATTTTTATCCTCCTTGTTATCCTCTACCTTATTATAAGGTTGAGGAAAAGTATATTTTTCAAGGCGAGTAAAAGAAAAGAGAGTAATTTTAAATATAAAAAATATTTTTTCATTTCACACTTTTAAAATACATTAAAAATTTTGTTTTGTCAATAGGATGTGACAAAAATCACATTGACTATTTTTTAAAATAAAAATTCTTTAATATATTGATTTTGAACAAAATTTTTAATATGATTTATACCTAAGTTATAAAAATCTATGGCTCCATCGACTAGCCTGGTTTAGGTCAGCGGTCTCTCAAGCCGCAAGCACGGGTTCAAATCCCGTTGGAGCCATATTTTTTAGAATAACAGGAAATTATTTTTATGGAAAAAATAGCTATAGTTGGAGATTATGAATCTATTATTATTTATAAATCACTTGGTTGGGATATATATTGTGTGAATTTGGCTGATAAAAACGAAGTGTTGGAAGTTTTTAAAAAATTGATTAAAGATCCTGTTTATAAAAAAATTTTAGTAGTTGAAGATGTTTATCAAATATTATCTGAGTTATGTCCTGATTTTGATAAGGAAAAAACTGTTGTACCATTGACAGGCGTTTACGGAACAAAAGATGTTGCTAAACAAAAATATAAAAAATTAGTTACTATTGCTACTAGTATAAAATTAGAAGATCTGTAAAAAGGAGTATTTTATGAAAGGAAGAATAGTAAAAGTTTCGGGACCGTTAGTTGTTGGTACTGGTATTCCACAGATAAAAATGTACGATGTTGTTCGTGTTGGTAAAGAAAAACTTATTGGTGAGGTTATAAAATTAGAAGGAGATAAATTTTTTGTCCAAGTTTATGAACCTACAACTGGTCTTGCAGTAGATGATGAAATAGAAACCACTGGAGAACCGTTATGTGTTGAATTAGGACCAGGGTTAATTACCACCATTTATGATGGTATACAAAGACCGTTAAAAACCTTAGAAGATATTTCAGGATATTTTATAAGCAGAGGTATCTCAGCGTTTGCATTAGATAGAAATAAACTTTGGGAGTTTGTTGCTACAAAAAAAGTAAATGATAAAATTGTCGGTGGAGATATAATTGGATATGTGCAAGAAACACCTGTTGTAAAACATTATATTTTGGTACCACCGGATGTTGAAGAGTCAGAAATTATAGAAATTAAATCTGGAAAATTCACTGTTGAAGATATAATATGTAGAATAAAAACTAAAGATGAGAAAATTAAAGAACTCAAAATGTACCACAAATGGCCTGTAAGAAAACCACGTTCTTATAAAGAAAAACTTCCTCCGAATGAACCTTTGTTTACAGGACAGAGAGTTATAGACACATTCTTTCCCGTGGGTAAAGGTGGGACATCTTGTGTCCCAGGTCCCTTCGGAAGCGGAAAAACTGTAATCCAACACCAACTTGCGAAATGGTCTGATGCAGAAATTATTGTGTATATAGGTTGTGGGGAAAGAGGGAATGAAATGACTGATGTGTTGACAGAATTTCCTGAGTTAAAAGATCCAAAATCTGGCTATCCTCTGCTTTACAGAACCGTGCTTATTGCAAACACTTCAAACATGCCGGTTGCTGCAAGAGAAGCATCGATTTATACAGGTATAACAATTGCAGAATATTTCCGCGATATGGGATATTCAGTCGCATTAATGGCTGATTCAACTTCTCGTTGGGCTGAAGCGTTAAGAGAAATCTCAGGCCGTCTTGAAGAGATGCCTGGTGAAGAAGGTTATCCTGCATATTTACCTAAAAAGGTTGCTGAATTTTATGAACGCGCAGGTAAAGTAAAAACACTTGGTTCAGAGGAAAGAATAGGTAACCTAACTATAACAGGCGCTGTATCACCACCTGGTGGAGACTTATCTGACCCTGTTGTCCAAGCAACATTAAAAGTAGTGAAAGTTTTCTGGTCGCTTGAAGATTGGCTTGCTTATGCGAGACACTTCCCTGCTATAAACTGGCTTACAAGTTATTCTTTATATTTGGATCAATTAGAAGAATATTATAAAACAAACTTAGGAGAAGACTTTCCACAACTTCGTACTGAAGCAATGGCTATTTTGCAAAGAGAGTCTGAGTTGAAAGAAATAGTTCGTCTTATCGGATATGAGACACTTTCTGAACAAGATAAACTTGTTTTAGAAATTGCTCGTATGTTAAGGGAAGATTTCTTGTACCAATCAGCATTTGATCCTGTAGATACTTATTGTTCTGCTAAAAAACAATATCTAATGTTAAAAGCAATAATGACTTTGTATCATAAAGCTAAAGAAAAAATTTTAGCTAACGAATCTACTGTGAAAAATTTAATTACCTCAGAAATAAAAGATAAAATTTCAAAATTGAGGTTCACGCCTGAATCACAGATTGAACAAATAAAAGAGTTTATTAACACATTATGAAACCGTTTTGGCCTGGTGTTATAGAGTTTTACAAAGAGTTGCTTCCTGTTAATGAAAAAACTCCTATTATAACTTTATATGAAGGTAATACACCATTGGTGAAAGCTGGTAATATTGAACATAAATTAAAAAAAGAATACGGAGTTGAGTTAAACATATATTTGAAATACGAAGGTGACAATCCAACAGGTTCTTTTAAAGATCGTGGGATGACTGTTGCTATATCAAAAGCAAAAGAAAATAATGCAAAAGCTGTAATTTGTGCATCAACTGGGAACACATCAGCTTCTGCTGCTGCGTATTCAGCAAAAGCGAATATACGTTGTATTGTTTTGATACCTAAAGGAGCAATTGCTTTAGGGAAATTATCTCAAGCAGTAATGCATGGTGCTGAAGTTTTTGCAGTAGAATCTTTGTTTGATGAAGCATTAAAACTTGCAAAAGAAATTTCACAAAATTATCCAATTACACTTGTTAATTCATTAAATCTTCATCGTATTGAAGGACAAAAAACCGCTGCTTTTGAAATCATAATGCAACTACAAAAAGTTCCTGAATTCCAGTTTATGCCTGTGGGAAATGCAGGTAACATCACTGCATATTGGAAAGGTTATAAAGAGTATTATGAACTTCGTAAAAAAAACTATAAGTTTAAAAATAAAAATTTAAACATTGATTGTGAAAACAAACTTCCTGTAATGATGGGCTTCCAAGCAGCAGGTTCTGCACCTATTGTTAAAGGTAAACCAATAAAAAATCCAAAAACTATAGCTACTGCAATACGTATTGGCAATCCTGCATCGTGGAAATATGCAGAACAAGCACGGGATGAATCTGGCGGAGCAATTGATACTGTTACAGATAAAGAGATATTAAACGCATATTATCTTTTGTCTTCTTTAGAAGGTCTCTTTGTAGAACCGGCTTCAGCAGCATCTTTAGCTGGACTTATAAAATATGTAAAAAATGGATATTTTGATAATAAAAAAAATGTTGATATTGTTTGTATTCTTACAGGTCATGGACTTAAAGATCCAAATTGTGCTATAAAAACAGCTGAGAAAAAAGTTAAAATAAAAACTATAAAACCTAAATTAGATTCTTTGCTTAAAGAGTTGAAACTATGATAAAAAAAATTGTTCTTGCAACACAAAACAAAGATAAAGTAAAAGAAATAAAACATATTTTTGAAAGTTTAAAACTGAATATTGAACTGTTATCTGTTTCAGATTTTTTTGATAAAAAAGTTGAGATTGAAGAAGATGGAAAAACTTTAAGAGAGAATGCTATAAAAAAAGCAAAAGTTATAGGAAATTTAACAGGGTTGCCGTCTTTAAGTGAAGATACAGGGTTGTTTGTAGATTATCTAAACGGTGCGCCTGGGGTTTATTCTTCAAGATATGCTGATACTGATCCAAGAAAACATACTGCTAGTTATGAGGATAATTATAAGAAATTGTTAAAAGAGTTAAAAAATGTTCCTTGGGAGAAACGTACTGCAAAATTTATATGTGTAGCTTGTCTTTATTTGCCTAAACGAGATAAATACTATACTAGAAAAGGTGAAGTTGAAGGATATATAACTTTTGAACCAAAAGGTACAAATGGTTTTGGTTACGACCCTGTATTTTTTTATCCTCAGAAAGGAAAAACTTTTGCTGAAATGTCTACTGAAGAAAAGAATTCTTTAAGCCATAGGTTTTTAGCTATAAAAAGAATCGCTACTTTGATAAAAGAACTAAAGTGAGTAGATTGGTTGATGTGTAAATAGTTTGATGAGTAAATGAGTTAAATGAGTTATTAGTTATTAGTATATGAGTGATTGGTGATTAGTTATGAGTTATAAAACTCTGAACTAATCCCGCAATTTGCGGGATGAACTAATAACTCTAAACACTAATAACCAATAACTAATAACTCTAAACTCCAAACCCTGAACTAATAACTAATAACTAAAGTGGAGAGGTGCCGGAGTGGTTTAACGGGCACGACTGGAAATCGTGTGTCCTGCCAAAAGCGGGACCGTGGGTTCGAATCCCACCCTCTCCGTTTTTTAAGATAACTTATGCTGACTTATCTTGAAGTTAAAAACTATATTTTTTTAAAACACTTGTCATTAGAATTTGATAAAGGATTAAACATATTTGTTGGTGAAACAGGTGCTGGAAAGTCTATTATTATAGAAGCAATATCTTATCTTTGTGGCGAAAAAATTTCTGTTCCAATAGTAGGAAGTTTTGCAGATAAAACAGAAATTATTGGGGTTTTTGAAATCAAAAATTGTGATGATGAAGTTATAGAAGTGTTAAAAGAATCTGACATAGAGACAGAAGAACAGATTATTATTCGTAGAGAAGTTGATAAACAGAACAAATCAAAATGTTTTGTTAATGACAAACTTGTCTCATTAAGTTTTCTTAAAAAACTTACAAGTTTTTTAGTTGATATACATGGACAAAATGAACATCAGAAACTACTTTCTTCTGACACACAACTTACTGTTTTAGACAGGTTCGCAGAATTAGAAGAGTTAGTAAAAAATTATAAAAATCTTTACAACTTGTATAAGAAAAAGTTAGAAGAAAAACAAAGTTTAGAAACAGAAATAAAAAATTTGCAACAACAATCTGAACTATTAAAATATCAGATTAACGAAATAGAACAGGCAAAACTTACTTCTGAAGATGAACAACTTGAAGAAGAACTTCAAAAAGCAAAAAATGCACAAAAAGTTTTAGATATTTTGTCAGAAATAAAGTTTAATATCTCTGAAGTAGAACAAAAAATTAATAGTATTCAAAAACTTTGGCAAAGTTTGGCTCAGTATATAAATTTAGATTCACAAGAACTTTTACCAAATACTATTTCAGAACTTGATATATTAAAGGAAAAAATTGAAGAATATAAAAAAACTTTCTCAAGTTATACACCAGATTTTATTGATAGTTTAGTTGACAGAGTTGACTTAATAAAAAAACTTAAAAGAAAGTATGGCAATTCTGTAGAAGAAATAAAAAATTTTTATAAACATGCAAAAAAACAACTTCAAGAAATTTCTTTAAATACAGAGTATTTACAAAAGTTAGAAGAAGAGATAACAAAGTTAGAAACAGATTTAGTAAATCTTGCAAAAGAAATTTCTTATAAACGAAAAGAATCTGCGAAAGAATTACAAAAACAGATTAATAAAGAATTTGCTTCAGTTGGATTACAAAAAGCACAGATTGAAATAAAAATAGAAACTTCACAACAAACAAAAGAGTTTCTTACACCTACTGGTTTTGATAAAATAAACTTTCTTGTAATGATGAACCCAGGAAGTCCTTTTTTGTTGTTAAAAGATATAGCCTCAGGTGGCGAGTTGTCAAGAATAATGCTTGCAATAAAAACAGTATTAGGTAAAAAAGAAAACACTTCAGTTTTAGTGTTTGACGAGATAGACACAGGCGTTGGTGGACCAATGGGATTCACTATAGGTAAAAAGCTAAAATTGTTATCGTTGAAAAACAAACAGTTATTTTGTATAACTCATTTACCACAGATTGCATGTTTTGCTGACAAAGTTTTTCTTGTAAGTAAACATCAGACAAAAGATACAACTGTTATAAATGTAGAAGAGTTAGATGAACAAAAAAAGATAGAACAAATTGCTCATATGTTAAGTGGTGCAAAAATAGATTCGTCGTCTATAGAACATGCAAAAAATTTGTTAAACCAAGCAAAAAAGGAAATTGAATGACAACTACAACTAAAAAGTTGTTTGTTGTAAAAATAGACAAAGAACATTGTAAAGGATGTGAATTATGTGTTGTGAATTGTCCACAGAAAATTTTGGTTTTAACAGAAAATGTTAACAAGTTAGGCTACAGATATGTAGAGGTTATTGATGAAACAAAATGTATTGGTTGTGGCAGATGTTATATTATGTG
>Ga0272449_1004762_pt1 | contig 10917 bp, 16 predicted proteins | sample YNPCB0241_FD_198679 | JGI IMG/M metagenome (GOLD analysis project Ga0272449, IMG submission 198679) | Hot spring sediment microbial communities from Yellowstone National Park, WY, United States - YNP-CB-024-1 | ecosystem: Environmental > Aquatic > Thermal springs > Hot (42-90C) > Sediment...
GATTATTCTTCTGAATGATTTTATCCATCCGAAGAACCTCTCTACAGCGGACCTCATCCTCCCATATAGCTCAACACTGTATGGGTTAGGTTCTTCGTGTCGTATGGTGTGTCGGCGTCGATTTCTCCGTTCCTACCCGCTTATTATGAGGGCTCACTCTTGAAGAGCCTCCTGGGGTCGAGACTCAGAGGTATAGTTTTTGGGTACATCGGCCCTATGTTTATTGAGGGGCTTCGGGCGTCACGAGAGCCTCAAGCTCCGCCTCGACTTTTCTACGTCCTGAGTAAATATGGGGGCCTTAGCATACCCGATCCCTTCAAAAGGCCTCATTGTCGCTGTCTTCCACCCCCTCCAGTACTAGCTCTAGGAACTCCGGATTAATCCGGAGGGCACGCCTAATAGGAGACTGTATCGCCACCGTAATAACTTAAGTAAGGTGGAGGGATGGAAGACTCTTAATCGGCATAGCTCAGTATCAGGTTGTCAGGGTGTCGGCGCTGTCAGTCATTATCCTCTGTTTTATCTCCTCTAGTAGTTGGGGTAGGTTCGAGACGAAGTCTTGGGGGAGGGCTGAGAACTGGGGGCCAGCTTGCTGGGCCCGCACCATCTCAAAATAGTCCTTAATATGCTCGCCCCTGAGACGCTCCTCGCTGGGGAACATCTCCCCGTCCACGTTAATGGACAGTCCTGCGTCAACCGCCCCTTTTACTGCCGCAAAGATCCTCGATCCGGCCTGAGCCCTGAGCCTACCGATATCTACTATCGCCTCTCTGTATCCCCTAGCTAGTGCTAGCTTGCCTGCGTAGAGTCCCGATAGGTATGCAGAGGGAATGTTTTTCGTCCCGCCCCGCCATCCAAATCTAGCCAGCACCCTCGATGTGACGGTTAGTGCGGTGTAGTCGCCTCCCTTCCGCGACTCGACGAGTTGGACTATGATGTAGCGTGACGTTTTTCTGACCACGAGGCGGGGTTTCCCAGACTTTACGAGCGCCAGTCTCTTATGGTAGTCGGTGTATCCGAGGCGGCGCCTTCTAGGCTGCATCCTCTTCACGTGTTTGTATCGTGTCAGGTTTCATGCACCCCTCAACAGATAGTTGTTCTCGATGAGGTAGTTTCTGAGCTCGGCGACCGACTTGAATCTCCCAGCCTTTACCATGAGGTAGAGATGCCTATAGACTCCCTCTTTGAGGAGCCCCTCGCCCCTGATTCTGCTCAGGTATCTACGCTGGGCCCTGACACGAGTTATCCATCTCTCCTTCCGCGACAAAACGGAGTATTTCGCACCCTTCCTCCTCCCAGCCCCCCGCCTCTCCTTAACTCTCTGCCTAGTGTGTCCGGTTTCGGGGGCCCTGTATATAGCCCCTTCATCGATCAGTCTCTTGACGTCGGACCTCGTGATGGCGTCACCAATCTCCTCAAGCCTCTCCGGATCGAGGCGGACCCTGTTCACTCCGCAGCCGAGTATTTCGGCGGCCAGCCTCTTCTGGATCGAGAGGTTCATTCCTCAGCCACCCTCGGTGGGTTGAGCACCTTAAAACCTAGCTCCACGGCCTTTTCATAGATCTTCTCGCGGGTCTTTCTGCCTAGGGTGCCGGCGAGCCTTAGGGCGTGGATTGAGGGGTCTAGGCCCTCAATCTCCTTGATGTTTGAGATTAGGACCTCCCTGAAGCCCGAGGGGTGCAGGCCCCTAAACTTCCTCGGCGTCCTGTAGCCTATTTTCACGAGCGGCGGCCAACCCCTCTTCTGGAGCCTCATCTTGCTGTCCTTCCCCCGCGGCCTCCTCCAGCTCTCATCGAGCCTCTTATAGCGCCACGACTCCTGCCTAACAAAGGCAGGTCTCCTTCTCCTGAGGGCTAAAACCTTCCTCGGAATCCTGACGCCCCTCCTCTCAGCGACTTTTTCCTCGGACATCTATTCTGAGCAGCCAATCCGTCTATAAATACTCGAGCGGTCCATACTTATCCTGCCTGGCCTGAGGCTCCGAGCCATCCCCTGGCTCTCTCGACAGCCGCGCGCCAGGCCCTCAAGCCATTTCTCCTCCTCTCTTCCGACCAAGTTGGGGTGAAGTTCGCCTCGGGGACCCACATGCGTTTCAGGTCGCTGAAGCTGTGCCAAACTCCGGCGGCTAGTCCCGCGAAGTATGCCGCGCCTATCGAGGTGGTCTCGATGTATCGTGGCCTCACTACCTCACATCCGAGGATGTCGGCTTGGAGCTGCATCAGGTAGTTGTTCTGGGAGGCTCCGCCGTCCACTCTGAGAATATTTAACCTCACGCCAGTATCCGCCTCTATGGCCTCCACGACGTCATAGGTCTGCCAGCAGATGCTCTCGAGAGCCGCGTGGACTATGTGTTCGCGCCTCGTGTAGCCTGAGAGGCCTATGATGAGGCCTCGGGCTGTCTGATCCCAGTGTGGTGCGAATAGGCCGCTGAAGGCTGGTACAAAGTAGACGCCAGCGGAGCCCTCATGCGCTACGCTTCTCGCCAACGCCTCCGACTCTCTCGGCGAAGAGATGATCGACAGGTTCTCCGCCAGCCACCTGAGGAGAGATCCAGCTATGGCGACAGACCCCTCCATGGCGTAAATCGCTTTTCCCCTCTCCACGCTATAGCCCACCGTTGTTAGGAGGCCGTGCCTTGAGATCGCGGGTATCTCACCGATGTTCTGGACTAGGAAGCAGCCTGTCCCGTAGGTGTTTTTTGCGTCACCGATTCCAAAGCAGGTCTGGCCCACAAGCGCGGCTTGTTGGTCCCCCAAGTCACCGCAGACAGGCACCTTTCTCCCAAGCAGGCCCCAGAGGTCTGTATAGCCGTAATGTTCCCTAAAGGAGCTCGGAAGAGCCTCTGGAAGCATGGACTCCGGGATATTGAAGATCTCTAGAAGCTCTCTAGACCATTCAAGCCTGTTTATGTCGAAGAGCATGGTCCTAGAGGCGTTTGTGTAGTCTGTGACGTGGGCTTCCCTGCCCGAAGCTCTGGTCATGTTCCATATCAGCCAGGTATCTATGTTGCCGAAGAGCAGCTCGCCGTTCTTCGCCATCTCCGCGGCTCCAGCAACATTCTGAAGTATCCACTCAGCCTTCGTCGACGAGAAGTAGGTCGAGGCATAAAGTCCCGTCAGCCGGTGTATAGGGTCTTCCTCGAGGCCCATTCGTCTCAGCTCCTCGCACCTCCCGGCCGTCCGCGTGTCCTGCCAAACTATCGCGTTGTAGACGGGCGCTCCGGTTCTCCTGTCCCAAACCACAGTGGTCTCCCTCTGGTTTGTGACGCCCACCGCCTCGACCCTATAATCATCCTTGAGGTTTGAGAGAGCCTCAGAAACTACGAGTCGAGCCGAGTCGAGTATCTCGAGGGGGTCATGCTCAACCCACCCCGGCCTCGGGTAGATCTGCCTCAGCTCCCTATATGCCCAAGATACTGGGCGCCCTTCCTCGTCAACGATTAGGCACCGAGTCCCGCTCGTTCCTTGATCGATAGCTACAATGACGGATAACATTCAGATTCCCAGCCCCACAGTTGGCAGAAGGCCTCGAGGCCTCTTATATCCGTACACACCGGCATCCACCCAGGTCTCTCGAAAATGGGGTAGCCTAGTGTTATAGTAATAAGGTTTTGCTTACTCGTATCCGCGCTGGTCTTGGCGCTTACAGATTTGATCGCGGAGGGGGTGCTCTATGTTCTGCCGGCATACGCCGCTAATGGCGCCCCGGTGGTTGTCGTGAAGATGCTGGGGCGGTCACATCCGCTAGACCTTGGCAAGACGTGGGGCGGTCGGAGAATACTGGGGGATGGGAAAACCTTTGAGGGGCTCCTCTCGGGACTACTCATCGGCCTCGCAGTCTCAGCGGCTCTTGGACTGCTGGGCCTGTGGCCCTACAGGGTTTTCGAAGAGGCATTACTCGTCGTGCTGGGGGCGCTGGTGGGTGATGTTGCCGGATCATTCGTGAAGAGGAGACTAGGGCTGCCCAGGGGGAGCAGCGCGCCGGTCATGGACCAGCTTGGATTCGTCATGTTCGCCCTCATCTTCGCATCTCTGCCGCGAGGCCCACCCCGCTGGGCATTGTTAGAGCCGCTCGCCGCAGTACTAACCATAACCGCTGCCCTACACCTAGGTACAAACGCGCTGGCGTACCTTCTACGCCTTAAGGACCGGTGGTACTGAGAGAGCCGTAACCATCTACTCCGGGCGCAGCTTCGGATCCATTTATAACGGGCTAAGACTTTGTAGAGAGAGCCTTGACGGGTAGTGGTCATCAAGGCAGCACCGTCAGCGTTAAGGTGCGGGCAATATGCGGGCCGACGGAGGCAGAGGAGAAGATACGGCAGGCCATCGTCAGGGCCCTAGGCCTTACAAGGGAGCCAAGCTTCACAGTCCATAGACTTACGGGAGTCTTCGGCGAGCCAATCACGGTCTTAGAGACAGAGCTGGCCGGCATGGATGCAGAAGCCGCGCTCCGACGTCTAGAGGAGAGCCTACCGAGCAGCTATTTAGAGGCGGGTACCGAGTCCGCAGGGAGGGTCAAGACTATTCACGTAAGGCTAAACAAGCAGTTCGCCTTCCTCGGCGTCATCCAGCCCGTAAGTGAGGACGCGATCAAGATAGAGATACGTATCAGGAAGGAGTATTAGGGCCCTCAGGAGGGCATGATTATTGCGTAAATACGTCGATGCCTGGATAAGGGTCCGGCACGTCTCCCTAGCCGAGGCTCTCATAAGGCGGGCAGCGATGCTCGGCTTCTCCGCAGTCGCGATAGAGGCTTCGGAGATAGACTGGGGAGCTGTGAAGAAGGCAGCCAGTGAAGTGGGAGTCGAGGCCTACATAAGAAGGACAATCTCCCCCTCATCGGTTAGGGAGATGTATCACCAGCTCTCAGAGGAGCGGTGGAGATACGACTTCATCGCGGTCGAGACCGATCAGAGGGACCTCCTCATGGCGGCCGCCAGAGACACCAGAGTTGACGCAGTGGTTGCGAGCCTCCCGAGCCTACCCCGGATAGACAGACACATAATCGCCGTCACGAACAACGCCATCGAGGTCTGCCTCAGCCACATCCTCGAACGCGGCTTCGCTGCTTACAGGAGGGCCAAGCACTCCATTCAGGTAGCATTAAGGAAGAGGATAAAACTAGTGATTTCTTCGGGAGCAGGCGACGAGTATGCGCTTAGGAGACCCATACAACTCGCAGCGATAGCTTGGGCGAGCGGCGCTAGCCTCTCCAAGGCCCTCGACGCGGTGTCCGAGACGCCGCTCCGAGTACTAGAGGATAACAGAGCGAGGCGGGAGGGGAGGCTCGACGCGCAGGGTGTATGGCGGGTTGTTGAGGAGTAAGAAGCGATATCTGCTTGTAGAGGTTGTAGGGCCCGCCGGCGATGTGTCGAGAGATGTGATGGAGGACACAGTCTCCCGGGCAGTAAGTATGCTGGGCGGGTGGATAGCACTAGCGGAGGCCGAGCTACGCGTCCTAAAGCCGCGCGGATGGACTGGCAGATTCATAGCCCGCTGCAGCCTCAGGCAAATGCCCACGGTGCTCCTAGCCTTGACACTGATTAGGGAGATTGAGGGTAGGCCTGTCGCGGTCCTTGTCACCAGGTCCTCCGGAACTATCAAGAAGCTACTCGGGTAGCTATTCCTGGCTCCTACCACATTTGGGGCAGAACACATCGTCCTCACCAATCTCGCCGCCGCAGAACTTGCACCGAGGAGCCGAGTATGCTCCCCCCAGCCTCTTTTTCTCGATCCTCTTAGCAATCAGGAGAGCGATCTCCATCATGATGACTAGTGGGAGGAAGAGGACTGTGTTGCCGACCAGCCACCCGTCGGGGGTGATTATGGCTATGATTATGTAGAGTACGCCGTAGAAGTATACTCTGTTCCTCGAGAACACATTAGTCCCTATGATGCCGAGGCGGACTAGGAGCACGAATATCGCGGGTGATGTAAAGAGGAGCCCCATAGAGCCCACCGTCGAGAAAACGAAGACAAAGTAGTCTCCAGCCTCTATCAGGCGGAGTTCCGGCTCGATGCCGACTATGTCCGCGAATATGGCCATAAACCTGATGATGAGAGGCACGACGATTAGGTAGCTGAAGGCAGCGCCTGCTGCGAATAGTGTGAGGAAGGCGGCGAGGAAGGGCCAGACAAGCCTCTTCTCATGCGGGTATAGAGCGGGGTTGACGTATGCGTAGATCTCGTAGCCAATGATTGGTATGACCGTTATGAAGGCGACGAGTGCAGCAGCTATAAAGTATATCTCGAGAGGAGAGACAAGTCTTCCAGGGATTATCTTGAATAGCCCACCCGTGAGGCCCACCGTGTAGTCGAGAACGAGGCTGACGATGGGCCTGTACTCCCCAGTTATTATAGAGCCGACGTTCGAGAGGGAGATGGTTGTTGGAAATGCGAGCCAGAAGATTAGGGCGATAAAGTAGCTGAGGATGATCATCTTGAGCCTGTCCCTGAGCTCTAGGAGATGCTCTGTGAAGGTCATCTCATTAGGATTCCTCCGCGTCTTCCTTCCCAACGGCATCGCCCCCGCCTATCAGCTCTCCAATAGAGCTGCGGAGTGCGAATAAATAAGGAGTGTGTTATAAGTACCTCATCTCAATAATCTCCGGTACTGACAAGTTTTACTTAAGCCTTTTGGGATCGGTCTCTGGCCGTGATGCACGTCATCGATGCCGTACTGGAATCTTTCTCCAATCTATTTCGATCCCACAGGTACTCTCCCCTCGAGAAGCTCTATTCCGTCTTTCTCTTCGCAGCAGGTCTTAGCTTGAGGGATCTCTCAGAGAGGCTATGTCTCACCGGCGCGTCGAGGGAATCGGTCAGGAATGGGGTTCACAGGTTCTCGTCTCTCTTAAGGCCTCCCGGAAGGGTTAGGAGGCTTGTCGCTGTAGATGAGGCTGTCCTGAAGGTGAGTGGTCAGACCCGTTATCTTTGGGCCGAAATAGACGTTGATACCGACGAGGTATTGGCCGTATACGCGTCGAGGGGGAGGGGGATTCCAAGCGCAATCAAGTTCCTAAGGAAGATATTGGACCCATGTGAGGGTAAGCCACTCATATTAGAATGACTTACTTCCAAGAGACTCCCGGTAAAAGGAACAGGATAGAGAGGTGGTTCAGGGAAATGAAGAATAGGACTAAGAGGTTCTACAACAACGTCAACTCGAAGAAGCTGAAGAGCCTAGAAGAGCTGGTAACTGCAATTGCAGCGATGCATAACATTATAAGGCTGGAGGAGGGGAGGTAATACCAACCGGACATTACCCTTTAGAGTGGTGTGGTCTCTTTATATTATATTACCTTCCGGTCTTCAGGGTTTCTCTAGTGTCAGGCTGAAGCCAAGAGCGTTAACTTGCGTCTGCGACCGTCCATCATCAGACGCCACACACTAAGCCATGGCCCATCACAGCTAGGTGCGCATGTCTCGTCCTTACGAAACTACTTTAACAGAATATGATGTTAGAGACGTTACATAAGCTTTTAGAGGCCGGCCTGAAAATATGAAAGTGCTATCAAGAAAATATAAGACTTCAAAGAAATCGTCCTTCCAAAAGAAATAAACCACGCTCTAATAGACATAGACTTAATATATATAATAATAGATTAGGAGTAATAAGGAAAGCGGTAGGTAGGCTAAAAAACTTAGCTACAGCGCAACAATATGCCAATATAACTAGACTTATGGCAATGAGGTGTAGTGCGGGTAAAGAGGCAGATAACACTATATGGGTGACCAACTAAGATATAAAAAAGGCCTCCAAGCATCTTGCGTCGATGAAGCCTGAGAAGAGGGTTTTCAGGGCCTCCCTACTCTCTATATCAACCATCATTACGATGAACACGCTCGGGAGCTATGTCTCCGCGATGGAGGCTGGGATGGCATGCCCAGACTGGCCTCTCTGTCCTTTTCCCGAGACGCTCCCAGTGATACTTGAGTTCGCACATAGAGTCTGGGGCCTCGCCGTGATAGGCTCTGTGGCCTACGTAGCGTTCGTCGCCCGAGGCCTCAGGGGGCTTGCCCTATACAGGCCGGCGCGGCTCATCGCATACTTCAGCCTGCTCCTGCTCTCAATCCAGATCGGGTTGGGCGCGATGGTCATCTTCACTTATCTTATGCCGGAGCTGGTGGCGTTGCACCAACTTATTGCCCAGACGCTTCTCTCGCTCCAGGCCGTGATAGCTGGCTTATCTTGGACAGCATCTATCCTCCGGAGGGAGGAGCCTCCAGCCTTACAGCAGAGCGGGCCCGCTTCAGCATAAAAGGAACAACGATGAAAGAATAGTTTATTCCTCCTGTTCCTCTTTCTCGCCCCTCTTCATCTCTCTCCTCAGCTCGCCGAGGCTTCGCGCGAGCTTAACTATACGCTGGGGGCTGAAGAAGATTATTAGGAGAAACACTAGACCCAGTATGAAGAGTAGCTCGAGAGGCGATATCATGCCGCGCTAGCCAACTTCTCCCTAATCTCCCTAATCAGGGCCTCCCTACTCTTACCCTCGGTCTCGATCCCTAGGGTTCTGGCCACCTCGAGAAGCTTCTGGTCGCTCAACTCGCCGACATCCATTTGTTTACTTGTCTTGGCTTCCTCCGAGCCGCCCTCCTTCGAGGCCTTCTCGAACTCCTTCTTAGCCTGACCAAAGGCCTTGGCTATTTTTGGAAGCCTCTCAGGCCCCCATAGGAAGAGGACGATCACGACTATGGCGATGATGATCCACTCCAATCCCTGTATTGCCATTCCTTTTCATACATCTCTGGGATCCCAGCTATATGAATCTTTTTGCCTTAGCAGGGGCCCGTCTACTCCGAGACCCACCAGCCCCCGCCACCCTTGAAAACTTCTTTCTTGAATATGGCTGGCTCCCTCTTGTATCTCTCGACGCTCTCTCGGAGCGCCTTGAAGACCCTATCCCTGTGGGGGCCAGTGACTGCGACCAGCACGACGGGTTCCCCGGGCCTGAAGGTTCCTTCGAGGTGCCATATCCCGACGAAATCGACGCCATGCGCCTCCTTAACCTCCTTGCAGATCCGCTCAATCTCCGCGTTCGCATTATCCTCGTAGGCCTCTATCACCAGGTAATCGACCTCGCGCCCCGTCTTGCTCTCGGCCCTAGCTATCCCGAGAAATAGGGCTAGGGCGCCGGATCTGCCGGAGCTGTAGGTGGTGTTGAGCTGGGTGAGTATGTCCTCAAGCCTAAGCTCTTCTGACCTGTAGACCCCAGGCCTGGGTAGCTGGGAAGTTTTGGAGACGGACAGAGCTACTTCGCACCCCGCCTCACAGCTAGGACGCTGAGGGCTGCGGCGACCTTTTTGGCCAGGGATCTGAAGGCGTTGGCGGCCTCCGAGTCGCTGTCCGCGATTACGGTGGGCTCCCCGCTATCGCTGAGCTCCCTTATCCTTGGGATCAAGGGGATCTGGGCGAGTAGAGGCACACCCGCCCCCGCCGCCGCGGGGACCGCGCCGTCCCTCCCGAAGATGTATTCCCGCGCTCCGCAGTGGGGGCAGACGTAGTACGACATGTTCTCAACTATTCCGAGGACCTCGACGTTAAGCTTCCTGAACATGTATAGCGATTTCAGCGCGATGTCTAGGGAAGTTTGCTGCGGGGTGGTAACTATAATGGCTCCTGTGACGGGGATTGTCTGGACGAGGGTGAGTGGCGCGTCCCCTGTCCCTGGCGGCAGATCCACTACGAGGTAGTCTAGTTCCCCCCAATCAACCTCAAGCAGCATCTGTCTGACAGCGCCCCCAACTAGGGGTCCCCGCCAGATGATCGGCGTGTTGCCGGGCACGAGGAGCCCCATGGACATCATTCTGAGCCCAAGGGGACCGACGGCGGCCTGTATCTTCTCGCCTGGTCGCGCCTCGAAGGTGTATCGCCTTATAAATCTCGTCAGGCTGGAGCCGTAGATGTCGGCATCCAGGATTCCGACACTAGCCCCCGCCTCGGCCAAGGCGGCTGCGAGGTTTGCCGCTATTGTTGTCTTGCCGACACCACCCTTCCCGCTCCCTACTGCTACGATGTTCTTGATACCAGGTATCTCCATTCTCTGCATCGGGGGAGATGAGGCCTGCCTGACCCTCGCCGTCACCTTCATTTTGACCGCCTTAACCCCTGGGATGCTCTCGACCGCCTCCCTGACAGCCCTCTCTATCTGGGCATTATATGGGCACGCCGGCGTGGTGAGCTCGAGTGTGAAGGAGACCTCGCCCCCCCTGACAACTAGGTCCCGAATCATGCCCATGCTGACGACATCCATGCCCAGCTCGGGGTCCCTCACACCTCTCAGAGCCAGCAGGACGTCGTCCTCCGAGGGGCTCATCGCCACCACCTCATCCTATTCCGACCTCTCCAAAAAATAGGTTTCTAACCTACTGAAACACCACGAGCAGGATAGTGTCCAGAGATAGTGTCCGGATAAGACTTTAAATACCCTCAAGGATAGATGTTTTCCAGATTTAGCGGTTTACAACAGCCCCTCGATAGTGTCCAAATAAGCATTTTGCTCACCTCCCTGTCCTCGCGGCCTGATAGTATAGTGTGAATAGGTTTAGGAATAGGTTTAGGCTGTTTATTCCCTGTACGTGGTTTCTCGCGCTTAGCTTGTGGTGGAATACTACAGTTCTCTCCTTCAGGTATCTGAAGAATCTCTCTACTCTATTCCTCATGCCGAACCTCTCATGCCTATACTCTAGGCCAAGCCTCTCAAATGCCCACCTATACCATGGACCCCTATCAACCAATACCAACGGCTTGTTTGTACACATCCTCAATGCTTTCTTCAGGAATGATAGGGCGTTTAGGCTACTCCTACCATATGAAGCCTCTAGAGCCAGTAATTCCTTTGAATCTACGTCTACGGCAGACCACACATATACGTAGGATTTCTTAACACGTAGCTTGGTCTCATCAACAGCT
>Ga0272449_1004764_pt1 | contig 10908 bp, 7 predicted proteins | sample YNPCB0241_FD_198679 | JGI IMG/M metagenome (GOLD analysis project Ga0272449, IMG submission 198679) | Hot spring sediment microbial communities from Yellowstone National Park, WY, United States - YNP-CB-024-1 | ecosystem: Environmental > Aquatic > Thermal springs > Hot (42-90C) > Sediment...
GGGGAAGGCATGCCCGCAACGATGGACCCCAAGATCAAAGAGCGGTGGCTGTGGGAAACGTACGGCGAAGGCATCCGCGACGCACTCCGACGTGATCCGCATCGCCGTTTTCGCCTCATCCATCGGCTCCACTGGACTGCACAGAACGCCATTCTCGAAGCCTTTCGCGACTACCCGGGTCCATTGGACTTTAGCTTCAAGTACTCCGTCGCGCACATGTATTCGATCCCGAATCCGCCATTCGTTCGTCCATTGCTCGAGAACTTGGCGCCCGGAAAAAGAACCTGGCTGACCGTGCGGAACGACGACATCTACACGTTTCGTTTCGGAGATCCGGCCTATGCCCGGGACTACATCCGGCACATGCCCCCCAAGGACAAAGTCGTTGGCTTTTACATGGGACCGGATGGCTATATCTGGGGACGCGACTTCCTCGAACGACACCCGGCCCCAGGCCCTCGGCCGCTGGTGATCGAAAAGCAGTGGTACTCCTTCCTGATCTGGGGCCGGTTGGCCTACGACCCCGAAACCCCAGACTCCAGGTTCGAGCGGCTCTTAGCTAGTCGCCATCCCGCGGCACCTGCCGGCGCCTTGTTCCGAGCTCTGCAATCTGCCGCCCAAGTTATGCCTTTGATCACTCGTTTTTTCTGGAGAGACATTGACCTGAAGTGGTATCCCGAAGCCTGTTGGAGCCATCCCCGCCATAATGGATTTTACACTGTTCGTCATTTCATGGAGGGAGTCTCCATGCCCGGAGCCAACGTGTTGAACATTCGAGACTGGCGGGCTCGTGCGCTTACGGGACAACCAGTGAGGGAGACCACTCCGCTCCAAATTGCCGAGCAGCTGGACACGGCGGCGTCCAATGTATTCGCGTCGGTGCACGTGCTCCAGGACGCGGCGCGAGGGGATTCCGAGCTTGAAACAACCCTCGACGATTGTACCGCGTTGGCTTGGCTCGGGCGGTACTATGCTGATAAGATTCGGGGGGCGTGTGCACTGGCAGTGTTCGACGCGACGCGAAAGGAATCCGATCGTCAAGATGCACTTCGATATCTGGAACAGGCTTTGGCTTCTTGGCGCCGGTATGCCGCCGTGCGCGACGTGCGGTACGTGCCCGCCCTATACAACCGCGTAGGGTATGTGGATGTGACAGCGCTGACCCAAAACGTCGCAGCAGACCTCGAGATTGCCCGCAACTGGCAGCCGGGAACGCTGAAAGGATCTTTGCATGGATCCGGCACAGAGAAGGGGTTTCGGCCATGAGTCGTGCTTGGGTTGGCCGATGGGTTGCGTGGGTGCTGCTGGCATGCTTCCACCGTTCCACGGCCGAACTCACCTATGTCATAAACGAGGAATGGGTTACGGTCCATCCCCCGGAGTACACCGGCGCGATCAACAACCCACTGAAGGGGTTTCGCGACTACAAACCCCGCGCCTACGGTCTCCTCAAGCGTCTGTACATCCCGTGGAATAAACTCGAAGTCTGTGCGACCGACTCGGTCGAACGCATCATCGCGTACACGAATCAAAAGACAATCCAAGATGGCCAGCCGTTTGAGAATTTGAACATCAAACTGATCCCTCGAGTCTTCCTGGATTGGAACGGCCGACCAGGCGAGCAGCACTGGCCCGCCGATCTTCACACCTTCGATTACGACAGCCCGGAATTTCACCGACGCTTGTGTACACTCGTAGCCAAACTCGGAGAAGCTTGGGACCGCGACCCGAGGATCTTCGCAATCCAAATGGGATTGATCGGCCACTTCGGCGAACACCATTCCCCCTCCCCCACAGCCGCCCAACGACGGATGCTCGCCGAGGTATTTCGAACCGCGTTCAAACATAAACCCATCCTAGTTCGGCACACAGATCCAGAGTTTATGGAGGCCGGGTTCGGCATCTACTATGACACGTTCGCATATTTTGATCGCGAGCCACCCCATGGAGACCCAGGGCAATTTCCATGGCAGGCGACCTACCGCCATCCAGACATATGGAAACGAGCCCCGATCGAAGGCGAAGTAGAGTACAACTGGCAAAAAGAACGAGCTTCGGCCCGAGCATCGGAAACGTTTGGACGAACCCCCGACGAAACCCTGCTCAACCCCGTCTATCGCCACTACATGATCGACAAGATCCGCAAGTACCATGTCAGCTACTTGGGCTGGATCTCTGGCTACAACGATCGAGACCCGAAGGTCCGATCGGGTGCTGCAGAGCTTCAGAAGGTGTTTGGGTACCGGTTCGTACTGGATTCCTTGCGATATCCTAGCATGATCCATTCGAACGAAACCTTGAGAATCCAACTTCGGGTCCGCAACACTGGCAGCGCGCCGTTTTATCTGGATTGGCCCGTCGCCGTCGGACTATTGGACGCGACGCATCGAACGCCCGTCTGGTACGCCCCGTTGAACGGGATTGACATCCGCCAGTGGATGCCGGGGGAAGATTGGGACAGCGAACAGTTTCGATATCGCCGTCCCCCTCCGCTTCACACCGCCGTCGGGAGCGTGCAAATCCCCACCAACTTCCCCACAGGGGTGTACATCCTGGCGGTGAGTATTCTCGACCGCCAAGGCGGAATGGTCCCAAGTGTCCGGTTCGCGATTTCGAACTACATTCGAGGTGGTTGGCATCCGTTCGGAATGATCGGGGTGGGTTGTAAACCGGACCGTGTGGAATTGGATTCCGTGGCATTCGACGATCCGGCGTTCGACCCCACGCTCCGCTACGTGGTCCCAGCGTCGCTTCGAGCCGTGCACACTCCGCCCGTCCCACAGTTTCAACCGGTCGAGCCATGGCGGCCAGATCCCCGAACGGGATTGGTGAATCCTTGGCGGTATTGGGACCTCATTCACGCCGGATGGCCCGGCGCGGATTTCGGGGTTCAAAAGGAAATCCTTTGGAATGGCCCCGCGTGGAGCGCGACATCTCGGGTCGTTCGTGTATCTGGCCGATTTGGACCGTGGACGACCCTGCGTCCAGAACTGGGGCCCGGGATTTCATTCGAACCGTCCACGTATCGTATCGCGTTCCACGTGCGCGGCACCCAAGGACTCACCGTGAGCTTCGAAATCCGTGACTCCGATCGCGGTGGGTTCATGAAACCCGTGCAAATCCCGATCTCGTCGCGGTGGCACCAGCATACGACCGAGTTTTCAATCAGCCAACTTCTCGCTAACCCTTGCCTTCAATTTCGATTCCCCAAAGGCGCTGAAGGCACGTTCGACCTTCGCGACCTTCAGCTATGGAGGACTACACCATGATGTTGTCCCATGCGGTCGAGGCTCGTAATTCGAATGCAACAGTTCGACGTTTCCATATCTGTACTTGGGCATTCCGAAGCGCGTGGATTGCGTGGTGGACGGTGGGATGCCTCACGGCCGCATGGGCGGAGACGTTCTACGTCTCTCCCACTGGAAGCGACGCGCCCGACCGAGACGGACGAACACCGGAAACTGCGTGGCGCACGTTGGCCTTCGCTTGTGAACAAGTCCCGGCCGGCGATCATACGATCCAGCTACTGCCAGGAGAGTTTCCGTCGGAGCGCCCCGCCTGTCCACGAAATGGCATTCGCATCGAAGGGCCAAGCCTTCGAGACGCCAGCGCAGCCCGTTTGATCGCCTCGCCAAGTTGGCCGCGCGTTCCGCAGGTACGAGACCTCGGTCCAACGAACGAATTCCTTATCGTGCTTCACGGGGTGAGTAATGTGGTCGTTCGCAACCTCGAACTCAGCTCGTCGCCCCACGCTCCCATCGCGGGCGGCATTTATGCCCGGGATGTGCGCGACGTTCGACTGGAAGGTCTACGGCTCCGAAACTTCCGTTGGAACGCAATCGGAATCGAATACTCGCGCGGTGTCGTGATTTCGAACTGCGACATTTTCGACGGCAGTCTCGAACGCCACCAATATCACGGAGGCTCGATTCGCACGCGGTGGATCCATGACAGTGCCCTCGTCGGCAACCGGATTGTCAGCACCAATGGGTCGTATGGCTACAAGGGCAGTGGTCATCAAGCCGTGCGTGTGATTGGCAACCACATCGAGGTTGGTGGAGAGTTTTCGATCGAATCTGCGCACGAAAACGAGTACGGCCTCGAGATTGCCTGGAACTACCTCAACCGATGTATCTCCGTGTCCAAGGGCGGCCAGGGGGACGATCCCAACCGGCGGGGGTTCCCGTTCTCAGTCTGGATCCACCATAACCTCATGACCGACAGTTACGCAGTCGAAGGGCCGCGGAATCACTTAGTGCTCAGCGAGAACTACATCGTGTGTTCAAAACCGAACGGGAGGATCTACACCCACCACGGCGGAGTTAACCATGGCCCGGTGCGGATTTACCGCAACATCATCGAGCAAGCCGATCGCGGGTTCATTTGGATGAATCAGGGCCTCGCCGAACGCATCGAGGCCACGCACAACATCGTGGTATTCGCGGACGCAGGCGACCGTGCCGGGTACGTGGTGGACGCCTGGGCGGCTGAACGGCTGAACGGCTGGGTGATCCGGAACAACGTGTTCGTGGCCCCGGCCTCGCAGCCGCGCCGGTTCATGCCGTTGCAACGAGGCGTGCCCCAAAAAATTCACGCCACACATAACGTCGGTGTGAACATCCTCGATCTGCCCGAGGGGAATTTCGAGCTGAACGAACCCCCGTTTCGCGCCGAGGGTGAACGCCCATGGCCATGGTATGCACCCGCCACGGTCGAGTCGCCACTCGTGGACCACGGGATCCCTGTGGGCCTGCCCTTCGAAGGGCAGGCACCGGACATTGGTGCAATCGAATGGCCAGGCCAACCTTGGAACATCGGGCCGGACAAGATACCCAAGGACCCCGTGCCATTCCCCTTTCCAATCCCCAGCAAACCGTAGCCGGTAGATTCCGACAGCCTCACCGCGACCCACCGGGGCCGCCACTGTCGTCCGAGAGAGACGCTCACCAAGGCCCCATCAGCGCAAGAGTTCCACAATGGCGGCCACGATGACCGTGACTTCAAGGTAATCCGACCGTGGGACGGCGTAGAAGACCGTCACGGGCAGTCCTCCAGCTACTCCTACTTCACACCGACTCCGCCGCACATTCGGGCGCGCGAGCTCTGGTTCCTTCCTTCGCTTCGTCAACCGCCGTAGCCCCGCTACTCCGTCCATAACGACTTGAAGGCACGCATGGAACCGTATCGCTGCGCTGTTCCATCGACCGAGTTCCGGAACCACAGGATGCCGCACGCCTCCCCGATTCCGACCGCGCGGCTGGACCCGTGCGCTGGAGGTCCGACTGATCCTAAGAGAATCCTGTGGTATCTTTTTTGACATGCCGGCAAACCGCAGTGCGGCATGGATCGTTACTTTGTCGGCAGCTTCGCTGCTGCTTTTGCAGGTCCAGGACTCTTGGGCGCTCGGACCGCACGAACTGCTTTTGTTGGTCAACTCCTCGTCGCCATGGTCCCGCGAACTGGCTCAACGGTATGCCGCTCTCCACGGAGTTCCGCCGGAGAACGTGGTGGACTTGGATTTGCCCGACACGGTCATGTGCGCCGAAGGGGAGATTTCCACCAACGAGTTCGCCCAATACATCCTTGAGCCTGTGTGGAAAACGATCCGCGAACGGCGGCTGGAAGGACGGGTGGTGGCGTGGGCCTACTCGGCGGACTTCCCCGTCCGGGTGCGTGCCAATCCCGCGGTTTCACTCCACGGCATGACGTTCGTGCAAGGCCAGCTGCCGCCGTCCGGTGTGATCGTCACCGGACTGTTTGCATCGGTGTTTTTCCGTGGCCCCGCCGGGCCCGGCCAACCGGCCGGCCCCACGCTGAGCATGGATGTGTGGACTCGAGCCGCCATGCCCATCTGGCCAGTCCCCTCGATGTCCCTGGCATGGTCGGGAGCGCGCGGGCTCGATCGCACAGAGACGCGTGCGTGGCTGAGTCGAGTCGCAACGGCGCAAACCTCGACCGCGTGGAAGTCCCACGAGGTTTGGCTCGTGACGGGCCCGGACATCCGGGCGCACACCCGCGAATGGCAATTCGAATTCGTAGCTCGCGAACTTGGCGAGCTTGGAGTGCGTTGTCGAGTGACCTCCAACGCGCCAGGGTCGGGACGCATGCTGTCCGGTTTGATGTTGGGAGAAGCCAAGCCGGTGGTCCAACGTTGGGGACGGTTGGGCCCCGGAGCCATCGCCGATCACCTTACGAGCTTCGCGGCTGTGTTCCATAATCCGGATCAAACGAAACTAACAGAATGGTTGAGGCACGGTGCAGCCGCCGCAGCTGGAACCGTCGTGGAGCCGTATTCCATTTGGACGAAGTTCCCGCATGCGCGGATTTTTTCCCATCTCGCTCACGGAGTTACCGTGCTGGAAGCGTACTACCAAGCGGTGGCCTGTCCGTTGCAGTTGTTCATCGTGGGCGATCCGTTGTTGGCACCAGCCCAACCGTCGCTGCCCGTCACAATTCAGGCGGAGTGCACGAACGGCTGGCTGCGTGCGACGCTGATGCCCGAACCGCCTGGCGAGGCAGACCGAGTCTTGTGGTTCCTCGATGGTGCCTTGGCGCAGCAGTCCACCAACTACACATGGCAGATCGAAGACTCCCGGCTGTCGAAAGGTTGGCACCGCTTGCGCGGCGTAGTCTATCGAGGCGACCAAGTCCGTAGGCAAGGGTTTGCAGAGTGCGAAGTGTGGGTGCCGGGTGGGCCCGAGCTGAGCATCGTAAAGCCATCACCGAACTCGGTGTTGTACGCACGGCGTACCAATTGGGTGGAGGTGGTCGCTAGCAGCCCACCAAAGTTCATAGCCTTGTATTGCAACGGCCGCAAAATCGCGGAGGCGGCGTCGCCCTCCACTCCTCGATTTGCCTTAGTCATTCCGCCGCGAACATTGGCCGCCGGGCCCATCCAATGCACCCTGGCCGGTTGGTGGGATGGCCCAGGTCTCATCCGCTCGGCAACAGTTCGGTATGAAACCAGCGATTCCAACAGTCCGCCCATTGTGGATGGACCAGTTCGCCTGGCGCCATCGGGGCGGTGGGCCGCCAATATCCAGGATCCAGACGCGGATCCCGTGCGGGTTTCCTGGTGGCAGGCCTGCGACCCAAGTTTGGACAGGTTCGAATCGCCAGAAGCGAAGCTGCGCCGAAGTTCCCGCGGATGGCGCACCGAAGCCACGGGCACCAATTCGCTCGCGACGGTACTGTGGCCAATCGGCCGCGAATCGCGCGGCTTTGCGCTCGAATGGATACCCGCCTCGCTCAGTGAACCGCGACGAGACATCGCCGGCCTGCTGGTCCAATGTGGAACCAACTCCCCGATAGTGATGTTTTTTGGATGGATGGGAGATCTGTCTGCTTGGGTACTGGGCCGAGTGGAGGGGTCCCATATCCGAAGGCTCGCCTCGCGAGGGTGGCCGAACCGGCCCACCTCCCCGGTGACACTCGTCTTGATTCAGACCAGCGAGGACACGTGGGAAGGGTTGGTGAACGGAACGCAAGTGGTGCGCTGGAAAACGCGTGAGTGGACCCACCCTGAGTGCTTGGGCTGTGCGGCGAACGATGCGGGACAAGAGTTCGGCGCCTTTCGCGTGGAGGTGCACGCGACGCAGTTGGAGAACGGCATGGGCGCCGCTGAAGGACCCGAAGTTACCCAATGGGTTCGCGCATACGATGGAGAGATGGAAACGTGGAAAAAGATCGAGTAACCCGTCAAGGGGAACCGTTGGTACCCGCGGTCTTTTTCGATCGGGACGGAATCGTCAATGAAAGTCCTGGGCCCGGCTACGTCGAACGAGTGGAAGACTTTCGGATCGTGCCCGCGTTCTTGGACGTCTTGCGGATCGCCCTGCATCGCGGGTACCGAGCGGTCATCGTCACCAACCAGCGCGGCGTCGGCCTGGGGCGCATGAGCATGGACACGCTGGAGGCCATCCATCAACGGCTGCGGACCGAAGTTCAGCGAGCAGGATTGGAGCTGACGGACATCTACGTGTGCACGGCTACGGCAGACGATCACCCGGATCGAAAACCCAATCCGGGAATGTTGCTCAAAGCGGCCCACGACCACCACCTCGCCCTCCACGTGTCGTGGATGATTGGGGATTCAGAAAAGGACGTCGAAGCGGGACGCCGCGCAGGTTGTGGTGTGACGGTCCGCGTCGCGCCCCTTGGGACTGTGACGGACGCAGACTTCCTAGTGCCGGACATGGAGAGTCTGGTGGCTCTGCTGGAGTCCAAACTGCCGAGGTGGCCACCGACACCCTCCAGGTCGGAAACTAACTAACTCCACCTCTGCCTCGAACACTATGCGCAGAGTCCACTGTGTTCTATGGATAGCGCTGAACGCATGGAATCCGTGGATGGTTGGACCGGCTTGTCCGGTTCGTTTTCTGGACTATGCTTGCGGTTTGTGAACACACCGAAGTTCGCTTTGCGTCTTGGGCAACCGGCACGGATCCAGATTCTCGCGCTTCTGGTCGGTGGCGCCGTGGGTGCGATCTCCTGTGGCCGCCAACCGCAGGCAGAGAACCCATCGGCGACCCCCCGCACGCCTCCGTCCGTGCCAACCGCCTCCCAGACCCCTGCGGCCACCAGCCCCACGCCCGCCGCCGCAACGTCCACCGAAAACTCCACCACGGGGACCCGTCCCACGCCAACCCCGCGTGCCGGCGGAGGCTTACGGCAGATCCCGCAAGAACTACTCGAGGCGGCAATGGAAGGACGCGAAGAGCTCGTGGACCGAGCCCTTCGCGAAGGGTTGGTGGATGTCAACGCGGTCGGCCCTGAAGGCCGTACGCTGTTGATGATGGCCGCCTTCAATGGGCACGCCGCCCTATGCCGGCGTCTGATCGGGTACGGCGCCGCGGTAAACCAGCGAGATGCAAGCGGGCGCACGGCGCTCATGTACGCGGCATCGGGGCCCAACGTGGACGCCGTTCGCGTCTTGCTCGAAGCGGGGGCGGACGTGAACGCCGTAGATGGGGGCGAACGATGGACCGCGTTGATGTTTGCGGCGGCCGAAGGCCAACCAGACGTGGTCCGAGTGCTGTTGCAATATGGCGCCAATCCGGACCTGCGGGATGCGGATCAAGACCGTGCGGTGGACTTCGCACGCCGCAATGGCCACACCGCCGTGGTGGAACTTCTTGAACGTGCACCGGCGCCTTGATGTCTCACGGAAGTTCAACTCGCCGACGTTCGCCCAGTGGGCCAGTGGGTCCTCGCCCGCATACCATCGGCATCGAAGAACTTATGCGCGACTTGGCCGAGCCCGGCCGCCGCCCCAGTCAAGTCTGCATGCTCGGAGGCGGCGCACCCGCGCGGATTCCACAAGTCGAAGCCGTGTGGCGCCGCCGAATGCGCGAGATCCTCGATGACGCCGACACATTCGAGCGCGTCGTCGCGTGCTACGAACCCCCTCAAGGTCCCGTGGCGTTTCTCGACGCGGTCGCGGCCTGCGTCCGGCAACGTTTCGGCTGGCCGGTCCAACGAGAGCACGTGGTGGTAACCAACGGCAGCCAGTCCGCTTGGTTCCTCATGGTGCAACTTCTTCGTGAATCGGTCGGAGCCAAGCGAACGCCGCACATTCTTTTGCCTCGCGTGCCGGAGTACATCGGCTACGCGGACCTCGCGGGATCTCCGACTCCGTTCGTGGGAGCGCTCGCCGAACCGGTCCCCACTGGGGCCCGCCGCTTTCGGCACCAACTCGCGTGGGACCGTCTGCGCGCGATCGAGACATTCGACGCCATCGCCGTCTCCGGTCCTAGCAATCCAACCGGCGGCATCCTTGAGGCTGAAGAACTCTCGCGTCTGACGCAATGGGCGACGGAGCGCAAAGTGCCGTTGATCCTCGATCACGCCTACGGGCCGCCCTTTCCGGATATCATGTTTCGGACTGCACCGCCCATTCCTTGGAGCCCGTACACGATTCTTTGCCTGAGCCTCTCCAAGCTTGGGTTGCCGGGCTTACGAACTGGCATCGTCGTGACCACGCCGGAACGGGCGGAGCGCCTTGCCCGTTGGAACGCCATCGCCGCGCTCGCACCGGGAGGTCTCGGGCCGGCCATCGTGACCCCACTGTTGCGTTCTGGCGAACTCGAGCGACTCTGCCACGAAGTTCTCCGCCCCTGGTATCGCGAACGCCGCGATCGCGCGCTGGCCTTTCTGGAGGAATATCTCCCTGCCGACGCCGAGTGGTACGTGCACGAACCGGATGGCGCATTCTTTCTCTGGCTGTGGTTCCCAACCCTCACGGTATCCTCGTACGAACTCTACCGGCGGCTCAAGGCCAAGGGCGTGGTCATCGTCTCGGGCCACTACTTTTTCTACGGTCGCGGCATTCCGCGAGCGGCTCGCGATCGCTTCATCCGGCTGAGTTATGCTCAGCCCGACGAAGTGCTCCGCCGGGGCCTTCAGATCCTGGGACACGAGCTGCACAGCCTGCTGCGCAAGGCACCTCGCTTCCGTTCGAAACCCCATGTCGCAGACTCTACGAAGTCGCAGACCCACCGTGGCCGCTAAGCCTGCGTTCAGGAGTTTCTCAACCGAAAGAATCCCGAGATCCGCTGCATGATTCCCCGCGGCGGTTCCCGCCACAACATCGCGTGCCGGAGAAGACATCCCCTCGCCCACGACCTTACTCGCGCGCCAGCGTGCCCCGGAAAAGATCATGCGCTCACGCAAGCTGGTTTGGACACCAATCACAAGACTGTTGCAATGTGGCTGTGAGGGAACTCACACGGGTTGCACAACTACGAGTACCCAGCGTCGAACCCCCCCGAAACACACGAACGCTCGATGCAGTACGGGAACCCACGAAAGGACTCATGGGGTCCCCGTTCCATCACCGAAGAGCGACTGAAGCAATGCCGCTCCGGACACAGCGTCCAAGGATTGGAAACTCAGGCCCCAGATCGGAAG
>Ga0272449_1004765_pt1 | contig 10907 bp, 8 predicted proteins | sample YNPCB0241_FD_198679 | JGI IMG/M metagenome (GOLD analysis project Ga0272449, IMG submission 198679) | Hot spring sediment microbial communities from Yellowstone National Park, WY, United States - YNP-CB-024-1 | ecosystem: Environmental > Aquatic > Thermal springs > Hot (42-90C) > Sediment...
GAAGACTGTATCCCTCTCTTTTCATCTAAAAATAAGTTTGCAAGGTATATTTAATAGTATACATTTGCATATAAATTCCGTCAAAATAAGGTTTTTGAATACTATTAAAGGATGACTATTTCCTGATCTAGGCAATTATGAAAATTCTCCTTAATTATGTAGTAATCTCCTATTTGGACCCCAACCTTTTTCGTCAAATAACGCTTATTAATGATTTTTGAGAGATCCCTTCCAGAGAGTATGATAAGTAAAGAATTTATCATCACAATTATTATGGTATCATCATTGTTTGGCATAGTATTCTACATATATCCGCCCGAAATAAGCACTAATGAAGTTACGGTAGATTTAAATGAGGTAGCGGATACTATCGTTAAGGGAACTACTTCTAATAAGTTTAATAAGGATGTAGTATATTTTGGTTTTGATCTACGTCTGAGCCCTAAAACCGACATAGAAATATATGCACCATTAATGGATTACCTCTCAGCTAAGACGGGTAAGCAGTTTAAGATAAAGTATGCTGAAACTTACGAGGAAACACAGTATTACCTAGCTAGTGGGCTGGTAAGTTTTGCAGCGATAGGGCCAGTGAGCTATGTAATCGCAAAAGAAAAATATGGAGGTATTATCCCCCTTGTAGTAGGTTTAGATTCTAACGGGTCTTCAACATATAGAGCTGTAATCTTTACACGCCCTGATAGCGACATAATGAAGATTGAAGATCTAAAGAATCGTTCTTTCGCTTTCGGTTCATTCTACTCTACTCAAGGGCACCTCATACCGAGAATTATGCTGGAGAAAGCAGGGATTAAGATTAGAGACCTAAAAAGATACGCCTACTTTGGTTCCCATCAAGCATGTGCTCAAGCTGTTATATCTGGCCTATTTGATGCAGGAGGCATGCAGGACACTCTCGCATACAGGCTTGAGTCTGAAGGTTTAATTCGAATAATCGCTGTATCTGAACCTTATCCTAGAAGTATGATTGCAGCTAATAAGAATGTTGACCCGGAGCTGTTAGAGAAAGTGAAGCAAGCTTTAATAGAATTAGATCCTCTTGGGAAGGATGCTGACATGTTAGATTGGAGTAAGACAGAGTTTCCAGGTGGGTTCATAGAAGTAGAACCAGAGTATTACAATATCTATTTTGAACTAGTGAAAAGATTCATTCAAGGTGAAGAATCATGATGCTCAAGTATAAGATAGCATTCTTATTCGTAGTTTACCTTCTAGTCTTCGGTCTCTTTAATGTTTATGTTGCATGGAGAGAGGTGAGTAAAACCGTTATCACCGAAGCGCTTCAATTAGGAGAGAACATGGGTTATTTCCTATCAGAGTCTTTGATGGAAGACGTACTGAGGGAGGATATCCTCTCCATAAAAGAGAAGATAGAAGACTTTAAAAGGGTAAACCCATATATTGCATATGTATATGTTTTAAGTCCAGATGGTAAGCTCTTAGCACATACTTTCAATAATGGTTTTCCGAGAAGATTACTGAATTTTAATGAGCCTTCAAAATCTCCGTCTATACAGACTATTATTACTCAAGAAGGAAGATTACATGATGTTTCATTAATCTTGGTTCCAGGTGTGGGTGGTGAATTGCACATAGGATTAAGAGATGAGGATATACTAGGAGTTGTAAACAGGACCATACTGCATATGATGTTACTCGGTATACTGTCTGTTAGCGTCGGAGGAATAGTAGTATTAATTTCTATACAGGCAATCGTTAGACCAATTAGAGAGATAGAAAACGGGATAAAGAAAATAATGGAGGGAAACTATAACCATCGGCTCACCATATTCACTAATGATGAGCTTGGAGCTCTCTCTAAGGCTTTTAATAAAATGTTAGAAGAGCTTGAAATAAAGAGTAGACAAGTCCAAGAATATATCGATAAGCTTAAGGTAACCTATAAGAAGCTTAAGAGAGCTGTGGAAAGATACAAAGCACTCATTGAATCCGTTGGAGACGGTATAATTTCATTGTCAAAAGATGGAGTAATTCTCTCATGGAACCGTAGTGCGGAAGAACTTACAGGTATAAAACACCATGAAGCAGTAGGGAAACAGATAGAAGAAGTATTGAATGTACCTACTAGATTAGATATTGAGAATGATCTAGGAATTGAGTTAGTTCTTCAAGATAGAAAAGAAGTAACTAATAAAAGAATCCTTAGAATATTTACCAGAAAATTATCTAGTGAGAGTGGTGAATGGATGATGATACTGAGAGATATAACCAACGAAGTAATTAAGAACGAGCTTAATAAAAAACTATTATATTATGAGCAGCTCATCAATTTTGGCCAGTTAGCAACGTGGATTGCACATGAAGTTAATACACCATTAACTGGAATAATGCTTTCTGCAGAGCTGCTGATGATTGAGTGTAAAGATGAGCGAATAAAAAAGAGGGCTGAAGAAATAATATCCAAAGTTGAGACTTGCAAGCATAGAATTGATAATATATTGAAACTAGCTAGAACCAGCCAGGCTATTGAGAGAAGATTAGTTGATCTAGCTGAAGTAATTGATGATTCTATAAAGTATTATCAAGAATGCAAAAGTTATAATGAGGGTGTACGAATTCTAAAGAAATATGAATATGGTAGACATCTCATATTTGGAGACCCCTTTGGATTAAGAGAAGTTTTTGAAAATATTATTCTAAATGCTTTTCAAGCTATGGGAGATGAAGGTGAGCTTAAGATAGAAGTCGATGAGGATAAAGAATTTATATATGTCAGGATAAGTGATACAGGTATTGGAATACCTGGAGAGTACTTGGAGAAGATCTTTGAGCCATTCTTTACGACAAAGAAGAAACAGGGTTGTCTAGGACTAGGACTAAGTATAGCTAATGCGATAGTTAAAGCCCATGGTGGAGAGATAATTGTAAAGAGTAAAGTTGGAGAGGGGAGCATTTTTACCGTCAAGCTGCCAAGGAGATTCGTATGATAAAAGTATTAGTAGTTGACGATGATGAAGTCATTTCACAAAACCTTAAGACGATACTAGAAGAATTTGGATACATCTCCGATACTGCTTACAGTGGAGAGGAGGCACTGAGAAAGATTAGAGAGAGTTATTATGATGTAGCGCTCATTGACCTACTACTCCCAGATATGGATGGGCTGCAATTATTATTAGAGGTTAAGAAAGTCTCGCCTACAACGGCTATCATAATCATAACCGCTTTCGGAACAATACCTAATGCTGTAGAAGCTATTAAAAGAGGGGCCTCAGACTATATAACAAAACCTTTTAAGATAGACGACCTCTTAACTACGATCAAGAAAGTAATAGAAGAACAGAGGATGATCTACGAAGCTGATACCGAGATGCTATTTATTCTATCTCATCCCATTAGAAGAAGTGTAATATCTCTCTTAGCTAAGCATCGAAAAATGAAGTTTATAGACATTGCTAGAGCAATAGGTGTAGAAGATCCTCCCAAGCTTAGCTTCCATTTAAAGATTCTAAGAGATGCTGGATTAGTAGTGCAGGAAAGTGATAAACTCTACACATTAACGGAGAAGGGTATTAGAGCAATGAGGGTTATGCGTACCAAAACATAGTTATTAAAGTCCACTTTAATCATGGAATAAAAGATTAAACCCTATTTTAAATAGTCTTTAATATTCTCAGAAAGACATCCAGATCTGAGAAGCCTATCGTAAAATGTCTATCTTGGAGGTAGATAGGAGTGGTTAAATTAGAGGAGTCGAGTTTTCTCAAGCTACAAGAGGAGCTACCCCGTCTCCTAAACAGAAGGATTGAGAGAAAAAGCGATAAACCGAGGTGGGCTATGGTTATTGATTTAACGAGATGCGTAGGGTGCTACTCTTGTCAGGTAAGCTGTAAGATGGAGAACGGGGTTCCATACGAATACTTTAGAACACACGTAGAGATTATTGAAAGAGGCACCTATCCAAACGTCAGAAGAATATTTTTACCTAGATTATGTAATCATTGTGATAATCCATCATGCGTCCCAGTATGCCCTGTTGGAGCAACATACAAAAGAGAAGACGGTATCGTTGTAGTAGATTACGATAGATGTATAGGTTGTGGCTATTGTGTTCAAGCATGCCCATATGGAGCAAGATACCCGAACCCTGAAACAGGTACAGTCGATAAATGTGATTACTGCTTACATAAACTAGAGGATGGTGAAGTGCCTGCATGTGTAGCAAACTGTATGGGTGGCGCTAGAATCTTCGGCGACTTAAATGACCCAGAAAGCCCTGTCTCCTTAATACTTACCTCGAAATCTGTTGCCACATTAAAGCCTGAAACCGGTAATCAGCCTAGAGTATACTATATAGGATTAGAGGAAGCTGTTAGAATCGGTCTAGGTGAGACCCTAGTGGTTAATCCGAAAATTGGAGGAGTGATGAAGATATGAGTAGTCTAGTCTGGGAAGCCCTCATAGCTATTTATCCATTCTTTTCTGGGATGGCCGCAGGAGCATATATTACATCAACGTTACCTGTGCTCTTCAAAAGAGATGAATTAAAAGAAATATCCCTTTTATCATTACTGATTTCCTGGGCAACACTCATAGTCTCACCTGTACCTCTATTACTCCACCTTGGGTCTCCCTGGAGGGCAGGCAATATATTCGTATTCCCTCAAACAAGCTCTCCAATGGCTCTCTTCGGATACCTCTGGATTACATTCCTGATTCTAACAACTATAAGCATAATAGTCTACAACTGGTTTTATTCTGCTCCCTGGTTTAAGAGTCTAGCAACGGTCTTAGCAGGTATCGGGATAATAGTGTCTATCTTATTCAGCGGCTACATTGGCTTTATCTTTGGGAGCAATAAAGCGGTAGAGTTATGGTATAATCCTATAATCCCGATATCATTTATTTTATCTGCGATCCTCTCAGGATTAGCTTTAGTAGCCGTTCTATACGTCATAATATGGCGTCTATGCAGGATGCAAGTAAACAAGTCCACATTAAATACTATGGGAAGAATAGTATGGTGGATACTATTACTTGAAGTAGCATTTGTAGGGGTGGAGATATTTGTGAGAACATACATGCAGACGGCTGAATGGAGAACACTCCACAATATATTGATAGAACAACTAGGATTCAGCTACCTTGGTGTACAGCTGATCTTGGGTGGTATTATACCGTTAATCCTATTATCTTTTAAGCGGACTACCAGCTCAGCAGGTTTAATGTCCCTAATGTCTCTACTCATACTGATTGGGATATTTGCTTATAGATGGAACCTTATAATTGGCGGTCAATTATTACTTGAAGCCTCCCCGTACATATACACTACAATAACCTATACTGTACCATTAACAGGGCACGGCAGTATTCTCTGGATATCTGCAATATTTCTATTATGGGCCTTCCTCATATCGTTAGCGCTCGCGGTCTTCTCAAACTGGAGGATGGGGGTGAAGATCTATGGCTAAGCAGACATTATCTAGGAGGTCGTTCATCAAATTAGGAGTAGTAGCTGGACTAGCCGTAGCAGCTGCAGCCACAATAGGGATTCCAACATATGAAAAACTATTTCTAGTCCAGATCCCGCCGGAGAAGATTAGAGCGATAAAGGAAAGAATTAGGCGAGGCGAGGTCGAGGTAAAGTATACTGCATGTGTAATGTGTGCAGCTGAATGTGCTTTAGAAGTCTGGGTAAAAGATGGAAAAGTTGTTAGAATATACGGCAATCCCCACCTAACCTATAATAGTGGTGGAGCAGCATGCGCGAAAGCAGTAGCTGGACTCCAACTACAATATAGTCCATACAGAATACAGTATCCACTAAAGAGAGTTGGTGAGAGGGGGGAAGGAAAATTCATTAGAATATCGTGGGAGCAAGCTATAGATGAGATAGCTTCGAAGCTTGTCGAATTAAAGAAGAAATATGGACCAGAATGCCTATTGACGGATACAGGAGACGTTACTGATAGAGATCAATACTGGAGGCTTACATTCGCATTTGGCTCTCCAAACGCTGTGGAGCATGGGGCCATCTGCGATACTCCGAGAAGGCATGGTCCAAAGCTTATAGTCAATGGTAAACGATGGGAGCCAGATATCTTGCGACCTGTACCTGTGAGAATGCCCGATGGGAGTATTCAATGGTATAACAAGCATGATGCAAAATTGATTATATATGTTGGATGGAATCCCTTCACAGCAACTAGAATCGTATGGGAAAATATAGGTACTGTGCGGGCGAGAGCTGAAAATGGATGCAAAGTCTATGTTATAGATCCAGGATTCAGCAATACTGCAGCACTAGCTGACAGATGGTTCCCGATCAGACCAGGTACTGATGCCGACCTATTCGCAGCTATGCTGAGATACATCCTTGAGCACGATAATCCTGAGGATCCAAATAGACGGTACATCGACCATGATGTCTTAGTGGACAGGTATATTGAAGGTTGGCCTGAATTCCTTGAAGCCTTTAAGTCATGGTGGAATAAGATTGATCCCGCCACGGGAAAGAACTACTTCACACTTGAATGGGCTGAAGCTAGGACAGGAATACCTGAACAAGATATCGAAAAACTAGCTCACGAATTCGGAATAACAAAGCCTGCAGCATTAATCTGGGGTATGCAGTCGCCAGGACATCACTATAACGGCTATGTGGCCTCAATCCTAGGATGCGTTTTAAACATAATCACAGGTAATTTTGAGAAGCCTGGAGGGGTAATCGACACAGAGATAGTGAAGTCAAGTAAAGGTGGGACTGCTACTGGAAAACAATTTAATACCAGAAAAGTGAAGAGAATTGTAAATGGCGTAGAAGTAGAGGCTGAACAAGATAAACTACATTACTGTTCGTATGGAGATTGGCCAGCTGCATGGGATGATGTAGTAGGCGACCTACCTAGAATGATACTGGAGGGGATAACACTTAACTATGGACCCTTCAAAGGACATAAATATCCAATAGCTGCATACATATTGAGGACAGGCAATACACTTATAACAGCAGGTCCTGTATATAGGTTCATTGAAGCTTTCACGGCCAAGAAGCCTGACGGCACATACAAACTAGAGCTGTTCGTCTTCATAGATACAATCTTCCTTGAGTCCGCACTTTATGCAGACTACATTCTACCAGAAGCAAGCTATCTTGAAAGAATGAGTCTATCAGACATATACCCAACCCATCCAATAATATTCTTAAGAGACGCAGTCGTCAAGCCAATGTTCGAAGCAAAGAAACCCACAGAGATAATGAACATGCTTGCAAAGAAGATATATGAATATGAATTAAAAGAATTTGGGAGAAGCGATATAGACCCCAAGGAATTCTGGGAGAAATACAAGAGTGAAGAAGACTTCGTTAACGAAATGCTGCTTGTAGCCCCTGGCAGACCTAATGCCGGAAGACCCCTGCCCTTCCCGAACCTACCTGAGGGATACGTACTCTACGGAACACCTGAATCTCTTGAAGCAGGTCAAGTCAAGATAGACCATGAAAAGAAGACTGTACGTGGAGAACCTGTTACAGTTGAATATCTAAGAAGGCATTATGGTGGAACAATGTGGCCTATGAGTTGGTATAGATACAAGGTATGGGATGCTGAGAAAAACGATTGGAAATCTGGAGGGATCTTGACTACAAAAACCAAAAAATTTGAATTAAAGTTCTACCGATATGAAGGGTTCAATAAGCTTGTTGAAGGATCCGGGGTTACACCTCCAAGCTGGAAGGCAGTAGGCTGGGAGAAGTTACCATTAACATTTTACTGGTTTGAGACTGTCTGGAATCCATACACAAATCCCGAGTATGCTAAGTACCGTGAAGAATATCCATTCCAGCTAATAAGCGCTAGAGTTCACCATGCAATGTCGGGTACACATATGTGTGAATGGTTAGCTCAAACACCTGCTGAAGGCTTGTGGGTTCCGTTGTCTGAACCTTTCGAACTTAGAATGGCGGAGACGACCCCAGGTGGGAAAATGATAGTCTCCACCAAGAAGAAACTACTGAGAAACATGTGGTGTATAGCAACAGTACAGATAAACAGAGTAGACGCAGAAAAGTACGGGATAAAGACCGGAGATTTAATCGTATTAGAGAATCCTCTGGGAAGGAAGGCACCTGCTAAAGCGTATGTCTGTGAAACGGTTAGACCTGGAGTTATAAGAATGGGTTTCGCAACAGGCGGTAGATTCTCTCCAGGGCTTGGAGGAACCTACATTCATAGACTCTACACGCCGAACCATAGTGAACTCCTCGACTACAAGCTTTCTCCAATCATGGGTCAACCATGTTTTGCAGATATGATTGTGAAAATCAGGAAAGTAACTATGGATGAATTAAAGATGCTAATACCAGAATACTATCAAAAAGAATATATCATAGAAGGCGTAGGAACAACATAATCCATGAGCCGTGAAAATGAAATAGAAAACTTTAACGTAGATAAACTTACCTCCATTCTTTTTTTCCGAACTCAAATATATTCAATAATACGCGATATATTCCTTTTCGAACCTTCACGAGAATACTTACAAAAGCTTCTCCAACATAAAGTGTTGAAAATGATCAGTGAAGCATACCCTGAGGAATGTCTACGCGTTTCTTCAGCAGAGTTTTTGAGGGCTGTCAAAGAATTATTAGACGGAGGGGATGTAATGCTGATGGAGACGTGGTCTGAGTATGCTCGATTATTTATAGGCCCGGCTCCACCTATAGTTCTACCTTATGAATCATTTCATAGAGAAATAGGGAGAGAAAGAAGATTTAAAGGAGAAGTTTGGATGGAAGTAAAAGAATGGTTTCTTGATGATGGATTCATACTAGAAGACCATGGTGTTCTTGAAGATCATGCAGGAATAGAATTTGAATATATGATGCTAACTACTATTAAGGCTGGTGAATTATTAAAGGAAGGTGATAGAGATGCCATCCTCAATGTTCTAATGAGGCAGAAAAAATTCTTAGAAGAACATTTAAAAGAATGGATACCGAAACTGTGTACTGAGATAGAGGAGAAGAGTAAAAGTTCCTTCTATAAATCTTTCGCAAAATTTACTAGAGACTTCCTAGAAGAAGACCTCACCCTACTAAATGAATTAATATTATCTCTAATAGGAGGGGGTAGAAATCAAATATAATATCATGAGACGGCTAACTCAGATAACAGTCTTTATCTTATTTATAATTCAGTACCCATTAATATTTCATGATATCTACTTAGTGGTAGGATCACTGCTTTCATCAAATGTACTCAGAACAATACCGTTTGTCGACCTATTCGCAGTCACTGAAAAAGTCATAGCATATAAGACTTTGATCGTTCTCCCAGTATCCGCTATAATCGTAACCTTTACTATGTACCTTCTGCTTGGAAGAGTATTCTGCGGATGGATATGCCCACTAGACATTTACTACTCATCAAGTGAGCGTATGAAAATTACGCAGGGCTCAACTAACGGGGTCGCAAAAACCTCATCAGATTACCTAAGTAGAGTACTCTTTGTGCCTTCAATCTTAATATTGTTAGTTTCTCTCTTAATAAGCTATATACTTGCTCTCCCATTCTTTACAAACTACATCTACGTTCTAAATATGCTCTCCATAATCATGGTAAGGATCAGTAGGCTAATAGCATTTGGGAATATTGTAATAGAAAGACTCGATTATGTAATCACTTTCTTAATTGCCACACTCATCATAGATGTAGTTTTAGTAACTAGATTCCCAAGATTTTGGTGTAGAAGGTTATGCCCAGCAGGGCTAATCTATGGTTTACTAAATAAACTCTCCCCGCTCACAATAAAGATTGAAAGAGAGAAATGTACGAAATGTGGTATATGCAACCTAGTATGCCCAACTAACATATACATAACTTCCAAATACATAGAAAGGAACAAACGATCCCTAAGAGACATCGATTGTATAAAATGCTTCAGATGCATAGACGAGTGCCCAACCGAAGCCTTGACAATAACATTCACTAAGCCTTGAAGATTACTTATTAATACTCATCTAAACAGAAAAATACTGAGATAAGATTATGGACTGTTTAGCGATCGTAGCTTTATGCTGTAGTTCTTAAGTTCTTTACCAACATCCCTGGAACCTAATATTACCAGACCTCGTATGTCAAGAATGGCAGAGTATATAACAAGCTGTTTAGGGAAAAGTATTTGAATTTTTATAACTTTAACAGATTGGAGTTGAGTAAGGTACTGAATTTTGGAAAAGATTAAAGAGGCTGTTATTAGAGCTTGTAGTAATTTTGATTGTATTTATGCTCTGCTCTTCGGCTCCGTCGCTAGAGGTGATGTTAGAGACTATAGTGACGTAGATATTGCTGTAAAATTCAGGGACTCAAGAAACTGCCACGAGAAAACACTAGATTTAATGTCTGAGACTGAAGGAGATCTAGGCGTGCATGTTGATGTAGTTCCCTTAAATATAGCGGATACAATCATTAAGTACGAAGCTTATAGTCAAGGTATCCTCCTTTTCAGTATGAATAATAATGAGTATATAGATGATTTCATAAATGCTATCAATGAATATCTTGATTTTGAATCCATGCTTAACAGATTCTACAAATTAATCGTGAAGGAGATAAGAGATGCCTGCACCAGGGTTAAATCTAGAATTGAACGGTTTTGGAGAGCTATGAAAAGGCTTCAGGAGATTTCAAGTGTTAGTGTAGAGGAGTTCATGAAAAATGAAGATTTAAGAGATGCTTGTGAGCGTAACTTACAAGTAGTGGTTGAAGCAGCAATAGATGTAGGAGAAGCACTTATTACTTACATGAAGTGGAGAACCCCAAAATCATACAAAGAGATCGTTACAATATTATTGGAGAACGGGATAATAAATGGAGTGCTAAGCGAAAAGTTTAAAGATGCAATAAATATGAGAAATATACTAA
>Ga0272449_1004767_pt1 | contig 10905 bp, 7 predicted proteins | sample YNPCB0241_FD_198679 | JGI IMG/M metagenome (GOLD analysis project Ga0272449, IMG submission 198679) | Hot spring sediment microbial communities from Yellowstone National Park, WY, United States - YNP-CB-024-1 | ecosystem: Environmental > Aquatic > Thermal springs > Hot (42-90C) > Sediment...
TTTTTTGCTTTTCATCAATATCTTTGCTCTTTAAAATCTTAGGTGGTTCTTTAAGAGGGGGTCCTGGTTTTGAGACCTTGACTACTTTAATTTCCGAAGAAGTCTCAGACTCTAAAGGAGTTTCCTCCTTTCTTCTTTTGATTATTTCGGGTTTTATTAAAATAATTGATGCAATGAAAACAGAAGCCCATAAAATATAGGTTCCTGTAAGGGATATGAATTTTTCACTCTCATAAAAGGCAATGAAAGATAATCCTTCTGGAATCTTTATATATAATTCAACTTTTTCCCTCAGAGGTTCCAGCATAACAGAAGAGGAAAAGAGTATTATCAAAACCCAAGGGAGCTTTATAATCTCCATTGGATTGCCGATAAATCTTTTTATTCCCAAAAAAAGAATCAATGGCGGGAGTAAAAAACCTCCAACTCCAAAAATACTAAGTATAAGGTCAGACAGATAGGAACCTACTATTCCTCCGTAGTTTAGAGGTTTTGCTTTTGTATAGGTTAAAAAGGAGGGATCAAGATAGTAGTAGCTAAGCAGACTTACAGCAAGGTATACGGCAAAGGCAATTAACAAGATTGATTTAAAGACATCGGAGGCGGAAAAACTCTTAGAATTCTTTTTTATTGATTTAGGTTTTCTGTAATAAGCAACTTTTTTAATTTTTCTATCTGCTATTTTTTTTTCCATTAGCTTCTAAAAGAATATAACAAAAAAATCACTCCTGCTAAAACCCATCGATAATATATGAAGAGGTTTAGAGGATATTTTTTTAGGAAATTAAGAAGAAATTTGATTGCAATAATTCCTGTAATAGCAGCAGAGATTAATCCTACAAGAAAAAGAGAATAATCATAGGAATACCCAATTTTTACGGATTTATAAAAATCAAGTGTTGCAGCTCCAGCTATTGCAGGAGCAGAAAGTAAAAAGGAGAACTTTGCAGCATAATCCCTTTTAAGTCCTTTAAAAAGTCCTGCTGTTATAGTTATTCCAGAACGAGATACACCAGGAATAAGAGCTATTGCCTGAGCTGTTCCAATTATAATTGCATCAGAAAGAGTAATGGAGTCACGTTGTCTTTTACTAACTTTTTCAGCAATTAGCATCAGTACTCCAACTGTAACAAGGGTAAAAACAATAATTAAAGGATTTCTCAAAGAGCTTTCTATTAAATCATGGAAGACTAAACCAGCAACAGCAGCAGGTAGTGTTCCGATTATTAAATACCCAAGCATTTTTCTGTCTTTAAAAAATATATCGATCCAGTCTCTCCAGAAGCAGTAAAAAAGAGAAAGTAAAGTACCAACATGAACAGCTATATTAAAACTTAAAGAATTAAGCGGACCAGTCCATCCAAAAATCCATGGAGTAATAACAAGATGAGCAGTGCTACTTATAGGAAGAAACTCTGTAATCCCTTGAATAATTCCAAGAATCAATGCCTTGATTAATTCGTCCACAGCCTCCTCCATTTATTATTTCTTTTAAGTGGTTTAAAAATTTAAGACTTTAAAAAAAAGAGTAACACAGCATTGGATTTTTATTCAAATCAAAGCCGAAGAGGAGAAATCTCATTCCGATTTTATTTTTTTCATTCTTAAAACTACAACCTGTTATTCTGAACGAAGCATAAGAGGAGCAAGGAATCTCTTACTTTTTTCCCTTGATAAACTGAGACCCTTCACTGCGTTCAGGATGACAGTGAAATGGTCATCCTAATCTTCCTATTCTGTCATTCTGAAGGAGCGTAAGCGACTGAAGAATCTTTTCAACCTACACAACCTATAGAAAGATATTTTTCGGAGTATTGAAAACTTCACAATGAGACAGTAATTGACTTATTGTAAGATATACAGAGATAATATCTTTATATGGCATACAATGATTTAAGAGAATTCTTACAAGTTCTCGAAAAAAAAGGATTACTTCATAGGGTTACTGTAGAAGTAGACCCTATCCTTGAAATTGCCGAAATTACTGATAGAATGTGTAAAAGCCCAAATGGTGGAAAAGCCCTGTTTTTTGAAAAAGTAAAGGGATCACAAATTCCAGTTGTTACAAATATATTTGGCTCCTTTGAAAGAATGTGCCTTAGCCTTGAAGTTGAAAGCCTCGATGATATTGGAAAGAGAATAGAACAGCTTTTACACCAAAGCCCGCCAAAGACTTTCAAGGAGAAAATTAAGGCACTTTTTGAATTAATTGAAGTAAGTAAGTATCTTCCAAAAAGAGTAAGTAAAGCTCCCTGTCAGGAAGTAATAAATCATGAACCAGACCTCAATAAACTTCCGATTTTAAAAACCTGGCCTAATGACGGAGGCAGATTCATAACTTTTCCAATGGTCTTTACTCGGGATCCTGACACAGGGATTCAAAATTGTGGAATGTATAGAATGCATGTCTATGACGAAAGAACAACAGGAATGCATTGGCATATTCATAAAGACGGTGCAGTGCACTACAGAAAATATAAAGAACTCGGTAAAAGAATGCCTGTAGCAGTTGCAATTGGCAGTGACCCAGCTGTGATTTATTCTTCTACTGCACCTCTTCCCTACGGAGTTGATGAGATGGTTTTTGCAGGATTTTTAAGAAGGAAACCCGTTGAAATGGTAAAATGTATTACCTCTGATATAGAAGTTCCGGCTAATGCAGAAATAGTCTTAGAAGGATATGTTGACCCTCATGAATTAAGAGATGAAGGTCCCTTTGGTGACCACACAGGGTTTTACTCCCCAGTAGATAAATTTCCTGTTTTTCATATCACTTGTATTACCCATAGAAAAAATCCAATATATCCTGCAACAGTTGTTGGTAAACCTCCAATGGAAGACTGTTATATGGGTAAGGCAACAGAAAGAATTTTTCTACCACTTTTAAGAATGCAATTTCCTGAAATAAGAGATATGAATCTTCCTATGGAAGGAGTATTTCACAATGCTGCTATTATATCAATAAAAAAGCAGTATCCAGGACACGGGAAAAAAATAATTCACGGACTATGGGGCATGGGTCAGATGAGCTTTTCAAAACTGATAATTGTTGTAGATGAAGATGTAAATGTTCAGGATTTATCAACAACTGCATGGAAAGTCCTCAATAATGTAGACTGGCGAAGGGATGTAATTATTTCTGAAGGTCCTGTTGATGAACTTGATCATGCATCAAGTTTTCCAAGATTTGGTGGCAAAATGGGAATTGATGCAACCCGTAAAATGCGCGAAGAAGGAATGATGAGAGACTGGCCTGAGGAAATTACTCAGGCAAAGGAAATAAAAGAGCTTGTTACAAAAAGATGGCATGAATATGGATTCTAATCTTTCCCTCGGAATTGATGTAGGAAGTGAAACAGCCAAGATTGCAATTATAAATAAAGAAGGACATCTCATTGAAAAACGTTATTTGAAACATTTTGGCAAACCCGGTGAAATAGTATCAAACCTTTTAAAAGAGATTTTTTCTATTTATAAAAATCTAAAAATATGTTTCACAGGAGTAAGCGGAAGATTTATTGCCAAGAAGGTTTCTGCTCCCTATGTAAATGAAATTGTCTCCCAAGCTACTGCAACATCCTTTTTTTATCCCCAAGTAAGAACAATTATTGAAATTGGTGGAGAAGATTCAAAGCTTATTTTTCTTGATACTGGAGGAAGAATAAAGGATTTTTCATTAAACAGCATTTGTGCTGCTGGAACAGGCTCTTTTCTTGAACAACAGGCAGAACGCCTTGGATTAAGCATAGAAGAATTCAGTGAACTTGCAACAAAATCCTCAAGACCTTCAAAAATTGCAGGTCGTTGTAGTGTTTTTGCAAAATCGGATATGATTCATCTGCAACAGATTGCAACACCTATAGAGGATATTATTGCTGGCTTATGTTTTGCCCTTGCAAGAAATTTCAAGGCTACAATGTTTAAAGGAAGAGAAATTAAACCATTAGTTGCCTTTCAAGGTGGAGTTGCTGCTAACAAGGGCATGATAAAGGCTTTTAAGAAAATTCTCAGGATAAATGAAATTCTTGTGCCAGAGCATTTTGAGGTCACTGGTGCAATAGGTGCAGCCTTAAAGGGCTTTTCAGGAGAGGTTTATTTAAATGAAAAAATAATTGAAAAACTTAGTGAAATCAAAGCAGAGATTGAATATGGACTACCTCCCCTGAAGCCTCCTAAAACCTCTTATTCTGATGCACCCTCACACTCTTATTTTAAGGCACCATTGCTATGTAATTCTGAGTCCCCATCACCCTCTTATTTTGAAGCATCATCGCTCTGTCATTCTGAGCCACCCCCATCCTGTCATTCTGAGCGAAGCGAAGAATCTCCTCCTTCAGCATATCTTGGAATAGACATTGGTTCAGTTAGCACCAATATTGTTTTATTAGATGAAAAGGGAAATCTTCTTATAAAAAAATATCTTCCTACTGCAGGAAAACCCATTGATGCAGTAAAAAGAGGTTTAAGAGAAATTTCAGAAAAATTTTCATCAATTGTGATAAAAGGAGTAGGTGTTACTGGTTCAGGCCGTTATATGATTGCAGATTTTGTAGGAGCCGATGTAATCAAAAATGAAATTACTGCCCATGCCCGTGGAGCTTTTCATTATGACCCAACAGTTGATACAATTTTTGAAATTGGAGGACAGGACTCAAAATATATCCGTCTTAAAGATGGAAATGTAATAGATTTCGAGATGAACAAAGCCTGTGCAGCAGGTACAGGTTCATTTATTGAAGAACAGGCAGACAAACTTGGAATAACCCTTGAAGAGTTTCAAAATCTCGCATTTTCCTCTGAAAAACCCTGCAGACTTGGAGAAAGATGCACAGTCTTTATGGAAAACTCTCTTGTTATTAATCTTCATAAAGGTGCTAAAAAAGAAGATATTGTTGCAGGACTCTGTTACAGCATAGTGGAAAATTATATAAACAGGGTTGTTGCAGGAAAATCAATTGGCAAAAAAATATTCTTTCAAGGCGGTGTAGCCTTTAATAAAGCTGTTATATCTGCCTTTGAAAACTTTCTAAAAAGCAAAATTGGGGATTCCTTTGAATTAATTATTCCTCCAAACCATGAAGTCATGGGAGCAATCGGTTCTGCCTTAATTGCTAAGGATGCGATGAAAAATGGTAAGGCAAGCAAATTCAAGGGATTTACTTTAAAAGATAAAGATTATAAAATTTCCTCCTTTGAATGTAAAGGCTGTCCAAATTATTGCGAAATAAACAGAGTAAAAATTCAAGGAGAAGAAAATTACCTTTTTTATGGAGGCAGATGTGAAAAATACGAAAAGCAGGATTACCTAAACATAAATTTAGTTAATCCTGTAAGTATAAGAGAAGATTTACTATGGAAAACACATAAAGAATATGAGGAAAAGTATGGTAATAGGAAAGCTCCTACAATAGGAATTCCCTATATATTTTACTTCTTAGAACAGCTTCCCTTCTGGAGTACACTTCTTTGGGAGCTTGGATTTAAAGTAAAAGTATCAGAAAAAACCAACAAGGAAATAATCAATAAAGGAGTTGAAAAAGTATTATCTGAGGCATGTTTTCCTCTTAAAGTTGCCTATGGACATATAGCTGATTTAATTGAAAAGGGTGTAGACTTAATTTTTCTTCCAAGTTTTATAAATTTAAATCTCCATGACGAATATGAAAGAGGTCTTGCCTGCCCTCTTGTGCAGACAATTCCCTATGTAAGTAGAGGAATGTTTAAAGAGGCAAAGATAATTATACCGAGGATTGATTTTTCAAGGGGTTTTGATTATCTTAAAAAGGAACTTCAGAATGTTTTTAAAGGAATTGTTAATTTAAAAAATCTGGACACAAAAATAGATGTTGCAAGGCAAAAACAAAAAGAATTTGTTACTAACCTACAAAAGGAAGGATTAAAGTTACTTGAATCTTCAAAGGAAAAAACTCTTGGTCAGGTTACCACTGTTATTATTGTTGGAAGAGCCTACAATTCTTTTGATAAAGCAGTAAGTCTTGATATATCAGGAAAACTAACAAAAATGGGAGTTCTTCCCATACCATTTGATATGCTTCCCTTTGATAATATCAACATAAAGGATACATGGAGCAATCTTTATTGGCGTTCGGGACAGAGAATTATAAGGGCAACAAAATTCATCCAAAAATTAGACTCCCTCTATCCTGTTTTTATCACCAATTTTTCCTGCGGTCCTGACTCCTTCATAATCAATTATTTCAAAGAAGAAATGGGTCAACATCCCTATCTTATTTTAGAAATCGATGAACACAGTGCCGATGCAGGTATTGTCACAAGGTTGGAGGCATTTATAGATAGTATTAAAAACAGAAAAGACGATAAACCAATTGAAAAATCTGTATTTTTACCTCTGTTATCAAAAAGTTCAAATTCTGATCTATCAAAGAGAACAATATTCATTCCAAGAATGTCTGACCATGCCTTTGCCTTAAAGGCAGCCTTTAATTACTGCGGAATTGATGCAGAAGTTATGCCTCCTTCAGATAAAACATCTATTGAGCTTGCCAGAAAACATGTTTGTGGAGGAGAATGTTTTCCCTATTTGGTAACCCTTGGAGATATGCTAAAAATTGTATATTCAAAAGATTTCAATCCTGAAAAAACCGCCTTTTTCATGCCTTCTGGAGCAGGTCCCTGCAGATTTGGACAGTACAATATCTCCCATAGAATGATGCTTAAAAAATTGGGATTTGAAAATGTTCCTGTCTATTCACCTCAGCAGGATGCTCAGTTTTATAGAGATTTAAATATTGCAGGCGGTGATTTTTCTTTAAGAGCCTGGCAAGGAATTGTTGCTTACGGAATCCTCACAAAACTACTTCTTCAGTGCAGACCCTATGAAAAAAACAAAGGAGAAACAGAAGCTTTATATGAACAGTATCTTCAAAAAATTTTCGAAGTCTTAAAAAGTAAAAATGGTAACTTCGATACTTTACTGAAAAATATGAGAAAGGATTTTGAAAATATTCCGAAATATAAAGATAAAAAACCACTTATAGGAATTGTAGGAGAAATATTTGTTCGTTCCCATGCCTTTTCTAATGAAAACCTGATAAAAAGGCTTGAATCCTTAGGAGTAGAGGTTTATTTAACACCTATTGAAGAATGGATTCACTACGTAAATAAAATGGCTTTGAGAAAAGCCTTGATAAAAAAGGATAAATCTGCTATTATAAAAATTCTTATTAATAAATTTTTCCAGTGGAGGGTTGAAAAGAAATTTTTGAAAAATTTCAAAGGAGAATTAAAGTTTATCAAAGAACCCTCAATTAAGGAAATTTTTAAATTTGCATCGCCCTATGTTCCTGATAGTTTTGAAGGAGAAACCGTTTTGAGTATAGGTAAAAGTATAGATTTGATTAAAAAAGGAGCAAGCGGATTAGTAAACACAATGCCCTTTGGATGTATGCCTGGTGCAATTGTAACTGCTTTATTAAGATTTATTCAAAGAGATTACAATATACCTGTAGTATCCCTTGCCTTTGATGGACTTAATTCAACGGTAAATGAGCTTTGGCTTGAAGCTTTTATAGAGACAATAAAAAATAAAGGAGGTGAATAGAGTGGGAAGTGTTCTTAAGTGGAGGAAGAAAAAGATTAAAAAGCACAAATACAGAAAACTCCGTAAAAAAATGAGAGCATTAAGAAGAAATAAATAAAAGGAAGACTTATGAAAGAATTAATTAGTTTAAAAGAACAGATTGCTTTAATAGAGGCAGAAATTAAGGTTCTCTCTGATAAAGTTACTGAAATAAATAAACAGATGGATAAACTTAATGATGTTGCCCTTGAAATTAAAGCAATCAAACTTTTTTTAAAAAGAGCTTTTCCTGATTTTTCAAAGGAGTATCCTGAAATACTGAAAAAATTGAGCAAAAGGGAGTAATTAAGGGTGATCAAACCTTTCAGCACCACTGGTATCGGAAGTATGCCACACAGTGCGCCTTTTAAAGCCTGTGAGTTGATTATTAGCTCCTTTGATATACCATTCTGGCCTCAACTTCCAAAATACTCATCAAAGGAATTGATGATTCCTCAATTTTCTGAAGGATTACCATGTATTGTAGTTGAAGGTGATAAATTTTATCTAAAAAAGAATGATGAATTAATTACAGAATGGCTTACAAACTATTCTGAACAGAAAGAATCACCTATCAGTAAAGACTTTGCCAGTGGAATCTATAAAATGAGGGAAATCTTAGAAACTAAAAAAGTTGAAATATTCAAGGGTCAAATTACAGGTCCTTTAACGTTTAACCTTTCTCTTAAAGACGAAGAAGGAAAGCCAGTTTATTTTGACGAAACTTTAAGAGAACTCATACTAATGCATTTAAAAGCAAAGGCTAAGTGGCAGTTTAATTTTTTAAGAACCTTCTCAGAAAGTGTTATAATTTTTATAGATGAACCAATACTTCAGGCATTAGGTACCTCAGCTTATATTTCAGTAGAGCAGGCAGAGGTGATAAGACTTATAGAGGAGTTAGCTTCTTATATTAAAAACTTAGGTGCTAAAGTAGGGCTTCACTGCTGTGGAAGGGCTGACTGGAGAGAGATTTTAAATTTAAGTATTGACATATTAAGCTTTGATGCTTATTTCTTCTTTGATTTTTTTAAAATATATAAACAAGAAATTAATAATTTTCTCACAAAAGGCGGATACATAGCCTGGGGATTTGTACCAACAACGGATGATTTAAGGGAATTAGATGACGAAAAAATAATCACAACAGCCTTGTTAAAAATAGAAGAAATTGGGAAGGAAATTCCTCTAATTTATCAAAAATCCCTTCTTACACCATCTTGCGGGATGGGATCCCTTGATGAAAAAGACTCCCTTAGAGTCTGCAGTATTCTTAAAAGTTTAAAAAGTAGATTTTAAATGACAGAGGGAATTTTTATATCCTTTGAGGGAATAGAAGGTTCGGGAAAATCAACTCAGGCAAAACTTCTTGAGGTAAGACTACGTGAGAATGGATTAAAGGTTATGTATACCTTTGAACCTGGCGATACTGAGTTAGGCAAAAGGTTAAGGAATGTGTTATTAGATGAAGAATTAAAAATCCATTCAATTAGTGAACTTTTACTATATTTTTCAGATAGAATTCAGCATGTAGAAGAAAAAATAAAGCCTCTAATTGATGAAGGATTTATAGTTATATCTGATAGATTTACAGATTCAACCTTGGCTTATCAAGGATATGGAAGAGGTGTTTCCTTAGATTTAATCAATACACTAAATAAAATCTTACTAAATGAATTCAAACCCCATTTGACTGTACTTTTAGATTTACCAGTAGAAATAGGGCTCACAAGAAATAAAAAAATTAATAAAAAAGACAGATTTGAAATTGAAGAGATTTCTTTTCATAATAGAGTAAGGCAGGGTTTTTTAGAGCTTGCATCAAAAGAGGCAGAGAGATTTATTATTATTGATGCTACCCAACCAATAGATGAAATAGCAAAGGAAATATACGAAAAGGTAAAAGTAAAATTAAAAGTGTTTTAAAAATGAGTTTTAAGAAGATTGTCTCTCAAGAAAGGGCTATCAGAGTTCTTCAAGGAACAATAAAAAAAGAAAGGATTCCCTCTGCTTTTCTTTTTATAGGTGAACCATATATTGGTAAAACTACAACAGCAATAGAGTATGCAAAGGCTTTAAACTGTCTTGATAATGATAATTTTGATAGCTGCGATTTCTGTAAGTCCTGTAAAAAAATAGAAAAGGGGATTCATCCAGATCTTAAAGTTGTCACTGCAGAAAAGGATACTATTACAATTGATAATATTCGAGATTTGGAAGAATTTGTATCCCTTCAATCCCTTGAAGGTAAATATAAAGTAGTAATAGTAAAAAATGCTGACAAAATGAATCAATACGCAGCAAATGCAATGTTAAAAACCCTTGAGGAGCCTCCTCCTAACACTGTACTCATACTTACCTGTGAAAACATTGATGCTTTGCCAGAGCCTCTTGTATCCAGAACATTTAAGGTTTTTTTCAATCCTCTTTCTAAAGAGGCAATTAGCAGATTAATAGATGAAAAACAGATCCTCTGTAATTCTGATATACTTCCCTCTTGTCATTCTGAGCGAAGCGAAGAATCTCTTCCTTTTAATATAATCGGAATGAGTTCCTTCGGCTTACACCTCAGGACAACGCCTCAGAGCATCGAATCCCTCGAAATCACCCTGAGCAAAGGCGAAGGGGAAGAATCTCTCAAGGAAGAACTTATTAAATTTTCAATGGGAAGACCAGGACTTTTTATTTCAATGGATATACTGAGAAAGATAAAAGATTTTAAAGAAACCCTTAATTTTAATAAAATTAAAAAATCACCATGGAAGCATAATGAAGATTTAAAATGGTGGCTTGATTTTGTTTTTATAATGTTAAGAGATAGAATATGTCAAAAACTTTTCGGTGATAAGATTACAACCTATTTCTCCTTTGAAAAAAGTTTTTACAGAGAAGAGATTACATTAGAAGAACTCTTTATCTGTTATGATCAACTACAAAATATAAGAAAAAATGTAGATTTAAACCTAAATAAATCGATATTATGGAACTATATAAATCAAATCATGAGGAGAGTTTTAAATGAGTAAAATAGTCTATGTCAGATTAAGACCCTTTGGAAAAGTTTATCGTTATTTTACCAATATAGAAGAAATACAACAGGGGAATAAAGTAGTAGTAGAGGGTGATTTTGGACTTACTATTGGGACAGTTTTAGCTATCTCTCAAGATAATGCAGATTCTCTTAAACCTGTAATAAGAGTTGCGACTGATGAAGATATTGAAAATTTTGAAAAAAATCTTATTCTTGAAAAAGAAGCAAAGGATTTCTGCCTTGAAAAAATAAAAGAAAGAAAACTTCCTATGAA
>Ga0272449_1004770_pt1 | contig 10896 bp, 7 predicted proteins | sample YNPCB0241_FD_198679 | JGI IMG/M metagenome (GOLD analysis project Ga0272449, IMG submission 198679) | Hot spring sediment microbial communities from Yellowstone National Park, WY, United States - YNP-CB-024-1 | ecosystem: Environmental > Aquatic > Thermal springs > Hot (42-90C) > Sediment...
TTGGATGAAGTGGCTGGAGAGATTCTGGAGGCAGCCTCAAGGTCGATTACCGAGGAGGATTTAAGAATAAACGTTGAATACATCATTAGGAGCAAGGTTGTTGAGAGGATTTGGGAGGCGGGTAAGCCAGATATACCGATTGCTTCATGGAAGCCTTCACATGCTATGTATGAGGTTACGCTCGTATCAGGGGTTCGGGCTGATGCGCTTTATGGCCACTTAATGATAGAGTATAAGAAGCCGGGGACTCTTCAGAGTAAAAGAGAATTTGAGAAGGCTGCGGAGCAGATTAAGAATTATATTATTGCTCACGCCCAGACGGAGGCTAGGCTTCCTAGATACTTTGGGATCATATTGGACGGGTATCAGATAGGGTTTGTAAGGTATAGGGAGGCTCTGAGAGACTTTGAATCCAAGGGCCCCTTCACAATCAATAAGAGCACCGTCGCCAAGCTCGTGGAAGCGATAGTAGGTCTAAGGAGGAAGGCTCTAAGCCCCGAGGAATTCCTGAGAGATTTCGGACCAGAGAGCCATGTAGCAAGAAACTCTATCAAGGTATTTTATGACAAGCTTTTAAAGCCTTCTTCCAAGACCAAGGTCTTGTTTGATGATTGGAGGAGGGTTTTCTCCCAAGTCTGCGCCTATAGCCCTGAGAAGATAAAGGGTCTAGAAGAATTGTATGGTTTTGGGAAAGTAAAGGCTGACCCGGAGAAGCTACTCTTCGCACTACATACATACTATGCATTGATAATGAAGCTCCTTGCAGCCGAGGTAGCATCACTATACATGGCTCCGAAGCTCTGGTCGTATCTAAAAACCTTAGAAGACGCTTACTATCGTGGACATGAGGATTTAAAAAATGAGCTACAGAATCTTGAGGAAGGAGGAATATTCGCTACACTTGGAATAATCAACTTTATGGAGGCAGACTATTTCGCATGGTATCTAGATGAGTGGGATGAAAATATTGCTGGATGCGTGATGAATATAGTTAGCGTGCTATCAAACTATGATCCAACCACCGCCGAACTTGAGCCAGAGAGGGTTAGAGACCTGTTTAAGAGGCTCTACCAAAATCTCGTCCCCAAGAAGATCAGACATGATCTAGGAGAATACTATACGCCGGATTGGCTCGCCGAACTCGTCTTGAACGAGGTTGGATGGACCCTGGAGAACTTCGAGAAGATTGCTGAGGAGAAGAGTGATAGACTAGCTCCACTTGACCTAAGACTCTTAGACCCAGCATGTGGAAGCGGAACGTTCCTAGTCCTAGCAATAGGCAGGCTGAGAAACTACATTGAGGAACACTGGATAGATAAGGGAACAGCACTAAGGAGGATAACAAAGAACATTGTAGGCTTCGACCTAAACCCCCTAGCAGTAATAGCCTCTAGAGCAAACTACTTACTAGCCTTGGGCGATATGTTCAGGGAGAAAGGATCAGAAAATATTGAGATACCAGTATATTTGGCAGACTCGATACTTGTAGAAAAGAGACAAACACTTACAAGAACAACATACGTTTTGAAGACAGCCGTAGGAGAATTCATCATCCCAATAAACGTAGTAGAGAAAGGTCTATTGGCAAGAACTTTAACGATAATAGAAGAATGTATAAAGGAGAATTATAACTCAAATGAGTTTAGAGCAAGATCGCAAAGGGAGATAAATTTAGAAGAGGATGATGCTTTAATTCTCACAAAACTCTTTGAAGAACTATCGAGGCTTGAAAGAGAGGGGAAGAATAGAATATGGGCAAGAATTTTGAGAAACTCTTTCGCACCATTTTTCGCGGGGAAATTTGATTATGTGGTAGGGAACCCTCCATGGGTTAAATGGGAAAATCTTGCAGAAGATTTCAGAAGGCCGCTTAAAGAACTTTATAAACAGTACAACATACTACCAAGCGATCCTAATGCTCAAGCTAACATCGACCTTTCGATGATATTTGCCTATCGTTGCATGGATAAATATTTAACAGATGGTGGGATATTCGGATTTCTAATTAACGATACGGCTTTTAAGTCCATGGCTGGTAGTGGTTTTAGGAAATTTAGAATTAAAGAGGTACCATTTGAGGTAGAAATTATTCACGATCTTGTAAATGTTAAGCCCTTTGAGGGGGCCTCCAATAGGACAGCAATGTTCATTGCTAAGAAAGGTGAATCGACAAAGTTCCCCATTCTTTACAAGAAGTGGTTTAAATCTGTGAGAGAAGAGATACCACAAAATCTAAGTTTAAACGAAGTTATGAAAGTTCTTCGAATTGTTAATTTCTATGCTGAGCCACTAGGAGGCTATAAGCCTTATAATGAAGTTATGCCTTTAATAACATTCCATCATAAGGACATCTTCGCCAAGCTTAACAAGATCATTGGGATATCATCATATAAGGCACATGAGGGAGCAGATCTCCATCCAGCTGGCATTTATAGAGTTAGAATTATAGAAAACATAGATGAAGAATCAGCATTAATTGAAAATCTTGTGGAACGCGGAAGAAGAACTCGAGTAGATTTATTACGAATAGTTGTTGAGAAGAATTTCCTTTATCCTATACTTGAAAGTGGGAGTATATCTCGATGGAGAGTTTCAAATTATGCTATCGGCATTATACCTTATGATCGAAATGGAAAGATGATGCTAGAGCCCGAGTTAAAAGTAAAATGGCCTAAAACGTACAAATACTTCTTAAGATTTAAGAAAATTTTGGAGCAAAGATCTGATTATAAGTCCTACGGAAAGAGACAACCATTCTATTTCATTTATAAGCTTGCTAATCATACCTTATCCCCAGTAAAAGTTGTATGGAATACTATGGGAACGAAATTGGAAGCAGTTGTTGTAACCTTAATTAAAGATAAGAGTTTGGGTGAGAAAATAGCCATTCCGGATCACGTGCTTGCTTATATTTCAGTTAACTCAGAAGACGAGGCTCATTATATATGCTCTATACTTAATTCCAGCTTAGTTAATCTAATCTTACAATCAAAAACTAAGGGTGGGAAGAATTTTGCCCCACCTAAAATTATAAACATGATAAATATTAGGCAATTTGATCAATCAAACCCCTTTCATAGAAAATTAGTAGAGCTTTCCAAAAAGGCTCATCAATTAGCCCAACAAGGTCAAGAATATGAGTTAAGGAATGTTGAAAAGGAGATAGACAGGACCGTTGCTCAACTCTATGGCATATCCGAGGATGAGCTTATAGAGATCAAGAGATGTCTAGCTATACTCGAAGGTGAAGAATTAGAAGAAGAGATTGAAGAGGTCCCTGAAGCTATTCCTGATGTGTTTATCGAGAACCCCTTACTATATGAAGGTTCTCCACAGGAGTTAGAGTTAACTGTGGTAAACCCATATGAAGAACCTCTTAAAGATATTAGAGTTAAGCTTGAATTAGCTGACTTAATATTCGAAGAGGTGTTTGAGGAACTTTCTGGTGAACGACGCTTAAAGATCCCTCTGGGTAGGCTTAGCCTTGGAGAGTATAGGATCAAAATCTCGATGGAGTATAGGTTGGGGGACTCGGTAAAGAAGATTGAGAAAGAAGTGCCACTATATGTTAGGAGCTCGGAGGAGAGGCTTGTTAAGCGTGGTGGGCTTGATAGCATTTTAGGTGAGGAGGCATGAGTAGCATTGATGCAGTTAGCTCAAAGTTGAAAGACGTTTTCGGTGATGCTGTCGTAAAGAAGGACTTAACTTTGTATGGGCACATCGGCAGGCTCCCAAGATTCATAGCCGAATACCTTATAGCAAGCATATGCGGGGATAGAATAAATGAGGAATGTCTGAGGAAGGTCTCAGATGCTGTTGAGAGATATTACAGGGAGCCTCAGGAGAAGGATGTCGTAAAACATGAGCTCGTAAAGAATGGTAGGGTTAAGATTATAGGAGAGATAAAGGTTGGGAAAGATGTTGAATCAGGTTTAAACTATGTAGAGTTGTTAAACATCCCGCTAAATGAGGACATAACAGTCCCAGACGAAATTATAGAGAAGAATCCGAGACTACTTGAAATGGGCTTATGGGGTATGGTAACACTAGAATATGACCGCTCATCATCCATAAAGCTCAGAGTCTCAGATTTCAAACCATTCCAGATAGCGGAAGTAGACCTCAATAGATTCATAGAGGGTAGAAGAGAGTTTAAGACAGAAGAATGGATAGACGCATTAGTATCTACTATCGGATACAATCCTAGCCAGCTACCCCAGAGGAGGAAGCTACTCATAATCACGAGACTACTCCCCCTAGTTGAGGAGAACCTGAACATAGTTGAGTTCGGGCCCAGAGGGACGGGCAAGACATACGTCTTCAGCAACATGTCTTTCTATAGTAGGATATTCTCAGGAGGGAAGGTCAGCCCAGCAATCTTAGTCTGGCATCTTGGAAGAGACATCCCTGGAGAGATACCTACAAGAGACTGCGTAGTATTTGATGAAGTCTCCAAGATAAACTTTACAGAAGCATCTGAGATGATGGGTAAACTGAAGCATTTCATGGAGAGCGGTGAATATGAGAGAGGTAAGAGGAGAGGTAGCAGTGGTTGCTCTCTAGCATTCTTGGGAAATGTTGAGGTTGAACGTGAGAGGCCTGTTGAAGAATTCACGTACGTTCTGCCTGAGGAGATGAGGGATCCAGCATTCATAGATAGACTTCACGGCTTCATACCTGGATGGGAGGTGCCAAGAGTTGGTAGAGCAAAAGTATACCTCTCAAGATACTATGGATTTGCCGTGGACTACTTTTCAGAGATAATGCATCAGCTGAGAAGGAAGGTCGAGTTTATCGCATACATAAATGACCACATAGAAGTTACTGGAACAGATAGATTCAGAGATGAGAGAGCAGTAAAGAGGATTGGAAGCGGCCTACTCAAAATACTGTGTCCACATGGTGAGTTCGGCAAGGAGGAACTTAGACTCATCATGGATGTAGCGGTGGAGTACCGTCAGAGGATTGCAGACTGGCTACACCAGATGGCTCCGGGAGAATATAGCTTCATCAAGCTCTCATACGGGTTTAAAGGCGGATAGTTATGCCAGTCTTCAACGTCAGCATGTATGTAGATGCTAAGCCTTCTATAGATTACGGTAGCATCTCAGAGTTGGCGATAAGACTACAGAAGCTTCTAGGCCCAGCTATACCGGACAGGTCTGCATGGGCTCTGGAGAGACCGGGATTAGTAGGATTGAGGATAGTGGAAGAAGCCTGCCGAACATGGGGGATAGCTAGACCGTCTACAATTGAGATACCTCGGAGACCATATATAATGGGTTCTTGGATAGTCTTCGACTACCTATTCTCTAAGACAGCTAAAGCGAACCCATTGATAACATGTCTAACATCGCTCGGCGTAGCTAAGTATGGAAGGGTGGTCTTGAAGAATACGTACCTTGTAACAGCTGGCTTGAACCCTGAGAAGGGAGTCATGATCTTCCTTTACAGGGGAGGTAGAGCTATAGAGAAGGACTTAGACAGCCTAGCATACGTTGTATCCCATATAATAAAATCCCATAATATCAAGAGGGTAGTCATGGATTTGGAAGTGTTGGCGGAGGCGGCATGCGAGCTCAACCGGTCAGTGATGTGGAGGTGGATTGGATGGGTTACGAGGGAGGGTAAGAGCATCCCTAGTGAGATTGTAAAGGAGAAATGGAATGAAGAGTATGAAGAAAAATTGAAGAGGGGGGAGTGGAGGGAGCTTGAATTTGAGGGTGTCTTCGGGAGGATAAGGTTCTCATCAGCGGGGAGGGCGATAAAGGCTAAGGTAAAGAAGAGTGTATTCAGGCTTGGCTCTAGGAGAGACCTTAAGCCAGTCTTTAATGAACTCTCTAGGATAATAAAGCCACGTAGACTTACAAACCTCTCCTACGATCAGTTAGATGAAGCTGGGATACTTAGAGCGTATACTGAGAGGAGGGGTATAGTAGCATCCGAGTACACGGTTAAAGAAGAGTATGGCATCGATGCTTACGACGTGTCCTATGAGTTTAAAGGATATGATATAGAGGCTGGGGATAAGAAGATTGAGGTTAAAGCCTTTAGAGATGGGCTGAACAAAACTATAGAATTGACTGAGAATGAGTATGCAAAGATGCATGAGATAGAGGGGTACAAGATATTTATTGTTGAAGATTCATGGGATGAAAATCCGAAGGTAAATATCATAGAAGACCCAAGAGGGCTAATCCTGAATAAAGGGGAGAGAGACAGACCCCAGCTAAAAATTGAGACCGAAGCATTCTGTGTATGTGAAGAGAATAGATGGAGGGGGAAAGTAGATAAGCAGAGGTTCGGGAAAGTATAGAGTAATGCTTAGATAATGTTCTTCAACAACTACTCTTGAATAGCTTCTTATGGCCACACATAATTCGCCAACGCTTATCTAGGTTCCAAGGCTAGGAGACTGTAGAGAACATTTTCTACATGATTTTTAGCCCTGCCTCCAACGTTATCGCATGCACTTTCAGAGAAGTGTAGAACTCTTATATCCAGACTCCGCATAATTATATGTGATGAGCTTAAGAGTCTTGAGCAAGGAGGAGGCGGAGAAGCTCGCCGTATTCAATATCTTGGACTGGGCTAGCGGTGGCGAGTGTGATGAGCATAGGGGTTCGGGCTTAGGCTCAGCCTTGGTCAGGGATTATGCATACATATATCCTGGAGGGAGCGTGACTGTTCACAGGATCACGATTGGATGGGTTTGCGCTGGATGCCTGTACAGGGGGTATGCTAACTTTGACTGCGGAGCGGTAAGGATAGTTCCCCTAGACAAGCTGGAGTCTATAGATAAGAGTGTAGACTAGTCTCTGGAGTAGAACAGTATTATGGCTGGCAGAGCGCATATTATTATGAATAGTCTGTAGAGGGTTATCAGGAGCTTCTTCCACCTCTTCTCCCCCCCTTCTCCGACTCCTTACTGGCTTGTAAGCGGGTGCCCTACTGGAATCGCTATCATATCTATAGCATCCGGTACAACTGTATCCTCCTAGGCCTGTCTCATCCCTTTTTTCTCTAGCCAGCTCCAGCTCGAATATGTCCAGCCAGCTCCTAGCCTCTCCTAGGCTTGGAGGCTCAAGGTCTATGTCTATGATGTCTTCTTCAGAACTCTCTGTGCGGGTCTCTTCTTCTCTACGTTTCTCTTCTGGAGGCCTCCAGACGTAGCCTGGATACTTCTCTTCAAGCCTCCTGTAGACTTCTGATAATGGAAGGCGTGGGTCCCAGCATGTCCAGTCTATGCTCTCAGGGTCTACGCCTGGGTTGTACTTAATGAATGAGTCGAGGACGGAGTATACGTCCTGGATGTCTGGTGGTACGCCGTACTTCTTCTCAACTTCTCTAGCAACCTTCAAGACGGCTCTCCTAAACCACACCTCCCAAGGTTTACCCATTACTCAACCCCTCCGACAATAGTTCATATAACCAATGCATAGAAGACCCATCTAAAACTCACCTCTAACTGTAAACCCTCCGATATAGGCTCTGCATAAAGTACCACATATTCTTCTGTTATGCTTCTAGGCGGGTAGAGTAGGAGGTAGGGTGGCGAGTATGAATCTAAAGCTGTTACATCATGGGTTTCACCATCTATGCTTGGGCACTTCCCGAACCATTTATACTTTAAGCCAACCCCATATAAGCGTTTATCTACCGTATAGTGAGACTTCCTATAATATGTCCCGCTGATGAATGATACATGCTTGAAAGACCACTCACCATCTAAGTATAAGAGTATCGTTGCATGGTTCGGTGGAGCCTTCATAATCCAGTAGCAGTCTACTTTCTCTTCTAAATCTTTAGCGAGTATCCGGTGATACGTTATGCCGTATAGCCCTGTAGAGTTTACGTATAATATTCCGCAGAGCCTTAGCCCACACTCCTCCATATCTGGAGCAGTCGTTCCAGGAGGGCTTAGAATGGCAGCTGATATGCCTACCAGTATATTTAGAGCTGCTAGCATAGCTAGCGTTACGGCTACCGCTGGAGCCGCTGCTTTCAGTAATCTATGTATCTGCCTCAAGTTAAACCCCCAACCACCCCTCTTGGAGAATAGGTATCCTGAAAGCATTATGGACCCTGTAAGGAAGCCTGAGGGTGTAGTGAAGCCTAGAAACATTAAGATGAGTAGGATCGTTCTTGCAGCCTCAATCCACGCTTCTGGGAAGAGCCACCATATACATGATGCAGTAAGTAGAACCGCTACCGTTAGGGTCATGGCTATAGATGAGAGAGTCGGTAAGACCCCCTCCCTTCCAGACTTGATTAGATGGGTCGTGAAGTATACGGGGGCTATGGAGCTGAATGTTAATATGAAGAAGACCCTCCAGAACTCATATACGTAGAGTGGTTCTCCTGCTGAGACGAGACCAGCTATAAAACTTCCAAGCATAAAAGATGGATAGGATGATACAGTAGTTACGCCAAGGAGTACCAGTAACTCTATGAGCCTCGGCTTTGAAATCTTCATCCTAGACAAAGCCTTCACAATCATGCCTCCTTCCTCAACGCTACCAGATACTTTCTACCTACCCTAACCCTCCTAACAATCTTATTCTTCTCCAATGCTTTCAGTATCTCGCTAACCTTTGATTTCGAGAAGCCCGTCTTCTCAGCTATCTGCTGCTGGAATGCTGAGCCTCCCAACTCTCTGATAGCATTTATTACTGCATCAGCGTCTCCAACGGTAAAGTCTTTCTCGCTAGCTCTCTTCCTCAACCCTATAAGGAGCATTGAGACTCCTACGATTGTAGCTATGACCACAATCAGTATAGGCATTATCGTCTCTAGAGGGGATGGAGGAGGTCTATATACTGTCTGAGTCTTAACTGTTTCTACTCTATGTGTCTCCGTAGCAGTTGTATATGTTGTCTGTACCCCTGGGATAGCATATGTCTCTGTAACTATTGTCTTAGCCGTTAACGTTGATATCTTTATGTATGGTGTCTTATCTGGGAAGATCTTCTTCCCAAACCATACTATTGTTTCTCCATCCTTCTTATCAGGCTTTGGAGCAGCTTCAACAAGAGTTGAACCTTCCGGGATAGTTATAGATAGGGAGTCTCCTTCATATAGGTAGAATCCTCCAATGAATACGTCTCCGACAACTATCTCTCCATCCCTCTTCTCTGAGAATCCACCCCATATAAATCGATATCTCACCACCCCCACCTTCTCACCGCTGATAAGCTGTATCAACTCGGCTGAGACATCGAACCCTCTAGCCTCCATTCCCCTACCGGTAGCTTCTGAAGCAGCCCTCACTATTCTCTCAATCCTCTCAGTAAAGTTTCCGAGGAGCTCCAGTCTATACTTCTCGAAGCTTCCAACGTAGTCCTCGAATGCTCTAACATCGTCCTCGCTCCTCAACGGTATGAATGACTCGATAACCCATGTAGCAGAACCGTTTAGATGGATGTTTATCTTAATAGAATTCCCCTCACCTCTAACCTCTACGCCTGAGGCTAGAAACATAATGTTTAGAACAGTCAATAATCCAAGTATGGAGGTTATGAGTAGAATACTATTCTTGAGTCTTCTCATGTTCTCTCCCCCTCTTCTCCATAGACTTTACGATGAGAGGTATCTCAGCTACAGCTAATGCAAGAGCCGTAAATGCTAGGATTACCAGCATTATGTTCTGAGACCTCAAGATATCTATCTCCATGTATGCCTGCTTGAGGCTCTCTCTAAGCTTCCACGCTTCTTCCCCAAGCCTAGCTATGGTTTCATTCATCTTTACATTCTCTTCTCCAAGCTCTTTAAGAGACTTCCTAACGACAGACATATTTTCCCTGAAGTCTTCCTCGAGCCTCATCCTTCTAACCGCTTCTTCAGATAGCTTCGTAGAGATTGAAGATATCGATTTACTCATGCTCTGAACCTCTAGATTCATCTTTGAGAATGAGCTTTCTAGAGACTTAACATTCATCGAGACTGTCTCAAGGTCTCTCGACAGGTTCATGTACCTCCCCTCTAGGAATGAATATTTGGATGATAGCTCATCATACTTCTTCCTCAATACATCGAATTCTACAAGATATGGGGTGACCTGCCTATAACTGAATCTATCAGAATCTATCTCAACTACATCCTTGACCTTCCCCCAGAGGTACCCTGTAAAGAATATCTTGTACAATGCGTATAGGTCTAGGGTTGAGACGTATATCGTTGGCTCACGCTCTACAGGCTTTGTCTCAGCCATTATCTCGAGACCCCCATCAGGCATCATGTAATGCTTGGTGTGGCCTAGGCCTAGAGAGTGGAGCAGTTCATGTAGCACGACGTTGAATGCTGGGACGGTGCCTGAGAGCGGCACCTTGCAGTCCACCTCAACCGTGTATGGTGGGTACGGCTGGCCATCCCTGAACCTGTAGGTTGTTCTACCAGCCACGCCCTCTCCTAGCTGGCTCACCCTCAGGATTATGTGTGCCACATCAGGCTTCGATGAGTTCTCAAACCTAATCCTAACTAGTTCATCGTATCTTCCATCGGATTCTTCTGCGAACCTGTATATGCTCTTCCTCAGCATCACCATCGCCACCTTCATGGTCTCGAATATAGTCTCCGAAAGGTCTCTTGGGCAGCTAGCCATGCTTGATTCGTCCCAGTAAACCTTTATCGGCGGGTACTTTGTGGGGGGTAGCACAACATCTATGCTATACCTTTCCCCAAGCACGGGATGGACGGCTAGGGCTACTAAAAGAAGTAGGGAGAGTGCTAAGACCAGGCATCTACCAATTCTAAGCTTCTCAACCTCACCCCTCAATACTCGCTCACCCTCCTTAGGATCCTTGGAGCAAGCTTGACCGCTACGACCACCCCTACAATCAATGAGACGACTATCAGGGATATGTAGAGTATTGATGAGAGTTCTCCAACCGATATTCC
>Ga0272449_1004771_pt1 | contig 10894 bp, 9 predicted proteins | sample YNPCB0241_FD_198679 | JGI IMG/M metagenome (GOLD analysis project Ga0272449, IMG submission 198679) | Hot spring sediment microbial communities from Yellowstone National Park, WY, United States - YNP-CB-024-1 | ecosystem: Environmental > Aquatic > Thermal springs > Hot (42-90C) > Sediment...
CAAGCGAAAAACCCCCTGTTAAAGAACACACTGGTCATACTGATAGTCGGCCTCCTCATAGGGGCAATCCTAGGCTACGGGGCATCCACGCTACTCCAACACCCGCAAGCCCAGACAACAACCCAGCAGACAATCACAGTCCCAATAGGAGCCCTAGTCGAGCTAACAGGAGACCTCTCATCATACGGAAAGAGAGACCAGCTCGCCATGCAACTAGCAATCGAAGATGTTAACAGCTTCGCTGAAAAGATCGGCTCGCCCTTCCGGTTCACGCTCCTCGTAGAAGACTCGGGCACCTCGCCAGAACAGGCACTAGCCAGGATAAAGACCCTTGCCGCCCAAGGCGTACAGGCAGTAATCGGCCTAGAAGCTAGCAGCGAGGTCTCAGCAGTAAAACAGTTCGCAGACTCAAACCACCTCGTAGTCGTAAGCGTAGGCTCCACGGCAATGTCCCTCGCCCTCCCAGGAGACTACGTGTTAAGAGTAGTACCGCCAGACAACTTCCAGAGCAGGGCCCTCGCACGCATAATCTATACCCTCGGCTACAGAAACGTGGCAGTAATCTACAGGAACGACGCGTGGGGCGTAGGACTCTACGAGGCCTTCTCCGCTAGGTTCAAACAGCTAGGCGGAAACGTCGCAGGCGTACCATACGACCCCAACGCAAAGGATCTAAGCGCCGAGGTAAAAAGGCTCTCAGACATCGCCTCCTCAATGGGAACCAACACGGCAGTGCTATCAATAACCTTTGAGGACGACGGAATAAACATATTTAGGCTCGCAGTAAAAGACCCCGTACTCTCAAAGCTCAAGTGGTTCGGCACAGACGGTGTAGCCCAGTCAGGCAAATTCACGGCCGAGACCGGAAACGAAATAGTAACACTCGGAGGACTACCAAGCACAATATTCCAGCCCACAGAAAACCAGAGGCTCCAAGACTTCATACAGCGCTTCAAGCAACGCAGTGGAGGCGAAGAACCACACGCATACGCAATGGCCTCATACGACGCAGTCTGGCTAGTAGCACTCTCCGTAATGCTCACAGGAACCTACACAGGTGAAAAACTCGTAACAACCATTCCTCTCGTAGCCCAAAACTACAACGGGGTCACAGGCCTCCTCACCCTCGACCAAAACGGAGACAGGGCCACAGGAGACTACGCAATATGGCAAGTAGTCAAGACAAGCACGGGCTACGACTGGCAACTAGTCGGATGGTACGACTCAGCCACAGACACTGCAACATTTAGTGGATAATATTCCTTAAAAGAATTTAGAAATTTTTTGACTAGGCTGGTCTAGCCATTAGATATGCGTCTTCTCCATCAAGATAGTAGCTTTGCAGAACCTTGACCACGTTGAAGCCGAGCTTCTTGTAGAGCCTGATAGCGGGCTCATTGCTAACCCTCACCTCGAGATAGTACTCCTCAGCCCCATAATACTTCTTCATTGCCTCCATGGCCCTAGTCATAAGGCTGTACCCTATACCCTTCCCCCTCCAACCCTCCAAGACCGCGATAGAGATAACGTGGCCCCTCCTCCCCACCCTATTAGCCGTATACAGGTTGTCGTACTCCACCCTACACATAATATAGCCAACAATCCTGCCCTGCGCCTCCGCGACCAGGAAAGCCTTCCCAAAATTCCGGTAGTGAAGCTCAAAATAAAACGCCGGGTAATTCTCGGGCAACACCCTCCGGTTAATCTCCATCACGTCGTCCAGCTCTTCCCTGCGCACCTCACGAATAACGTATTCCTGAGCCGTCTAGTTCACCCTCCCAGAAACAAGAAACAAAAAAAATTTTATATTTATGGCTCCTCGAACAAGACACCTTGCTCCTTCAACAACTTATGAATATTGTCCACAGCCCTCCTCACTTCCTCCTCCTTCTTAGCCCCAGTACACACGACCTTTCCACTGCTGAAGATCAATAGCACGACCTTCGGGTCAGACATCCTGTAAATAAGCCCAGGGAACTGTTCAGGCTCATACATCGAGTTCTCTAACAGGAACGCGGCGCGCTCAAGGTCTACCGTGCCCCTAAGGTTTGCACTCGCAACAATGTTCTGTACCTCAATTATCGGCTCGTTCTTTATGTCTATGCCGTGCGCCTTCAACAGCTTGATAATGCTTTTGACAGCCTTCTGGACCTCCGCCTCCGACTTCGCCCCCGTACAGACCATCTTGCCACTGCTAAAGATCAGCGTCGCCGTCTTGGGCCTCGGAAGCCTCAAAACAAGTCCCGGGAACTGCTCAGGCGAATATTCAGCATGAGGAATACGTTCCGCTATTTTTTCTAGGTCTAGACGCTGGTTGAGCGTTACAGATGCTACAACGTTTTGAATCTCGTAGGTGGGTTGTTTTGCTATTTTTATCACCCCCTTTTTATTTATGGTTTAAAAAGGCCATATATATTTTTAAGCCTCAAAAACTATGTTTAGAGATAAGGCTCTTTTTCCCTTTCTACATGGAAAGCGTCGATACAGAAAACAGTGTTTAGGCCCCGTCTAGCCACCGCGGAGGAATTCAAGTAGTGGTTTTATGATGTATTTTTGGATGTATTCGATTAGTGGGTTTAGCATTAGTCTTAGGCTACCTATGTAGGGGACCACGACTTCTACTTTGCCGAGGATAATGTCGTTTGTTGGCTGTATTGGGTCGGGCACGGGGTTGGCGTCGCCTTTTACCGTGTAGTTGTATCCTTGTGTTTTTATTATCCTGTGAACAATTATGTCTTGACCGGAGTAGTATAGGACAATGTCTCCTGGGGTGTAGTTTTCTTGTCCTGTTACTATTACTATGTCTCCGATATGTAACACGGGTTCCATGGACCAGCTCGAGACGACAGCTATGGGTGTTAGGAGGTGTGGGGTCTTTATGCTGGAGAACGTGAAGAGTATTATGAAGACGGCGATTATCGCTATGGCGTAGATTAGTATCTCTTTTTCTGAGTCCATCACGTGGGGTTTAGGTTTTTGTCATTATTTATTTGTTGCCTTTTCTCTGCGGCTCTTTGGGCTTGTTTTTCCCTATAGAAAAGTTTTTATAGAAGCGATAATTTTTGAGAAGTGCTGGTGAAGTAGATATGTCTCAGCCGGTAGGTCAAATTCCTGTATTGATACTTAAGGAGGGAACCCAGAGGACAACTGGGAGAGACGCCAGGAAGTCCAACATTTACGCCGCGAAGGTCATCGCTGAAGCGATGGCTAGCAGCCTTGGTCCTAGGGGCATGGACAAGCTACTCGTAGACTCTTTTGGCAATGCCACAATTACTGGTGACGGTGCGACTATCCTGAAAGAGATGGAGGTCCAGCACCCAGCCGCAAAGATGATGGTCGAGATTGCGAAGGCCCAGGACGACGAGGTAGGCGACGGCACGACCAGCGTGGTTGTCCTTGCTGGGCAGCTTCTGGCCAACGCTGAGGAGCTCCTGGACCAGGAGATCCACCCGACCACTATTGTCGAGGGATACGAGAAGGCCCTTGTCGAGGCTACTAGGATAGTGGACGAGATCGCCGAGAAGGTCGACCCGCTCGACAGGACTGTCCTAGAGAACGTGGCCAAGACTGCGCTTTCGAGCAAGGTTGTTGCCGACTTTAGGGACTTCCTTGCAAAGATAATTGTGGACGCTGCCCTAAACGTTGTCGAGAAGAAGGACGGCAAGTACGACCTCAGCCTGGACGACATCAAGGTCGAGAAGAAGAGGGGCGAAAGCATAACTGAGACCACCCTTATTAAGGGCATTGTCCTAGACAAGGAGGTCGTTCACCCGGCGATGCCGAAGAGGGTCACCAACGCCAAGATTGCCTTGCTCGACGCGCCCCTCGAGATCGAGAAGCCAGAGTGGACCGCAAAGATAAACGTCACCAACCCGGAGCAGCTAAAGATGTTCCTAGACCAGGAGGCAGAGATACTTAGGAAGAAGGTAGAGAAGATTAAGGAGAGTGGTGCTAATGTTGTTTTCTGTCAGAAGGGTATTGATGATGTTGCCCAGTATTATCTTGCTAAGGCCGGTATTATGGCTGTTAGGCGTGTGAAGAAGAGTGATATGGAGAAGCTTGCCCGTGCTACTGGAGCGAAGATACTTACACGTGTAGAGGACATTTCGCCTGAGGCCCTCGGCACCGCTGAGCTCGTCGAGGAGAGGAAGGTTGCAGACGAGAAGATGGTCTTCGTAGAGGGATGCCCCAACCCCAAGAGCGTCACAATACTAGTAAGGGGCGGAGCAGACCACGTCGTAGACGAGGCTGAGAGGGCTATCCACGACGCGCTGAGCGTTGTCAGGAACGTTATTAGGGAGCCCAAGATCGTCGCCGGCGGAGGAGCAGTAGAGATAGAGCTCGCCATGAGGCTTAGAGACTTCGCTAGGACTCTGCCCAGCAGGGAGCAGCTAGCCGTCAACAAGTACGCTGACGCCCTTGAGAACTTTGTAAGCATACTTATACAGAACGCCGGAGAAGACCCTGTCACCGTCCTCGCAGAGCTCAAGTCTAGACACGCAAAGGGAGAAAAGTGGGCAGGCATCAACGCCTATACTGGCAAGATTGAGAACATGTACAAGATAGGCGTCACAGAGCCGGCCATGGTAAAGAAGCAGGTACTGAAGAGCGCCACCGAGGCCGCAGTAATGATCATGAGGATCGACGACATCATCGCCGCCCAGCCGCCCAAGTCCAAGGAGAAGGAGAAAAAGGGTGGAGAAGAAGAAAAGCCCGAGTTCTAGACACCCTTTTTCCTAGATAAAAAAACTTAAATACATTTATTTTTGTCATTCTTGTCCTTATGATTAGTCAAGATAATCTAGGTTCAGAGGAAAAAGGATTTGAAATAAAAATTGGTCCCCCGTGGCTCACACGCTTCGAGCGAGCCAAGATCATTGGCATCAGGGCCCTCCAGATCTCCCTGGGCGCCCCCGTCCTCGTAGAAGTGGGGCCCCACGAAACAGACGCTATACGCATAGCCGAGAAAGAGCTCGAGTCCGGCCTCCTTCCGATCATCATTGTACGCTGGACGCCCGAGGGAAAGATCCAAGAGATACCCCTAAAATACCTAAAACTCCACCCGCCCTAGCGGCCCTACTCCTTCTTTAACCTGATTATTTTTCCCGAAACCTCCACAGTAAAGAAGTCCCCAATGCTGGGCTTCTCCGCGAAGCTCTCCCACTCGTCCTCCGTAAGCACCACTGTTACCCTGGGAACCCTCATCACGTTGCCAGAGAGCCCAGGCATCATGCGCATCACCTGGGAAATTATCGGCGCAATCTCCCTAGCGATCTCGCTGTCATCCCGCTGTATCACCACGGGTCCCGGCACCTCCCTCTCCTCCGTCAGCTCAAGCCTGATAAGCTTCTCGCCGAACGGAGTATCCACAAGCGAGATATTCGTGACCTTCGCCCTAAACGATATACCAGCCTCACTCATACCCACATTAACACCAAGCCCACCTTTAAGTGTTTCTAGCACCCACAACGCAAGCCAACCCCACACCGGCCAAGAGAAATAGAGACCCACCACAACACATGCAAGAGACGTGGACGCACCAAAGAAGATGCCACATAGAAGCTCATAACACACATACATTGGAAAACTAAAAGTTATTTATGAAGTTTCTCGACGAGAGGATTATTTTAAAAAGAGATTACGGGAAAACATCCCGACCCAAAACGGGGTATTTCGGGAAGCTTCCCGATCGGGAAGTTTCAGAAGTTTCCAATGTGTAATTTTGAGTGCTAGGGCAGTTTTGCAGACTTCTAGATAAACACAAACGTTAAACATATAAACCCCACCCGAGTAGAAAAACTCGGATGCAACTCAGAAAGAATTGAAAGAGATAACTTCGACGTATTAACGTCTGGTACACCTATATATACGGATGCAACTCAGAAAGAATTGAAAGAATTCCAGCTCCTTTTTCACATAAAATAACTTCATTTCAGGATGCAACTCAGAAAGAATTGAAAGTTGGGAAAAATCTATTTATTTGGCGGTCACACTATGTAGGAGATGCAACTCAGAAAGAATTGAAAGGCCAAGTAATAAGGCCCATTTGTCATCGCAACTTAAGAAGATGCAACTCAGAAAGAATTGAAAGGAGATTGCCCTTAAATGTCAACTGCATGTTATAATACTTTAGATGCAACTCAGAAAGAATTGAAAGGATACAGCTGCGGAACGGCCTCCGCATCAGCGAGGCCGTCGATGCAACTCAGAAAGAATTGAAAGTTCCCAGATCTGGTACAAAGCAAGCGCGATGAAAGCTAGATGCAACTCAGAAAGAATTGAAAGTAGTAAAGCGCTGAAAAAAGAAGTAGTTGTGACAAAGATGTGATGCAACTCAGAAAGAATTGAAAGTTGTCCCTCGTGGATCAGCCTTGCTGTTGCGTCTATGAGCGGATGCAACTCAGAAAGAATTGAAAGCGAGGACTTCTTTGACCTTGTCCACCTCGCCGAGTATCTGTTTCACTGATGCAACTCAGAAAGAATTAAAGGTGCAGGCATGCCGTGTATGTTGCCTTTACTTGTAGTCAGCGAGGTAGCTAAGAAGCGCGCGCTAGTTGTTGTTCGGCGCAATGCTTGTTGGAAAGATATTTAATTTATATGTATACATCTCTGTATACTTGTGGGTTCAAGGGTTGTCCCCGTCAGGTTGGGTGAAGATGAGCTGAAGAAGATAGATGAGCTTGTGAAGTATGGTGTTTTTCGGTCACGGAGCGAGGCCATTAGGGAGCTTGTCCGGCTCGGCGTCAAGCTTGCCTATGTGTCTGAGGTGTTGGAGGCAGTTGAGAGGCTTTTCGAGCTCGAAAAGGTAGAGGGCAGGATACCGGTAGAGCTGGGCGGTGCGACACAGCAGCTTCTGGGGGAGAGGGAGAGCTGAGTTACATCGATACGAGCGTTATTGTGGCTTCTCTTGGTCCTCTTGATCCTCGGCGCGAGTTGGCCCTAGGCGTGCTAGAGAAATTGAGGGACAAAAGGGTGTCGGAGCTAGTGTTGGCGGAGCTTGCAAGCATAGTTTCGAGGAGGAGAAACGTGTTGCAAGAGACGCTGAGGAGGATTGGGGCTAGAGACGAGTTGGCAGTGCCCGTTGTTCTCCTCTATGTGTTGAAGAGGTTCGGCCTGGAGTATAGGAGAATTGATGGTCGGGGACACATTTATCCCTTGGGCGATTTTTACTTGCCGCTCGCGTTAGCCATGGAGCTGTCTTCTAAGGTCAGGCCTAAGACCCTCGACCTTCACCACTTGGCCTATATTGCGGCCCTGAAGGAGCAGGGGGAAGAGATACACGAGCTTGTCACGGTTGATGATGACTTCAAAGGGGAGGAGGAAGCTATTAAACGCGAACTAAAAATACAGATAAAAACAATAGGTAACCCATTGTAGGCCCACGTTAGACTTTTTTCACTAGTAACTGTATATTTAGATGGCGCGTTACGCCCCGGCTAAAGCTTCCTATGCATAGTCTCGTAGAAGCAAGGGGGCCCAGCAGTCTCCCGCCTTCCCTGGGGGTGCTGTATGGAAAAAGATCACTCATCTAAAATATTCAATTCGGATAGAATTGAAAATTGAAGTGGCTTCTGCATCCTGTGCGTTCGAGGATGTTTAGGCGGGGGGTTTTGGAGAAAAAAATAAAACCCCTTGTTGAATAGTGATGGTGGTCTAGGGCCCCGGTAGCTCAGCCGGTGGAGCGTCGGCCTTGTAAGGTCGAGTGTTTGGGGCTTCGAGATAGCCGAAGGTCCCGGGTTCAAATCCCGGCCGGGGCTCCATTTTTTCGCGTTGCAGATAAATATGGATCCAGATGTTTTCATTGTGGATGATGAGTGACTTGCCGGAAAGAATTGTGACTGGACGGCACGGTGTCTGAGCTAGGTGTTTACGAGTTGTAGGATTTTTTCGGGCAGTTTTTCGACGTGTTCTCTGACTTGTTGCTTTGTGTCTCTGAAGCGTATCGTGACGGTGTTGTCTATCAGTGTTTGCCCGTCTATCGTTATTGTGAAGGGCACGCCTATCTCGTCTGCCTTCGCGTAGCGCTTGCCTATGCTCCCGTCGTCGTCATAGTAGCACCTCACGACCCTCCTGAGCCTGTCGTATACTTCGCGCGCCTTGACGTCTAGCCCGTCGCGCTTCACGAGTGGGAATACGGCGGCCTTGTAGGGGGCGATCTTCGGCTTTAGTTTTAGGAGTGTCCTTTTTTCTTCCCTCACGTATGCGTCCGTCAGGACGGCCATGACTATTCTTTCTAGCCCGAACGAGGGCTCTATGACGTATGGGACGACCGTCTTCCCGTCGTCGACTATGTGCAGAGCCTCGCCGCTGTACTGTATGTGGCGCTTGAGGTCATAGTCAGACCTGTTGGCTATACCCTCTATCTCTTTCCAGCCCATGTACGGGAAATAGTACTCGACGTCGAAGGTCTGGACAGCGTAGTGGGCGAGCTCGGTCTTCACGTGCTCCCTGACCCTAAGCCTTTCCGGACGGAGGCCGAGGCCGTGTAGCCACTTTATCGACTCTCCTATCCAGTATGCGTGCCACTTGCTCTTGACTATCCCGGCCTCGACTGCCTCGCCCAGTGTCATTTTCCTGGCCTCGCCTATCCCCCTCTCCTGGTCCTCGGCGGTAAGCATGTTTACCTCTAGGCCTGCAACATCGCCGAAGCGTGGACAGTCGTCTAGCTTCTCGGGGTTCACGAAGTACTCTATCTCCATCTGTGTGAACTCCCTTAGCCTGAAGAGGAAGTTCCTAGGCGAGATCTCGTTCCTAAAAGCCTTGCCTATCTGGGCTATCCCGAAGGGCAGAGTAGCACCCATGCTGAACACGACGTTCTTGAAGTTCGTGAATATTAGCTGGGCAGTCTCCGGCCTCAGATACGCGGTCACGGACTTCCTAGGCCCAACCTCCACGCTGAACATCAAGTTGAACCTCTGGGGACCCGAGAGCCTGCCGCCACACGCCGGGCACTTGACGTTGTGCTCCTCTATCAGCCTCTTCAGCGTCTCGGCAGTATACTCCGGGATCTTTATGCCTAAGTCCTCCAAGAGGTGGTCGGCCCTGTACTCGGTCCCACACTTCTCGCACACCACGATGTAGTCGATAAAGCTCTCAACGTGCCCGCTAGCCTCCCAAGTCCTAGGATGAGTAATAATCGCGCCGTCTATACCGTACATGTCGTCCCTAGTCTCCACAAACCACCTCCACCAATCATTCAAGACATTCCTCGCAAGCTCAACCCCGAGGGGGCCATAGTCAAAGAAGCCAGAAAGCCCCCCATAGATCCTCCCACTCGGGAAAACAAAGCCCCTCCTCAGACACAAGTCCGTCAACTCGTCAAGTGTAACCTCCCTCTGAGACATTCCCCCCACTTCCCCATCAACAAAAACAAAACCATTTTTAAACAATGCGGTGCATACACGAGAAAAAATACAGCAAACACACGGCAATGGTGGGCCCGCCGGGATTCGAACCCGGGACCTCCGCCGCTCCCAGAGTCGAGCCCCAAACACAGCGCCTTGTGAGGGCGACATCCTAACCGCTAGACGACGGGCCCAAAGAGCACAAAAATAGAGCCAACCTAGAGTAATAAAGTTTTCTCCCCAAGGGCTGAACAACAAAAAACCTAGCCCAACAAACACCAAGACCCCTAGAATCTTCTACGACAAACATCATTTCCACTTTGTCAACTTTTTCCTTGGAGGAAAACTAAAAGTTATTTATGAAGTTTCCCAATGGGAAGCCTATTTTAAAAAGAGATTACGGGAAAAAGTCCCGACCCAAAACGGGGTGTTTCGGGAAAGTTCCCTGTAGGGAGGTTTCAGAAGTTTCCAACGAGTAAAAATTAGTGCTAGGGCAGTTTTGCCGACTTCTTGCGGGAAAAAGCGTTAAACATATAAACCACTCCTTGGTAAAACAATTCGGATGCAACTCAGAAAGAATTGAAAGGTATCGCCAGCACCATGATTATCAGTATCACAATGTTGTTGATGCAACTCAGAAAGAATTGAAAGTAATGTTCTCGGTCGACGTCCACACCTCTCTCGTAGCAGAGATGCAACTCAGAAAGAATTGAAAGCATCATAGCTTGGAATTCTGAGTTTTCCCTGTTCTCCCCCGATGCAACTCAGAAAGAATTGAAAGCGCTCCAGAGCTGGGCGAACACGTATGCCAGCCAGGCACAGCTGGATGCAACTCAGAAAGAATTGAAAGCAAATGCAACAGCGGCAGGAAGAAAAGAAGGGCCTGCTGATGCAACTCAGAAAGAATTGAAAGAGAATAATAGTCTGGATAGCCTTCGTAATCAAATACGACTTCTATTGATGCAACTCAGAAAGAATTGAAAGATGAGCTGATATCACCACTTTTCTGGGAAACCTTTTCCTCGGATGCAACTCAGAAAGAATTGAAGGCATCTATGCTCTTCGCGATGGTAAAGGCTTCATCGTATCCAGATATGCCTCAGAAAAATTGGAGGATGACTTTTGATTCTAGAGTAGGGGCGTTTTCGTGTTGAGCTTGTTTGGGTATCTGAGCGATTTAGCTGGGTGAGGCTTGGGAGCCTTTCTATTGGGTTCCGTGACTGGGCTTCATGTGTGTCTTTGTTTCTTGGTTGAGGTGTGTGTAGGAGAGGCGCCTTGAGTTTTCCCTTGCAGAGCGCCGAGATTATTCGCAAAAAATTTTAAAACCCGTTGTGTGTTTTGTGTTTCTGGGGCCGGTAGCTCAGCTAGGTAGAGCGATGGCGTGTTGCACGTCGAGGCTTTTAACCCATAGGTCCCGGGTTCAAATCCCGGCCGGCCCGCTTGTGCATTTTTTCTCGTTTTTTCTTTGAAAGAAAAGTTTAAAAAACAAGTTTTTGTCAATAGTTTCTAGCTACACGGTAAGGGTTTGTTATGCCGAAAAAGTTCAATGT
>Ga0272449_1004772_pt1 | contig 10893 bp, 8 predicted proteins | sample YNPCB0241_FD_198679 | JGI IMG/M metagenome (GOLD analysis project Ga0272449, IMG submission 198679) | Hot spring sediment microbial communities from Yellowstone National Park, WY, United States - YNP-CB-024-1 | ecosystem: Environmental > Aquatic > Thermal springs > Hot (42-90C) > Sediment...
GTTGCGAGCCTACCTATATGGGATTGAAACATGAAAAGGTTGTTGGTTTTCAAGATGGGGTTATTAGTTGCGAGCCTACCTATATGGGATTGAAACGTGGCAAATATATGGTTTCTTTATCCGCCTGGTCTAAGTTGCGAGCCTACCTATATGGGATTGAAACCACTCACGCCACGCTGGGAAAAGCGTGCATAGACAAGTTGCGAGCCTACCTATATGGGATTGAAACTGGCTTCCCCCTTGAAGTTTATTCGGTTCGCTTAAGTTGCGAGCCTACCTATATGGGATTGAAACTATTTTTGTCGGAGGAGGAAAATGGGGGAATTAGCAATAAGTTGCGAGCCTACCTATATGGGATTGAAACGCATAAGCTGAAATATAGCCAATTCTCTGATATCTTAGTTGCGAGCCTACCTATATGGGATTGAAACGAATATGTAGTTAATTTATTATTTCACGGGGAGCCAGGTTGCGAGCCTACCTATATGGGATTGAAACTGGACGAAATGGTATTGGCAAGACTGGCTTGCCGAGTTGCGAGCCTACCTATATGGGATTGAAACGGGTGTTCTTTTGCAGGAATTCCAAACAGGTCGCAGAGTTGCGAGCCTACCTATATGGGATTGAAACGTATTTTGACAGGCATGACAAAAATCAGTCGTCAAGTTGCGAGCCTACCTATATGGGATTGAAACGACGTTCTCCACTCGCTCCTTAAGGAATTGGAAGAGTTGCGAGCCTACCTATATGGGATTGAAACTCTTCCTCATCACGGAAAATCTGTGAAAGACCCCAAGTTGCGAGCCTACCTATATGGGATTGAAACATTGTTTGAAAAGATTTGCCTTATTTTCGGGATAAGTTGCGAGCCTACCTATATGGGATTGAAACTGGTTGTTTATTGCTTTCTAATATCCAGTTTGTTCCAGTTGCGAGCCTACCTATATGGGATTGAAACGAATAAAAGAGGCGGCTTATGGGGTCTGGGATGTGGTTGCGAGCCTACCTATATGGGATTGAAACATTCCAGGACATCGTTTATATTCAAAATCACCAATAGTTGCGAGCCTACCTATATGGGATTGAAACTTTCTCTTAATTCTTCAGCGCTAATTGAGTCAGTCAGTTGCGAGCCTACCTATATGGGATTGAAACTCTTCTTTATAACTTTCTACTGACATGACTTCACCTTGTTGCGAGCCTACCTATATGGGATTGAAACGATAATAGGCCAGGATTCGCTTATATCGTTCCAGCAGTTGCGAGCCTACCTATATGGGATTGAAACGTTTTTTACGCCCAAGGGGACTTGAGGATATCCTGTCGTTGCGAGCCTACCTATATGGGATTGAAACACCTTCCGCAAACTATGATATGAAGCTTTGAGTTGGTTGCGAGCCTACCTATATGGGATTGAAACATTTCCTCAAGGCCTAGCCTAATGGCTTCTCGCATGGGTTGCGAGCCTACCTATATGGGATTGAAACGAGAAAACCCCCTGGCCCTCATTTTGCTCAACTGAGTTGCGAGCCTACCTATATGGGATTGAAACCGGTGGGCGCATACCGGCCGGTGGCTAAGCCAGGAGTTGCGAGCCTACCTATAAGGGATTGAAACAAGGAGTAGGATTTAGCGATGAAGCCATAGCGGGAAGTTGCGAGCCTACCTATATGGGATTGAAACTATTTAACTTTTTTAATCAATTTAATCCTTTTCGCGTTGCGAGCCTACCTATATTTGGAATGAAACTCTTTTCAAGGCAATGCATCTTTGCTTTCAAATTAGGCAGTTTATTTATAATCTACTTATAAAGCATCTAAGCCAATAAGTAATTAAAATAAAAGATGAGTTATCTTTTCTTTTTATTGCAAAATAAACTTACAAATTAAACTTAGAATTTTGGACTCAGAATTTTGAACTAAATGGAAACGGATGTATATTGGTGACAAGTATATGGAAAAGAGGAACTACAAAATTTTATTAAATTATCAAACGACAGCTAATTCTTTATGCAGCGACAGCGGGTTCAAGCAGTTCAATCACTCCTTTTTCCGCGTCAATGCCAGCCTTGATGCCTATGGGCACGGTGAATTTCAGGGGTATATGACCAATCATTGAGCCATACCAGGCTGGAATACCCAGGGGCTTAATGTGGTCCTCAAGCACCTGTTCCAGAGTAAGGGAGCCATAACCCTCTCCCGGGTTACAATCAGTGCAGCGACCGAAGATAAAACCGTTAATTTCCCTGAAGGCTCCAGCCAGCCGTAAATGGGTCAGCATCCGATCGATGCGATAGATTTCTTCATTGACATCCTCGACAAATAAAATGGCCTCCTTCCAGGAAGGGACAAAATCAGTGCCGAGAAGGGTCGAAATGATGGATAAATTGCCGCCCATAAGAATTCCTGTAGCTCGACCAGGAGTAATTGTCTGCACTCTGTTCTCTCTGGGAATTAAGTAATCGCCCTTTTCGATTGGATTTTCGAGCAGAGGAGCTTCCCCCTCCATCACGAGTCGCCGGAAATAATTGACGGTGAAGGAATTCCAGGGGTCAAGACCTATGGGTCCGTGGAAAGTCACCAGGCCGGTTTTGGCGTATATTGAGAGGAGTAAGGCAGTAATATCACTGTAACCGATGAGCGCCTTTGGATTCTTTCTGATAATCTCAAAATCGAGATAGGGTAAGAGGCGCGAGCAACCCCAGCCGCCCCGAACGGCAATAATGCCAGCAACCTCCGGGTCAGCAAACTGACTCATCAGGTCAGCGGCCCTGTCTTCATCTTTTCCCCCGAGATAGCCATAGCGGTCGAAAATATGGCGGCCCAGTTTGACTTTGAAGCCCAGAGCTTCCATACATTCCTTGACCAGCATGATTTCAAAGCGGGTGGCGGTGGCACCAGAAGGGGCAACTAAAGCCACCGTATCGCCCCGTTTTAACCTTGCTGGCTTTAAGCTTGCTGAAAGAGGGGAAATTTTAGCATGGCCCTGAGGAGACTGCTGCTTATTTGATATAGGGAAAGGGGAGGGGTGAGGGGAGGGCATTTCATTTCGGGAAAAATATGGCGGCTCAGGGCCTGTCTCAGGTCTCCTTTTCATCGTCAAGGAGAAACCTGAAAGGCCAAGAGAAAAAATAAAAGCGCGGCGCCTCATTTTTACCCTCCTTTCTTAAACTCAATCTTTACTTAAACTCATTTTTTATAATTGTTAATCAGGATTAGCCTTTAAATTCGCAAACAGAGCGGCTCGCCTGGCTCCCAGCTTTTACTTTTTGGCCTTTATTTTTTCGGCGAGAGCGGCCACATCGCCCAGGAATTCGCCATACTGATAAAATTTGCCTCTTCCCGGCTGAAAGAAGAACCCTTTGAATTTTTCGAGATCGATCGCCCCATCTTCTGTCAGAATGTTTTCGTCAGCTTTAATATCGACAATTTCGCCAATAAACATGGTATGGGAACCAATTTCTAAGGTTTGCTTCAACCGGCATTCTAAAATAATAGGGAATTCTTTAATATAGGGTGCCTCAACAAGCTCACTTTTGACAGGTGTTAGGCCGGCCGCCGCAAATTTATTGACATCTCGGCCTGAGACGCTACCAAAATAAGCAGCATAAGCAGCCTGGGAAGTGGCTGGAATATTCACGGTAAAGGCCTTTTTCTCCAGGATATTGCCGTAGGTATAAGTTTCTTTGCGCAGGGATATGGTCACACAGGGAGGCCGGGAACAGCAGATAGCGGCCCAGGCCGAGGTCATAGCGTTCGGTTGGCCATTTTTATCATAGGAGCCAATCACCCAGACCGATGAGGGAAGAATTGTCCTGGCGCCCAGGGATTTCTTCTTCACTTCCGTGGCCTGGGCCGTTAACGCCTTGTAATCTAAATAATCATAAGATAGGGGAGCTGGACCGGGCCTTCTCTCAGAGCCAGAAGCTGGGTTGAGCTGAATCCAGATTACAATTGAGGCCAAAAAGAGCGGGACCAGAAAAGAGATAATAAGTTCAAATTTCCTCATTTTCGCCTCCTCTTTATTCTATTCTAGTTATTTGAAGTGGCTATCTCCACTGATTTTGTTGCTAATTAATGATCTTAGGGCGGTCTTATTTTGATTTTTTAATTAAAAAAGTGTATATATTTGATATTAATAGACTCTTTTGTGGAATCTATTAATGGGTCGAAAGCGTCTAATTTTAATTGGGGAGAGAGATTATTTCATGCGCCAGACTTTAGGGCAAATATTGAATGATTTTGAAGTTATTTTTGTCGATGATGGAGCTCAAGTTATCGAAAAAGCGAAGGAGCTAAAGCCAGATTTAATAATATTAGAAATGTTACTTCCAATCCTGGACGGCTTCCAGGTATGTCGGTATCTTAAAAATAGCCCTGAAACCAACTTTATTCCTGTTCTTTTTTATACGCTTATTAATGATAAAGACAGGGCATATGAGGTCGGGGCTGATGCCTTTCTTTTAAAACCTCAATCCAAAGAAAAAATTTTAAATGAAATAAAAAAATTACTTGGCCAGGAAAGGAAAGGAGATAGAACATCATGATTGAAAGGATCAAGACCGGCATCCCTAACCTGGATTATATTCTTGGTGGCGGGTTGCCTGCACATAGTTTAGTTTTTGTCTCTGGCAGCCCTGGAAGTGGCAAAACAGTTTTGGTTACGCAAATAATCTTTAATCAGGCTACAGCAGAAAGAAAGGGCTTGATAATTACCACTGCTTCCGAGCCTTTGTCGCGTTTGATTCGCTACACCCAGACATTTAGTTTTTTTGATCTAAACAAAATAGGGCAGGCCATTTTTTATGAAGATATAGGTCCTTATCTTCTCGAGCCTGATGGAGAGAAGCCATGGAAGAAAATCGAAGAACTTGTTCAACAATATCAGCCCAGCTTTCTTCTTATTGATAGTGTCAAAGCAATTCATGATCTGAGCCCCAGCCCGTCAATAATAAGGCGTGGCTTATTCCGCCTGGCCTCAATTCTCAGCACTCTTCCTTGTACTGCCTTTTTAATCGGTGAATATAAACTCGATGAATATTGGCAAACGATCGAAGCCTCGATTGTTGATGTCATTATCCATCTGGAAGAATATCCTGTAGGTCTGGGCAGTCGTCGAATAATTAAAATTAAGAAAGTTAGGGGAAGCAATTTTCTGGCGGGCGAGCACACTTTTAAAATTGACAGCGATGGCCTGAGGATTTTTCCCCGTTTTATTACGCCGCCAAAACCGACCATATATCAACCCCTGATGGAAAGAGCTAATATAGGTATTCCTGGTTTTGATACTCTTCTTTTCCCTGGAGGCATTTTGCGGGGCACAACTACGCTTATTGCTGGTGACCCGGGCGTAGGTAAAACCGTTACAGCCCTTCATTTTCTATTAAATGGGGCTCAAAAAGGCGAGCCCGGTGTTTATGTTACCTTTCAGGAAGATCCAAACCAGATGGCCCTGATTTGCCACCGCTTCGGTTTTGATCTTGAAAAGCTGACAGCTCAGGAAAAACTTATTCTGCTTTATAATTCGCCGGTAGAAGTGGATATAGATGAACTCGCGATTGACATTATCGAGGCAGTTCAAAAAATCAAGGCTAAAAGGCTGGTTATAGATAGTATAAGTGATTTAATTTCTGGCGCGAGGGGAGACCCTGACCGTTTTTATAATTTTGTTTACTCCTTTGTTCAATGGCTGAAGGATAGATCTATAACCGCCATGATTACTAATGAAATGAGCCAATTATTTGCGAATGAACTTACTCTGACCGGGCGGGGTGTTTCTCATATTGCCGATAATATAATCATGATGCGTTATACTGAAATCGAAGGTGAAATTCGTCGAGCTTTAGTTGTATTAAGCGCCAGAGCGAGTGACCACAACAAAAAAATTTTTGAATATCTCATTTCGGAAAAGGAAGGTCCTCGTCTTGGACAGCCCTTAAAGGCCGCTTTTACTCTTTTTCAGCCGACGACAAGAGTAGATTAGAAAATGGAGAGGCGCCAATCATTAGAGGCACTCTATCAATTAAGTCTAAAGCTCGGGACTACCTTAGACTTAAGAAATGAATCGACAGTCTTAATTAATTGGCTGAAAGAATTTATTCGGCCTCGCATGGCAGTTGTTTTCTTAGTTGATCAGAGCCGTCAATATCTGGATGTAGTTGCCCAGCTTAAATTTCAGGCTAAAGAAAGTCGTTTAAATTTAGGCCTTGACCCCTAGGACTGGTTGGAAAGACAGAAGATAAGGAGAATTAAAAGGCTACCTTCTCAAAGCTTGACTCTCCCTATTGTCTATGAAGGTGAATTGCTTGGTATTCTGATTTATGTTAGCCGGAGACAGGGAAAATCGCTGGATAAGGAGAGAAAACTGGTTAATATGGCCCTGAGCTATTTTAGCCCTGTGGTTCGTAATATTCAAAGATATTTGGATGTTGAAAGATTACTGGAAAAAAGGACAGCTGAGCTCAGGCTTTCAGAAGAAAGACATCGCTACATTTCTGAGCTTATCTCAGATTATGCCTATTCGCTTGAGGTCGATGAGGAAGGCAGGTTGAAATTCGAATGGATGAGCCAATCTTTTCTTCAAATTTTCTCTTTAACAGAAGGCGAAAAAGATGGCCTTTCCTGCTGGCTGGCTTTAGTTCATCCTGATGATAAGTCCAAAGCTGTGAACCATTTAAATAAAGTGTTAAAAGGGGAACAGGATGTTTGCGAATTGCGCTTTGTGACCAGTGGAAGTGGAATTCGCTGGTTACGCAATTATGCCCGACCAGTGCTCGATGTAAATCAAGGCCGAGTTATCCGTATTTATGGCGCTGCCCAGGATATAACTGAGAGAAAAGAAAGGGAAGAAATTTTAGAAAGACAAATAAAAGAATTGAGGACAATTCAGGCCTTTGGAGCCGTTTGTTCTGCAGCCACTGAAGAGGACAAGCTTATATTTGAATTTATGAAATTGTTCGGCGAGACCTTTTTTCAGGAGGATTTTGGCCTTTATCTGTTTGATGAGGCAGCCGGCGGGTTGTTTTTGCATCCTGTTTATCGGCAAAGTCATGGTCAGCCAGTCCGATTTATTCCTCTTGGCCAGGGTATTATCGGTCAGGTGGCCTTAGAAGGAAAGCCTCGGAGAATCGGTGATGTTCGTTTAGAAAAGAATTATATAGCTGCTATCCCCACTACCCTTTCCGAGCTGGCTGTACCAGTAAAGATTAGGGAAAAAGTAATTGGGGTGATCAATACCGAAAGCTCGAGTTTAAATTATTTTTCCGCAGATGATGAGCGGCTTCTTCAAATTGTGGCTTTTCAATTAGGTTCTACCATAGAAAGAATCAGGCTGGAAAGAGAAAGGGAGAAACGTCTTCTTGAACTTGAAGCTTTATATAAAATTACTGTGGCTCTGAGACAGGCAGAATCGAGTCGTAGAGCCTTAGCCATTATTTTGGAGGAACTTTTAGCCGCCTTAGATTTGAAGGCAGGTTCGATTTACATTTATGATGAAGCCACGAAAAGCCTGCAACCGGTCGCGAGTCGAGGCTGGTTAAGCGAACTTCGCGAAAATTCTATTGAACCTGGCAAGGGTATTGTCGGGCATGTTTTCGCCACAGGGGAAACCTATTTTTCCAGGGATTTAAAAACAGAGCCTTTAGCTTTAAAAAATGAAAGTATCTATTTTCCTGAAGGCTGGGGAGCAGCCTGTTTTCCAATTAAATTAGGCAGCAAAATTTTAGGAGCAATTTTTATTTCGATGCCCCAATCCCAACCGGTGAGGGACGAACATATCAATTTAATCAATTCCTGTACCGAAATTGCCGGTATTGCGCTTCATCGCCTTGAACTCAATGAAGAAACACGACGAAGGCTAAAATATTTACAAACCCTTCGTTCCATAGAATTATCGACCTCAGCCACGACCGAATTAAAAGCTTTATTAGAAATTCTTATTGACCAAATTATATCTCATTTAGAGGTCGATGCAGCAGCTATTTTTCTTTTTAATCCATTATATAACCATCTGGAATTTGCCTCCGGCCATGGGTTTAAGACCGGACAGATAGAAGAAATAAAAATAAAATTGGGCGCTGGTTTCTTTGGAGAGGTAGCCCAGGATGAAAAAATCACTCATATTCAACTCGACAATTTGGGCTTTGAGAATGACTCTTTTCAAGAATTATGGTTAAAGGAAGGCTTTAAAGAAGGTTATATTGCCCCTCTTTTATATCGAGGCGAAATTAAGGGAAATATAGTCGTCTTTTTCCGGCAGCCTTATTATCCTCGAAAAGAGTGGCTTGAATTCTTCGATGCTCTCAGGCTACAGATAGCTATAGCTATCGCCGAAGCTCAGTTGTTTGAAGAATTAAAGAGAGCAAATATAGAATTGACAGTGGCCTATGACGCCACGATTGAAGGCTGGGTTAAAACTCTGGATATAAGGGATAAGGAGACAGAAGATCATACACAGAGAGTGACGGCTCTGACGCTGGAAATAGCCCGCACCATGGGGCTTCCCAACGAGCAATTAGTTCACATAAGGAGAGGAGCTATCTTGCATGACATTGGAAAAATTGCTGTCCCTGACCACATTTTATTTAAAAATGGGCCCTTGACAGAGGAAGAATGGGCGATTATGCGCCGTCATCCTCAGCTGGCCTATGAAATCCTGTCTCCGATTAAATTTTTAAGACCGGCGCTGGATATACCTTACTGCCATCATGAAAGATGGAACGGTTCTGGTTACCCTCGAGGCTTAAAAGGAGAAGAAATTCCTTTGCCTGCGAGAATATTCGCTGTGGTAGATGTTTATGATGCCCTGACGAGTAAAAGGCCTTATCGTGAGGCCTTATCCAGAGAAGAGGCCTTAGCCTATATTAAAGAGAAAAGCGGTGAGCTCTTTGATCCAGAAGTAGTGGAGATATTTCTATCTATAATGAAAAAGAAGGTTCAAAATAAACAGGATGATTTACCCTGATATCAGGTTTCTTTAACTAAGGACCTAAGCAGAATTTAGATAAAATTTTTGCTTCTTCTTTCTAGGGATTTTTAAGAGGATTTGTTCTTTTAATTGTTCCAGGTTCAATTGAAGCCTGGAAGCCTGAGACTCACGTTTATCTGACCCTGCTCTGTCGCCAGAATGTGCTCGACCACACCGATTAATCATTTATGAAATGGATTATGAAAGCCGACAGATCCTTCGTGATGCGCAGGGAAGGCTGGTGGAGATAGGCCGCTATGAAGTTGACCCCTTTATTTTGCGGGCAATCCGCGAGTACCCGGAACATCTTAAAGCCGGGGCTGTTGGCACCGACCTTCTACCTGATTTAGTTACTGCCCAGACAATTGTTCATCCTGATAACTCCAGCCTGGGAAAGACCATTTCTGATCAATGGCTTACTTTAATCTGGAAAGAGGCCAGAAAGAGCTATTCTCCTCAGGCTATCGCCTTTGCTGCTGGATATCTGGCTCATGGAGCGGGTGACCTCTTCGGCCATACCTTCATTAATCACTAGGCTGGTGGCCCCTGGCAATTGGGGCCAAATGCTCTCAAGCATATTTTTCTTGAGGCTTATCAGGACAACTTTAAGGGATTTTAATCGTATTGTCCTGAAGATTGGTGATACCGGGTATGCATCGAGCGAACCCTATGATTGGCTGAATATTCCGGCCATGGTTGATACTGTGACCATGACCAAACTGGCCTGGCTCAGTGAAAACGGCACGAGGGAGCTCCTAAGAGATTTGGAGGAAAAAGGCTACACCTCAAATACGTTAACTCCCTTAATTAAAATTGGCGATAAGGTTACGCCTCCAGTTTTGGGTTTTATCAGGTCTCTGGATCACAGTAATCAGTGGTGTGAGGGGCAGAAGCTTCTTTTTGTTCTTGACCCCTGCGTTTACCGTAAACTTTTTTTAAACAAATCGGCGAGAGCATTCCTGGCTGCTTGGGTGAAGGCGAAACGCCGCCTGATGGGTCAATCATTAAATCTCAATTCACTTTTCCTTTAGCTCCTGGCTTTAAAGATTTTGACGTCGCCGTGGATAAAAAAGGTAGGCTTTGGCAATGGGGGAAAATGTATCTTTCGACGACGTCCAGTGGCGAAGTTTTTAAGTATTTTTCGGTTCCCACCATGATAGAGCCCTTGACCGATATAGTCCACGCGGCTGTTTCCCGTCATTATTTTGATCGGGTCTTTGTCTTGAAAAAAGATGGGACAGTTGGGAGCTGGGGCAGTGGCGCCCACGCCTCTGCCGGTCTCTGGGAATCAACGAATGAATTCGAGCCAAGGCCCATTTCAAACCTTAAGAGCATTGTCCAGATTGCCGCAGGCACCTATCATTGTCTTGCCCTTCGTTCCAATGGCCAAGTTTGGGCCTGGGGAGATAATATACATGGCCAGATTGGCTGGGGCCAGAGATGGACGCCAGCCCGACCACAGCGAGTTCCTGGTTTAAACAATGTTAAGTTCATTGCCTGTGGTAATTTTTCAAGTTACGCTATTACTCAGGATGGGACGCTCTGGTTTTGGGGGGATGACCTTAGTAAACCTGAAAATGACCCGAATCGAGAAGTTTTGAGTCCGCAAAAGCTTGTAGGGATAGACCACATCACAATGGTAGCTCCCGGAACTGAGCACGTGCTTGCTCTTAGAGAGGATGGAACAGTCTGGGCCTGGGGGAAAAATAGCTGGGGAGAAGTCGGCGATGGGACAAAGGGCACGTTTTGTTCACAGCCAGTTCAGGTTAAAAATCTTAAAGACGTTGTGGCTGTCGCCGCCGCTAATTTCTTCTCGGTTGCCCTAAAAAAAGACGGAACAGTCTGGGTATGGGGTTATCATGATTATGACCCGGACAGGAAAAGTTATCGCTCGGAGCTTCCAGTTCAGGTCAAAGAATTGCCGAAAAT
>Ga0272449_1004774_pt1 | contig 10888 bp, 11 predicted proteins | sample YNPCB0241_FD_198679 | JGI IMG/M metagenome (GOLD analysis project Ga0272449, IMG submission 198679) | Hot spring sediment microbial communities from Yellowstone National Park, WY, United States - YNP-CB-024-1 | ecosystem: Environmental > Aquatic > Thermal springs > Hot (42-90C) > Sediment...
CGCCTGGTTTGATGCTCTCCTTTCTAAATCTCGGGTAGATAAATAAAAAGCCCTGCTAAAGGGCCGAACACCCTTTTTATAAGGCGGTAAATATGAAAGCATGATGAAATTCATAGCCGATGGAATGCTGGGCAAGCTTGCCCGTTGGCTCAGGCTTGGTGGTTATGATGTCATCTACATCGGCGATCTCGCTGTGCCCCCAAATGAGCAGGACGATACCTTGCTTCACATTGCGAGATCAGAGGGGCGAGTATTGCTAACCTGCGATATAGACCTTTATAGGCGTGCAAAAAGGGCCGGTATCAGCGGCGTGTTCATCCAGAGCACCAACGTGGTAAATCAACTGGTCGAAGTTTCACGGCGCGGTAAAAGGATCAGAATTCGACCGGAAAACTCAAGATGCCCAATTTGCAATGGCTTGCTGAGGAGGGCAAACAAGACCAAGATCGGAGAAAAGGTGCCCGCCGCCGTGCTTAAGAAATACAGCGAGTTTTGGGAGTGCAAAAGCTGTGGAAAAATATACTGGCCTGGCACGCACTGGCAAAGTATACTGGAGATGGCGCAACAGTACACTAAAATAATAGGGTCGGAAGGTTAAATAATGATAAAATTGGTTTAAGCGACGAGTGGTCCATTTGCTAACGCTTGAAGAGGGAGAGTTTCTGGTAAAGCTGGCGAGGAGGACCATTGAGACCTATTTACGATCGGGCAGAAAACCCCCCGTGCCGAAGGTGGGTGAAAGACTGCGAGAAAAGCGCGGGGTTTTCGTTACCCTCACCAAAAACGGCGAGCTTCGGGGCTGTATAGGGTACCCATTACCAAATTTTCCCCTAGTTGAAGCTGTTATGGATTCGGCCATAAGCTCCGCCGTGGACGACCCCAGGTTTCCACCGGTGGCGCTGGACGAACTCCAAGACATCACAATCGAGGTCAGCATCCTCACACAACCCGAGCTGATAAGGGTCAGGAATCCCAAGGATTACCTAAAACACGTTGAGATAGGTAAACATGGTCTAATCGTGGAATACGCGGGTCATACTGGGTTGTTGTTGCCGCAGGTTCCGATCGAGTGGGACTGGAGCGTGGAGGAATTTCTATCGCAGACCTGCATGAAGGCCGGTCTCATGCCCGATTGTTGGTTACAGGAAGGTGTTCGAATAAGCAGGTTTTCGGCGCAAATATTTACCGAAGTTACTCCTGGTGGTCGAGTAGAGGAGCGACGGCTGAGTTGTCCGGAAAGCCATCGATAATTTAGGGTAGGCTTAAATACAAGATGATTAAAAAAATGACTAGAGAGGTGACAATTTGAGGGCAATCACCAAGGAAGATCGCATTTTATCGCTCGAAAGCCAGTTAAATTCTTTAATGCAGCAAATGGCTGAGTTCGAGCGCCGTTTGAGTGCCATAGAGCGGCTTGTTCGCCCACCAGCCGTGCAGCCTAGGCCTAATCCACCATCTGGACCTCATGAGTCCTCGGTGAATCACAACTACTTGAAGCGCACGATAAGTGCCGCGAGGCGCGAGTACGAGCGTGCCCATAGGTAAAACCGCACTAGCGGTGATAATACGCGCGAGGAGTACTGGAGGGCAGCCTTTTGGCTCCTCGTCGTCGGAAGTTGGGTATCGGGCGTAGCGTATGGGCGCTGGATAGGCGGCATGAAGGATTTTTTAATCGAGCTCAGCAGGGCAGTAAGCGTGCCCAATCCATCGCAGCTTAAGGCTTGGTGGGAACCCCTAGTTTATTTTCCCCTTTCAGCCGTGGCGACATTTGTATTGGCCCAGCTCTTCTTCGGTATCGGGGCCGCAGTCTTTCTATTTTCACGGGGAGTCAGCGATGGCATGATGATAATTGAACTCGAGAGGATGATACGCGGTTGGTCCTTTCCCGACCTCCCGATGAATGAGGTTTGGTCGGTGCTGTTCATGTTGTTTGTTCTCTTCGTCAACCTGCCGCTTTGCCTCTGGGCGGCACACATCGGCGCCCAGCGGTCGATATATGTTTGGTATCGTCTGAGGGGTAAACCGGTGAAGACCGGAGAAGGCTCGAGGCCGATGCTCAGTTTTTTGCTCATCCTTTCAGCATCGATTTTGGCGGGTCTGGCGGCAGCGTTCCTCATTTCATACTCGCAATAGGTTTTAAGAGCTACGAGCCATAGTCAAATCGTGAATTAAATGCGTACCACGGTAAGCGTCATAAAGGCCGATGTCGGCAGCTTAGCTGGGCATGTAACAGTGCCGGGGGAGCTTTTAAAAATCTGCGAAAGCTCGCTATCCAGTGCGCAAGAGCAGGGGACGATTTTGGATTTCCACATCACCAGTTGCGGCGATGACATAGACCTGATAATTACCCATACAAAAGGCGTGGACAACCCAACCATCCACGGATTGGCGTGGGAGACATTTAAGGCAGCGGCAGAGACCGCAAGGAGGCGCCATTATTATGCAGCTGGCCAAGACTTACTGGTGGAGGCATTTTCCGGCAACATCCGTGGGATGGGGCCGGGCGTAGCGGAGTTTGAGTTCGAGGAGCGCCCTGGCGAGCCCATCGTGGTGTTTGCATGCGATAAGACCTCGCCGTCCGCGTTCAACTTGCCCCTATTTAAGATATTCGCGGACCCGTTCAACTCGGCTGGTTTAATAATTGACCCAAGATTGCACGAAGGGTTCAAGTTTGAAGTCCACGATATCCACGAGGCCAAACGCATCTACTTGAACTGTCCTGAGGAGCTGTATGATCTATTGGCACTCATAGGCATCTCGAGTCGCTACCTCATCAAGCGAGTGTTTCGAAAGGATGGCGAGATAGCGGCAGTGGTAAGCACGGAAAAGCTAAGCCAGATCGCTGGGCGATACGTTGGGAAGGACGACCCTGTGGCCATCGTGCGTACGCAATCCGGCTTTCCCGCGACCGGGGAAGTACTCGAGGCTTTCGCCATGCCCCACTTGGTGCCCGGATGGATGCGCGGTTCGCATAGAGGGCCTTTGATCCCGGTGGCACAACGAGATGCCCGCCCCACTAGGTTCGATGGCCCACCTCGCGTAATTGCTCTCGGTTTCCAAATCAGCGAGGGTAAGCTTATTGGGCCAGTCGATTTGTTCGACGACATCGCATTTGATCATTCCCGCAGGAAGGCAATCGAGATAAGCGATTACATGCGGCGCCATGGACCCTTTGAACCCCACCTCCTTTCCGAGGAGGAGCTGGAATATACCACGTTGGCTCAGACAATAGAGCGGCTCAAAAAGCGCTTCGAACCCATCAAGTAGGATGGTAAGATGCGCGTGAGATATGCGAGAGCCTTATGCGCGATTGCCATACTTATCATGGTAAACGTTTTACCCGGAGTATTAGGCGCGTCAACAACTCCAAAGCTTGAGTTATCGCTGATCCCTCAAAGCCCATTTAACTATTTTTATCCCGAATCGGATACGACGATTACTTTATGCATAAGAAACTTGGGAGATACGGCAGCAGAGGTTGAGGTGCGTTTAATAAGATTGCCCCCAAACGTCATTTTGAATGGCCGAGACGGCATAGGATTGCCGCTCCGAGTTACCGTCCGGGAAAATAGTGTTTTTTTCCATAGTTTGGCATTGATTGCCTTGGAGAATGCGCGTGATGGCGATATCTGTTTTGAGATGGTCGGTGATAATAACAATGTGTTGGATAGACGATCGCTCTCGATGCGTAGGCTTTCCCCCCGTCTCACGCCAAAGGAACTGATTTCAAAAGTCATGGAGCGCGGATTTTCGGGGGACGTATCTATGTTTTGCATACCAAAGTATCGACGTTACTGGCATCCCGAGCTAAATGAGATGGGAGAGGCAATCGCGGGATATGTTTGGTTGATTGTAACTCCTCAAGGTAACTTTTTAATCGATGATAATATAGGGGAAATACTAGAGGAGAACCTTATCCTACCTTGGCAGGTTGAAGCAGTCGAGTACGGCGAAGCGCGCGTTTGGTGCGGGAGTGGTTTCGAAAACATGCGAGTCCCGACGGTGAGGATAATGGGGGACGCGAGCTTCGATTTTAACAGATTTGAGCTCTATTACGCGAGGTTTGAAGATTCTCCCGTTTGGATAGTTCGTCAACTTTTTTATTGGGCATATGGTGGCGGGATAGAAGAGATCCCGGATACCGAAAGGATCGAGCTTTGGATATCCGCTGAGAACGGGGAAAAATTGTTTACGATAAGTGATTATCATCATCATGCATTTCGCTACGATCCAGTCGAAGCATATACTATTTTGGCCTACTTTCATTGTCCGTTAGCAGAGGATCTGCCCCAATCGTGGTTTGATTTCCTATTAGCGGAATATGAAAACGTTTATCCCGCATCTAAGATACAATATGACCACATGGGATTCTTACCGGTACATCCATTGATTAGGGCGACACGTGAATATGAGCCATTAATACGTCGAAACCTTCTCGGAGTTGGGATAATAAGTGTGCTGTATATCTTTCCCAAAATACGGCGAAGGTCCGGGAAGAAGGATCAAGAAGCCATGAGAATTATTGCAAGTAAAAAATAAACCATATGTGCGGAAATTGCGGCGGCGAGCGATTTCATCTTTCGATAAAGGAGTCCAAATACGAGTGCGGCGGCAGCGACCGTGAAGGGATCGAAGACTTCATATTCCAGAAAATCGAATCCACAAAGCAATGAAGTCGCGATCAAGCCTAAGTTTTCCCCGGCGACGATTTCGAACCTCGGTTGGACAAATCCCCTAAAGAAGATTTCAATCGTCGCAACGTTCACGGCAACGAAGGCAATTAGGTAACCGATCACTACCGAGCTTAACTCCTTCGGCATTTTTGGGCGCAACCAAATTAAGTAGAGAGGGGAAAATCCCACAGCAATGAGTATGCCAACCAAAATCCCCAACTCTATGCATCTAAAAAATCTCTTCTTAGTTAACCCTAAAGTTGTAAATGGCCGCCGTTTTATTACAGTTACAGCAATAGGAAAAAGGAGCTGAATTACACGCCAAGTCCATTCAAATTTTACTGAAGTTTTGAAGAACAAAAAAGTAATGCTCGCATATATCACAAGAGCTACAAGGAGCTCGATGCATGCACTTCTTTTATTCGACGAGCCCTTCAGTTTCCTTACCCCCATTTTTCAGTGACGCACGCTATCTGACATCGTAAAAATCTTTCACTCGTACGACGTCTTCCGGGTAAGGAGTCGAAACCTCTCGTATGGTAGTATTTTCGATGGCAACTATGCTGTGGACGGTATTAGGTTTGATCCTTATCGCATCGCCCTTTTTGAATTCCTTCTTCCAATCTTCGAATTCTATATATCCCGACCCACTCACTATGTGTAGAGTTTCGTCCCTTTTCTCGTGATAATGAAGCGAAGTTCTATAGTCAGCCATTATGAAAAGTTCTTTCTCCAAGCGTTCACTAGTAAATAGAAGGGTCTTCTCATAGCCCCAAGGCTTATCAACGCGATTTTCGTATTCTTTTCTCACCTCCTCTAAGTCTTTGATGGTGTCGACCGCGACCCAAAACGGGGTATCCTCCTTATAGAATGTGAGCTGTTTGGACTCGGCGAGCCTCGGAAAAGCAGTTTTTTCGATGTTGCCGATCTTGAATTCCTCTAGCAGACCTAGCACATCCTTCGATAAACAATAAAATCCGCCGTTGATGTAATAATCTAAGAGAGGCTTTTCCACGAATGATTCCACGTATCCATCGCCGAGTTGAACGATGCCGTACGGGCTCCTCATCCTCACGACGAAAATCGACGCTGGAAAGTTAATAGCCTCAAAATGCAGTTTCATTCGCCTTAGGTTAAGATCGGTAACCACGTCACCATTGCTCACCATTACATCATCTCTTGCATTTTCCATACCTAATCGGATCGCGTTTAAGGTTCCTAGCGGTTCATCCTCGACCACATATTCTATTTTGAGGCCTTTGTGCTCCTTGCCGTACCTTTCCTCAATTTTCTCGCTCAGATAACCCGTAAGTAAAATTACTCGTTCGAATCCCGCACTTTTATAGCCGAAAAGCTGTCTATCCAAGATTGTATAGTTATCCTTGATTTCAAGCAAAACTTTGGGTATTCCTTCTGTCAATGGCCAAAAGCGTTTACCGTAACCGCCGCATAGAATCATCCCGATCATCGAACTACCGATATGAAATTAATGTCGGCGCATATTAAAAATGGGTTACGATATGGTTTCTCTGGAAATACTAGTGGAACAATACGGTCTTTGTGGTCTGTTTTTGGCTTCCTTCATATCCTCCACGATTCTTCCCCTTTCCACAGAAGCATTGCTACTCTTGGCCATAGGTTTGAAAATGCAAATTATCGAAAGCATCGGAACCGTAGTTTTGGCCTCAACGTTGGGCGGTCTTACCACATACGGACTTGGGCGGGTCGGAAACATCGTTCTCAGAAAGAAAATCAGGGTCACGAAATTGGAGATTTATAAAAAAATCGTTACGCGGAGCGGGGCACCAGTAATTTTTATGGCCGCATTTACCCCCCTCCCATATGAATTTTTTGCTCTAGCTGCTGGTATCCTTCGAATGAACCCTTTAGTATTTGTAGCTTCCACAGCCTCTGGTAGAGCGCTTAGATTCACGATAATCGGGGTATTTACCAAAAAAGGATTTGAATTGGTCCGTATAGGTAAATGGAGCATGGCAACCATTTTGTTCTCGGTCGGGTTAGTGGTAGTCTTTCTGTTAGTTTACATTAGTTGGCAATTCCTGAAAAAGTTAAAGAAGACCTAATTTACCCCCTAACGGCAACTTCTCGCATCATCACAAATTTCGCACCTTTTGCCCGTGAGCGTCCCAACAATAGATCCAATCTGCGCAACGCAGTTTCGCCTGTAGAAAACCTACAGTCGAACCTTACCCCGAAAACCTGCGTGACTTCCCAAACATGAAAATCCAAAACAGTTAGTGTCAGGGCAGTCGAACATAATTGTAAAATATGCGTTGAAAGCCAGGTCGGCAATCTGAGGAAACTGGACGGCAAAGTATTTGGTATTTCAATTATTTTTGACTTGTGTGGATTTTTGCAGATCTTATAGCTTGCGCAGGAAGAATCGTAGACATAATTTAAACGCTCTAAAATTTCAAACGTATAGGCATTCGGTTTGAAGTTCGGAGCTCTAAATCCGAGGATCTTTTGGTTGGTAACATCTGCGAGAATCTTCGTTGCCAAAGCTATCCTTTTGAACTGTTCGTCCCTGTTTAACTTATCTAGCCTTTCGTGTCGATACCCATGGCAGGCAACCTCATGCTTGCGCGACACTTTTTTAATAAGTTCTGGAAACCTCTCGGCTGCTTGCCCAGTGACGAAAAATGTCGCACGAATATCATGTTTTGATAGCAAGTCAAGCAAAGCCGGTAATCCCTCCTCCATCCCCTTCCAAGTATTTAGATAGGGTGGAACATCTTGTTCGACATCGATAGTTAAGGCGATGTTTTGCATACGATTCACGATATGCTTTCGTAGAGCACGAGCGTTTCCCTCGCCGTTTTTTCCCAGTTAAATCTCTCCCTCGCGATTTTTAGACCATTTCTGCTGAGCCTTTTTGCAAGTTCGCGATCGTTAAGGATAGTTAAGATTGCACTAGCGAGGGCATCGTCATCCGCCGGAGGAACCATTAAACCATTTACCCCATTCTCAATAACTTCCGGGACGCCTCCTACGCGCGTACATACGATCGGAGCCCCAGCCATCATAGCCTCAAGCAGGACGAGGCCGAAGGACTCCATCAGCGAGGGTAAAACAAACACGTCCGCTGCGGCCATCAATTTTAACACCCGTCTATGAGGTAGGCTCCCCAGCATAAGCACCGAGCCTTCTATCTCTAGCTTTTTCACGAGTCTTCTCAAATTTGTGGCCTCTGGTCCATCTCCCGCTATGACCAACATTGCGTCGGGCACATCTCGGAGCACCTTTGAAAAAGCTGTTATGAGGTACCTCGGTCCCTTTCGTTTGACAAGTCTGATGGCAGTCATGATGAAGGGTCGGGAGCCGATGCCCAAGTCAGCACGTATTTGAGAACCATCGCTCGGGTTGAATTCTTGGGGATCCAAGCCATTCAATATGACTTTTATTTTATCTTCGGGCACACCAAAGGCGCGGCAAAAATCGGCGCTGGCGTTGCTAACCGCTATCACGCGATCCGCACGTTTAATGGGCAATAAAAGCGGTTTATGGAGAAGTTTCCAAAAACCATTACAATCGTGAACAGAGTGACAGGTCAAGACCGAGGGTATTCCACATTTGCGGGCCGAAAACACCGACTGCAGCGCCATCGATGAGTATATATCTTGTCCGTGAACGACGTCGAACCCTCCATATTTTATGCATTTGTGAAGTTCGCTGCCGATGCGGGCGGAGATGGCGCGATCGAAAATGGGCATCACAAAGCCCTCCAAACGCTTGATGAACATCCCGTCCATCTCTTCCTCTTTGGCCAAGCCGGGATGCGCATGGGCAATTATAACGGGTTCAACTCCGAGCTTGCTAAGCGCCTTTCCCAGCCCCATGATATAGGTTGGGACGCCGCTGGTATCGGGATAGAACTCATCGTTGACCATCGCGACGCGCATATTTCACCGTCCATTAACTCAGCTATGGCATGTCTCTTTTATCTTTTTTGACCAGAGTCGGATGCCTAAGTACGATAGTGCCCCGGCTCCGGCAAAAGTGCTAAAAACGAATGAGATGGCCCGCTCTATCACGGTCGCGGCGATCGCGATATTAAGGGGGAAAAAGAGCCTGAAAATAGAAATGAAGGTCGCGTCGACCAATCCTAGTCCGCCGGGCAAAAGTGGTATCAAACCAGCAATGGTTGGAAAAGTTGAAGCCAGTAAGAGCATGGATAAGGGTGCGGAACAACCTAGCGCCTTAAAGATCAGGAACAAGCGTATCAAGTCGAAAATCCAAAGTACCGCCGAAAGGGCGATAATCAGAAGAGCGCTTTTCCATCTTCGGATTATTTTGTAGGCCCCCTTATAAAAGCTCTCGATGCCCTTGACCACTTCGGTCTTGCTTCCGCTCCTGCGCAACAACTTGAGTACGCGGGTGGCCGCACGACCGATCCATTTTATTGCCTTTTTCCTGCCAAAAAAGCGCAAGAAGAATAGCATCATAATCACCGTGATAACCCAAATCCCTACCAAGACCGACGTCATCAAGAGCAATGGAGCTTTAAAGTACATCAACAAACCCAGCGCTAAAAATGAAAAAAAGACAGGCGTACCGAGGGCATGCTCGCCCATTATAGTTGCTAAAGAAGATGAATACGGTACGCCTCTTATCTTTCTCAATAGATACATTCTCCCAAATGGATCCCCGCCAGCCCGCATCATCGGCGTGATGTTATTGATGAATATGCTACCATAAATCACCAAATATAAATCGCGTAGGCGGGCGGTACAACCAACGGCTAAAAGCGATATTTGCCATCTAATCGACCAAAGCACCGTACTAAAGACATACGTAAAGAGCGCCAGAAGCACGAACCTATAGTCGGCATCCCGCAAAGCGCGAAGCATGCCATAAAGGTCCTCATGCGAGAGCAAGGCTAAAACAACCGCACCCAAGCAGACCAAAAATAGTACTAAGAAGAGGACCTTTTTCACGTGGAATATCATTCTTTGTTTGGCCATCTGGGTCGACCCTGCAAATCATTAAAAGTCGAAAAGTTTTTAAAAGTGCTAGGAGACGATGTCGACGGTACTTTTCATCTACCCACCGGTAAATTTCCAAAACATGAGCCCTCTTGCAGCTTATTCCCCTCCTTTAGGTATACTTTATTTGGGCACGGTCCTCAAGAACAAGGGCCACGAGGTTCAAGTCATAGATGTGGAAGCGGAGCGTCTGTCGCTTCCGCAGGTAATTAAAAGGGTGGAATCCATCGATCCTGAGATAATCGGGTTGACTTGTCTCACCTACACTTTGGAATCCTGCAAGGCGCTGATTAAGGAGATAAGAAAGGTTTCTGATGCTTTCATCGCGGTTGGGGGCCCCCATATATCGGTCGCGCCGCCGGAGTCCCTTAAAGAGATCGAGGCAGATGTGTACGTAGCTGGGGAGGCCGAATTAGTCATAGAGGATATAGTTAAAAACAAACCTCGGGGCATAATTCACGCTCAAGAAATCCGTGATTTAGATAGTATACCATTCCCGGATAGGAGCTTGGTCGAACACATCAAGTATGGCAATTTCTATGGCATGAAAATGCGGGAAAATATGACCGGGATATTAACTACGAGGGGTTGTAAATACGGGTGCACTTACTGCAATCGACCGAAAAAATTGTGTTTTAGGGTAAGGTCTCCCAAGAACATAATACAAGAGCTTAAAGAAATAGATAGGATGGGATTTGAATCGGTTTGGTTAGCTGACGATAACTTTACAAATGATCCGAAAAATGTAATCAAATTAGCCAGATTAATCAAAAGGGAAAGGCTAAAGTTCGATTTCTACGGTCAAGCCAGGGTCGATGTACCTAGCGAACCCCTTTACAAAAGCATGAGGGATATGGGAGTCGTAGGCCTGAGCTTTGGGGTCGAGTCCCTTAAACCGGAAGTTATAAAATGGTACAATAAAACCAAATACCCCGAAAAATGGCCGCGATATGTGAAAAAGACGTTAGATTTGTGCAATAAGTACGGAATAATTTTTCTGGGGAGCCTAATTTTCGGGGCCCCCATGGAGACGAAAGAGGACATGGAGTATTCTATTGAATTCCTCGAGAAACACGGCGCAGATCTCATAAACGGGAATATCCTGCTATATCTCTTGGGGTCGACGATTTGGTATGAGGCCAGAAAAATGGGAAAAATAAGGCCCGACCAATTCATAGCCCCAGCCCCCCTGATTGGGATGACCCCCTA
>Ga0272449_1004775_pt1 | contig 10883 bp, 7 predicted proteins | sample YNPCB0241_FD_198679 | JGI IMG/M metagenome (GOLD analysis project Ga0272449, IMG submission 198679) | Hot spring sediment microbial communities from Yellowstone National Park, WY, United States - YNP-CB-024-1 | ecosystem: Environmental > Aquatic > Thermal springs > Hot (42-90C) > Sediment...
CTCTTCAGAAACTGATTCCATCCCAATTATCTCATCATTCCCTTTTAATCTCATAGCCCTTACACCTCTTGCACTCCTTCCCATATCTCTTACATCCTTTTCATTAAATCTCAAGACAATTCCATTGGCAGTTCCAACTATTATATCCATCTTCCCATCAGTTTTAATGCAGGATAGAAGGGAATCGTCAGAATCAATCCCTATTGCTGTTGTGCCTGTTGAACGAGGGTTTTTAAAGGCTGAGATGTGGGTTTTCTTTATAAATCCTTTCTTTGTAATCATTAAAAGATATGAATCCTCTGCATCAAGGTCTCTAACAGAGACTACAGATTTTATATTCTCATCTTCTTTAAGTTTAATAAGATTTGAAATATGCTTTCCCCTTCCTGCTGTTCCAACATCAGGAATGTCAAGAACTTTTAGCCAGTAAAGCTTTCCTTTGTCAGTTAAAAGAAGCAAATATGAATGGGAAGAGGCAATAAATATTTCTGCAACCTCATCCTCTTCCTTTACCTTCATTCCTATCTTACCCTTTCCACCCCTTCCCTGATATCTATAAGCTGAGAGCGGAGTTCTTTTAACATATCCAGAGGAGGTATATATTATTACATAATCCTCCTCAGGGATTGTGTCCTCAAGTCTTATCTCTTTTTCTTCGTGTTCGAGGATTTCGGTTCTTCTTTCATCTCCATAAACCTCCTTTAGTTTTGAAAGCTCTTCCTTGATTAAATTCATTAAAAGTTTTTCATCCTGAAGGATTTCCTTCAATCTTTCTATCTCCTTCCTTAACTCCTCCTCTTCCTTTATTATTTTCTCCCTTTCAAGATTCGTGAGTCTGCTCAATTGCATATCAAGAATTGCCTGTGCCTGAATCTTTGTTAAATTGAAATTTTTTATTAGAGATTGGGATGCTTCCTCCACATTCTTTGATTTCTTTATTATCTCCACAACTTTTTCAATATTATTTATGCAAATTATGAGCCCTTGTAGAATGTGAACCCTTGCCTCTGCCTTTTCCTTGTCAAAGGTTAATCTCCTCCTAACAATCTCTTTTCTTCTTAAAAGGAAATGCTGGAGGAGTTCCTGAAGGGTAAAAAGTTTTGGTTGATTGTCAGTTACAGCAAGAAAAATAATTCCAAATGTTGTCTGGAGGGCTGTATGTTTGTAAAGATAATTTAAAATTACCTGAGGGGATGTGTCTTTTTTTAGTTCAATAACAACTCTTATTCCATCCCTGTCGGATTCATCCCTTATCTCTGAGACCCCTTCAAGTCCTTTCCCCCTCATCAACTCTCCAATTTTTTCTATAATCTTTGCTTTGCTGACCTGATAGGGAATTTCGGAGATCACAATATTTTCCTTTCCAGATTTTGTTTTTTCAATAAATGCCTTAGCCCTTATTGTTATTAAACCTTTCCCTGTGGAATAGGCTTCTCTAATACCTTCCTTTCCAATTATATAGGCTCCTGTTGGAAAATCTGGACCCTTTATGAAATTCATCAATTCATCAACAGTTGCTTCTGGATTATCGATCATGTAAATAAGAGCATCTGCAACCTCCCTGAAATTATGGGGTGGAACATTTGTAGCCATACCAACAGCAATCCCAGCTGAACCATTAACAAGAAGACCAGGGAATCTCGCAGGAAGATAAACAGGCTCTTTTAATGTATTATCATAGTTGGAAGTAAAGGGAACTGTATTTTTCTCAAGCTCTTCAAGAAGTTCCTTAGATAGCTTTTCAAGCCTTACCTCTGTGTACCTCATTGCAGCTGGGGGATCTCCATCCACGGAACCAAAGTTCCCCTGTCCATCAATCAATGGGTATCTCATGGTGAAGTCCTGAGCCATTCTTACAAGGGCATCGTAAACAGCCGCATCTCCGTGGGGGTGATACTTACCTATGACATCTCCAACTATTCTTGCAGACTTTTTGTAGGGCTTATCCCATGTTGTGTTGGATTCCCACATTGCCCAAAGAATTCTTCTGTGGACAGGCTTTAAACCATCAAAGGCATCAGGTAAAGCCCTACCAATGATTACGCTCATAGCGTAATCAAGATAGGACCTTTTCATTTCATCTTCGAGGCTTACAGGGACAAATCTTTCAGTTCTTTCTTCCATTTATCTCTTCCCTCAATTTTAAGAAAATTCTTTTTTTTATCCCTCCTCTTGCCCTTCTCGCCTTTCTCGCTCTATTATATATCAAGATTCTTAGCCTCAAGGGCATTCTTTTCAATGAATTCCCTCCTTGGTTCAACCTCATCTCCCATGAGAAGAGAGAAAATCTGGTCAGCTTCATAGGCATCTTGAATTGTAACCTTCTTCAGAACCCTTGTTTCTGGATTCATTGTTGTCTCCCATAACTGCTGAGGATTCATCTCACCGAGTCCTTTATATCTCTGGATTGTTAGACCCTTTTTTGTTTTTTCAAGGACTGCTTCCATTAATTCTAAGTCAGAGCCTAAGGTGAGGTTTTCCTTTTCAGCAATTAAATGATAGGGAGGGTTTCCAAGAATGGAAAGTTGAGCCTGGAGCTTCTTTAAATTCTGAAGCTCAGGAGAAACTATAAAATCCCAATCAACCTTTACTTTCTTCGCTGAACCATTCATAATATAAGAAATTTCTATTTCGTAAATTCCATGCTCTTCATCCTCCTTTACCTCACCTTTATAACCCTTCTCTTCGAGTTTTTTTAACAGGTTTTTAATTTTATCCGGTTCTGAATAGTCTGATTCCTCCAACTTCATTAGCTCTAAAAGCAATTGATAGTTGAATCCTCTTCTTTCCAGAATCTGAAGATAGTTTCTTTTTTGAAGGAGGGCTCTCAGAATGGATTTAAGCTCATTACCCTCTATAATCTTTCCATTACCAAGCTTTATTTTGTACTCCTTCCCTGCTTTGTTTATAAGGTATTCCTCCATCTCCTTTTCATTGTTAAGATAAATCTCTTCCCCCTTTGATTTAACCTTGTAAAGGGGTGGCAGAGCTATATATAGATGACCTCTTTCAATAAGCTCCTTCATCTGCCTGTAAAAGAAGGTCATGAGAAGAGTTCTTATGTGGGATCCATCCACATCTGCATCGGTCATTATTATAACTTTGTGATATCTGAGATTTTCAATTTTAAAATCTTCAGGACCTATTCCAGTTCCGAGAGCCTGAATTATCAAACGGATTTCGTCATTGGCAAGGATTTTATCCCATCTTGCCTTCTCAACATTCAATATCTTTCCTTTTATTGGAAGAATTGCCTGGAAGCTCCTGTCCCTTCCCTGTTTTGCAGAACCTCCTGCTGATTCTCCCTCAACAATGAAAATTTCTGCCTTTTTAGGATCCTTCTCCTGACAATCCGCAAGTTTACCTGGTAATGAGGAAACCTCCAGACCACTTTTTTTCCTTGACAACTCCTTAGCCTTCCTTGCTGCTTCCCTTGCCCTTGCTGCCTCAATTATCTTTGCAAATATCTTCTTTGCAATAGAAGGATTCTCCTCAAGGAATTCTGTCATCTTTGAATTTACAAGAGCTTCAACAATTCCTTTTACTTCAGAATTTCCAAGCTTTGTCTTTGTCTGCCCCTCAAACTGGGGTTCCATCATTTTTAGGCTTATTACTGCGCAAAGCCCTTCCCTTACATCCTCTCCCTCAAGATTTTTTATGTCCTTGAGGAGATTATTGGAGGTAGCATAATTATTGATTGCCCTTGTAAGTCCTGATTTAAAACCTATTAAATGAGTTCCTCCTTCAGTAGTGTTTATGCTGTTGACAAAGGTATAAATAGTCTCTGTATAGCCCATTGTGTATTGAAGGGCTATCTCTACCTGGATATCATCCTTCTCCCCATAGATATAAATTGGCTTTTCATGGACAACAGGTTTATTTTTTACAAGATACTCCACAAAGGAAACTATTCCACCCTCATGATGAAATTCCCATTTTTTTCCTGTCCTCTGGTCTTCAAGGGTTATCTTAACCCCTCCATTGAGGAAAGAGAGCTCCCTCAATCTCTGGGAGAGGTATTCATGATTGAATTCAATCTCTTCAAATATTTCAGGATCAGGCCAGAATGTTATTTTTGTCCCAGTTTTTGTTGTCTTACCTATTTTTCTAAGAGGAGTTACTGGCTCCCCCCTCTCATAACTTTGAACCCAGACACCTCCATCCCTCCAGATTTCCAGCTCGAGTCTTTTTGAGAGAGCATTTACAACGGATACACCAACTCCGTGAAGACCTCCCGATACTTTATAACTTTTTCTGTCAAACTTCCCCCCTGCATGGAGGGTTGTCAGGACTATTTCTGCGGCTGGTTTGTTCTCTTCCTCAATTATATCGACTGGGATTCCCCTTCCATTATCTACTACAGTTACAGAGTTATCAGGGTGGAGGATGACCTGTATCTGAGTGCAGTATCCAGCAAGAGCCTCATCAATACTGTTGTCAACAAGCTCATAGACAAGATGGTGAAGTCCAGAGGAGCCCGTGGACCCAATATACATAGCGGGTCTCATTCGGACCCCTTCGAGCCCTTTGAGAATCTTTATCGAATCCGCTGTGTATTCATTAACTCCAGTACTTGCCTGTATTTCCTTTTCTTCTTTCATCCGACACCGAATTTAGATTTTAATTATAGCAAAAAAAACAAGAATTTTAAAGAAAATTTTTTGATTTTTCAGAGGAAATATTAGAGTATAGCATTATCTTTTCCCTTTTCTTATATGTCAATTTGAAAGAAATCTTAAGAGATTAAATTTTTCCTCTTTTTACTCCTTGGGAAGTGGAAGCTCCTTTACCTCTCCTAAATTGAGGGCTTTAAGTTGCTCTTCAATTTCAGCTTTTTTACCGACAACAAGGATGACAAGTTCATTGGGATGAATTGTCCTCTTTGCCATTTCAAGAACTTTTTTCCCATCCACTTTTAGAATCCTTGGAATATATGTTTCAAGATAGTTTTCAGGGAAACCTAAAAGTTTTAGGGATATAAATTCTTGAAGGACAGCAATTGCTGAATCAAACCTGTGGACAAAGGAGTTTTGCTCATATTTTTTTGCGGTCTCAAGTTCTTCTGAAGTTACTGGGTTTTTGATTATGTCATCCATTACCTCTTTCATTGTTGAGATTGCTTCTCCGACCGATTGATTTTTTGTCATGCAGAAGTTGAAAAATGTTCCAAGATCCCTTCCTGCTCCAACCATTCCATAAGTGGAATAGGCAAGACCTTTGTGGGAACGAACCTCCCTCATCAACCTTGAGTTGAAGCCTCCTGTTCCATAGATGAAATTCAAAACATTTATTTCAACATTGTCAGGGTCGAGTCTATTGATTCCAAGATGCCCCATGCATATAACTGCCTGAGTCATATCCTCTTTGTTAATTATGTAAATTCCAGGTCTTGTGGCAAGGGAAGCTTTTGGAAGGGATAATTTCTTGGCGGATTTCCCTTCCCAGTTTTTAAAACTATTTTTCATCATGGGAAGAATCTTTTTCAACTCAAAATCTCCAGCAAGGGCAATTGTGAGTTCAAGATTTTTAATGTTTTCTTCGTAGAAATTCTTTACATCCTCCAGTGTTATATTATTTATACTTTCAGAGGTTGTCCTTCTTGCCTCAGGAAATTCCTTTCCATAAACAAGCTCTGAAAACAGGATCCTCCCTGTAACCATTGGATTGTCCCATCTTCTTCTGATTGATTCAAGTTCCCTCTTCTTCTCAACATCAAATCTTTCTTTGTCAAAAGCAGGATTTGTGATTATATCCATAAGGATTTTCCAGGTTTCCTCAAAATTCTTTTTTAAACTCCAAAGTCTTATCTGGGAAAACTCAGTTCCTGCGGAAATTGTTATAGATGAGCCGAGATAATCAAGTTTCTCTTCGAGCTTCTCAGGTGCAAGGGTCTTAGTCCCTCCACTCTTCATCAATCTGAAGGTAATTGAAGCAAGTCCTTCTTTTCCTTTAGGATCATGAATAGTTCCTGATTTGAATATCAAGATTAAATCGATTACAGGATTCTCCCTATCGACTCTGTAGTAAAGGTCAACACCCTTTTTGATTTTTAGAAAATCAGGCTTTACAGGTTTGAATTGAAGATCCTGAAACTTCAGCTTTTTAGGGTCCTTCTGAGGGTAAGAAGGAATTGAAACCAAAATTGAAACTACCAAAATTAATAAGAATAATTTAAATCCTCTTTTCATTTTCCCCTCTCCTAAGATTCATTTAACTTTTTCTTTCCTTAACAAAATACCAATTGTTCTATTGTTTTCAGTGAAATATTTCTTTGCAACTTCCATGATTTCCTCAGGAGTTATTTTCTTCATTTCAGATACCCTCTTAAAATCAGCATCTATATCATTGAAGAGAAGAACATTTCTCAGAATTCTCATGGCAAGGAAAACATTCTCTGCAAAGCCGATCGATCTGTAAAGGGAAGCCTCAGCCTGGTTAACTGCCCTTTCAATCTCCTCCTTTGAAACAGGTTCAGTTTTTAGCCTTTCGAGGTGCTCTAAAATTGCCTTCTCAAGTTCCTCTACTGTATGGGGATATCTTGGTTGACCATAAATTGTGAAAAGGGATGGGTATCTTACCCCAGGGTCATTGACATAAGCAACTACATTCAGTGCAATCTTTCTATTTACAACAAGGTCTCTTCTTAGCCTGGAAGAATCTCCTCTGCTCAGGATGTAGCTTATCATTTCAAGGACAATGTTATCCCTCTCAAACCATGATGGAGAATGGAAACCTATCTGTATTCTTGGCTCTGCATCAAATTTTACCATAACCCTCCTCTCTCCCTTCTGGGGAGGCTCAAGGAATTCAGGTCTTGGTGGCTCAGAACCTGGTGGTATATCTCCAAAATATTTCTCAGCAAGTCTTTTAACCTCTTCAAATTTTACATCTCCCACAATTCCAGCGACCATATTGTTGGGGATGTAATACCTCTGGAAGAAGCTCAGAGCCTTCTTCTTTGTAAGAGTAAGAAGGTCTTCCATGTATCCAACAACAGAGTGGCGATAGGGATGGAGAACAAAGGCAACATTGTAAAATTCCTCATCTAAAAATCCATCGGGATTGTTGTCCTCATACATTCTTCTCTCCTCACATACAACATCCCTTTCTGAATAAAACTCTCTGAAGGAAGGATACTTGAACCTTTCTGACTCAATAAGGAACCATAGCTCAAGTCTGTTGGATGGTAGCATTACAAAATACTGGGTGGTGTCATAACTTGTACTGGCATTTAAAAATTCTCCTCCATTTTCTGAATAAATCCTGTCAATTTCATCCTTTTCGACATATTTTCTGTGCTCATTTTGAAGCTCTGCTAATTTCGCTCTGAGTGCCTCTATCTTTTTCCTGTCCGCCGATTTTCCCTTTGAATATTCCTCTGCAAGTTCATCTCCAATCTTATCCATCTCCTCAAGGATAACTTTTTCTTTCTCCCAGTCTTTTGAGCCGATAACTGGTGTTCCTTTAAAAGCCATGTGCTCAAAGAAATGGGCAATCCCTGTCTCACCCTTCCCTTCATCAACACTTCCAACTTTTACCATTATCATTCCTGCAAAGGTTGGAACTTGATGCCTCTCAAGGACAAAGAATCTCATTCCATTGGAAAGGGTGAAACTCTTTACCTTACCTGAAAAGCCTTCCCCAAGGAGAAATGGGGAAATAATCAGGAGAAAAATTAGTGGAAAAATAAACCTTTTCATAAACCCTCCTTAAAAGATTTTGCTGTATAAATAATTTTTTTACTGAAATTAAAATGCATGACCAAGAAAGTTCTCTCCATTAATTTTTTAATTCTGTTCATTATTTTTTATGCTCTTCAAGCTTTCAACAAATTTCCTGGCATTTTTCAGCAAATCAACCATCTCTATGAGTTCTTCTTTGCTAATTCTATGATACTCATGAGAAATTAGGTTTCTGAGAAAAATTAACCTTTTTATGCTTTCAAAAATTTTTTTATTAATAATTTTATTGTTGTATAAAAGCTCAAATATCTCTCTGTATGTTGATGGAAAACCAAGTTTTTTATCCGTAACTATCCATTCACCAATCTCTATCAGGGCATTCACAGATTGAAAGCATTCCATTGCCAATGTATTATAAACAAAATAATCAGAAACATCCTTCTTTGCTACTTCACTTGCTTTCTTTGAATGGGCTTCAAATCTCATAATAAGGTCAACTATTCGCATGTCACAATTCTCTTTTTTATTCTTGCATACATCTCAGCCATCTCAAGATACTCTCTAAGTACCTTTCTTTTTATCTCAAGCAGTGCCTCTCTATCTCTGCAGAAAATCTCTTTCCCATATTTGAAAATCTCAAATTGTATATGGAGAGGAAGGCGATGAAAGAGAACAAGATCAATTTTCTCCGAATACATACTCCCTATATCTGATTCTAATTTCTTAGAAATCCTATCTTTTAGAATAACTGCTATATCTATATCGGAGAGTGGCTTCTCTAATCCTTTAGCATAAGAACCAAAAATAAATATTGCAATAACTTCGGGATAGAGTTTCACCTTTTCAACCAACTTCTCTAATTCTTCCTTGCAATTCTTCATTTAATAACTCGTTAAAGAATTTATTCTTCACCTTACAATTGAGCCGTTGGGAACCTCCCTATCGAAGAAAGGTATAACTGGCTTCCCTCCAACATCTGCAGCAAGAATCATTCCATTGGACTCAATTCCTCTTATCACAGCGGGTTGTAGATTTTTAACTACTATGAGTTTTTTACCTATCAGGGTTTCAGGAGGATACTCCTTAGCAATACCAGCCACAAGGTTTCTCTTCTCATCTCCAATGTCAACAACAAGCCTCAGCAATTTCTCAGCTCCTGGAACCCTTTCTGCTTGAATGACCTCACCAACCACCAGTTCAATCTTTTTGAATTCTTCTATTGTAATCATAAAACCTCCTAATAAATCAAAATTATTTTATTTTTTATTTCAAACATTGTCAAACTTTGCTAAGACGGAGTAGCCGATGGTATCCTTATTATAACAGTTGTCCCTCTTCCCTTCTCTGATATTATGTCAAGTTCACCCTTGTGGAAGGATACTATCCTGTAAGTGTTGTAGAGACCGAAAAATTCCTTCTTCTGCTTTTTTGTTGAGAAGAAGGGCTGAAAAATTCTTTTCTTTGTATCCTCTCCCATCCCAACTCCAGTGTCCTTTATCCTTAACTCAACAAAATTTTCAAAATCCCTGGTTTCAATTTTGAGAATTCCTCCTTCTTTCATTGCCTCATAGGAGTTGAGAATAACATTAAATAAAGCCTGGGTAAGAAGCTCCTTATTCCCGTAAATCAATTTTTTGTGGTTGTAAATCTTTTCAATGCTAACATTATTAATAGAAGATCTACTTTTTAAGTAATTCTCACAGGATTTTAAAGCTTCCTCAATTATTTCTGAAACTTCTAACTTTTTAAAAACTTCCTTGCTCTCCTCAATGCTCCTGTAAAAATTCTCTACTATCTTGACCCCAGAATCAACAGCCTTTTTTATCTCAATCAGGTCTTTTTTGATCTCATCGGGAGGGTTTTTGAAAAAGAGGAATTCCAATCTTCCCTCAATTACTGAGAAGATATTCTGGAAATTATGGGCAACTTCCTCGGAGATCTCATCAATTAGCTGGAGTTTCTCTGCAAGTATTATCTTTTCCTGGGCTTCTGTTAACTCTTTGTAAGCCATTTTTATCTCCCGGTATAAAGATGCATTCTCAATTATTATCCCAAGGATGTTTCCGAGAATTTCAAGAAGAATAACATCTTCTTCATCGAATTCATTCAATTTATCGCTCTGAATGTTTAGAACGCCAAGAACCTCTGTCTCAGTCCTTATTGGAACATCAATTTCTGACTTTGTCTGGCTAAGGTAGGGAGCTATATAATCAGGATCCTTTGAGACATCATTTACAAGAATTGTCCTCTCCTCCCTGAAACATTTACCAATAAGACCTTCTGAAATTCTCTGGACAAAGTCAGGAGGAGTTAACCCTTTCCATTCTCCAGAGCCTCCCTTGAATACAAGTCCACCCCTTTCTTCTTCGTAAATCATTACAGAAACATAAGGGTATCCAAGGGATTTGTGGACAAGTTCTGTTATTCTTTCAAATAATTTCTCAGTTTCCTCAATTGGCATAAGCTGAGAAACTACATCCCACAATAACTTTAGACGAGAAGATAATCTTTCCTCTCTTTCAATTTCCTTCTCCCTCGCTTTTATCCTTTTCTCTCCGAGGGATGAGGAGACAAAACTAACAATGGCAATTATAAAGAAAAAGAATATCCTTGTTGCAAAGGCATTCCAGGATGTAGGTTGTATAAGGTCTTTGATACAGGAAATAGAGTATAAGGAGATAATCCCCCCAAGGGTTGAAAAGACCTGTCGGGGTTTGAGGAGTAGAATGGAGTCAAGAAAGGATATATAGTAGAGATGGTAAAGAGGGCTTTCAATTCCTCCTGTAGAATAAACTCCAATGCTCATAACCAGCATATCCATAAAAAGGAGAAAATGGTTCATCCAATTTTTGAATTTGTTCCTTTTGATGGAAATTAAAATGTAAGTATTATAGATGATAAGAATGAAAACTCCAGCAATTATTCCAATGTAATTGATCCTCTTAAGGAAGGGTAACAAGGCAAAGACAACAGCTACTACAAAGAATCTGAGATAAACATTTTCACCCTGCCATTTCTTTATAAGCTCAAAATCTTTATTCATCCTCGATCTCCTTTGATTCCTCCCAAAGCCTGTCCATTTCAGAAAGGCTTGATTCTTTCAAACTTTTCCCCTCCTCTTTCAGTCTTCTTTCAATGTATTCAAATCTCCTTCTAAATTTATCATTGGTTTTCTTCAAAGCCATCTCAGGATTTATACTT